>ERZ791922.195-NODE-195-length-49622-cov-3.075332_pt1 | contig 49622 bp, 47 predicted proteins | sample MGYA00510134_ERZ791922 | MGnify/ENA primary metagenome ERZ791922 (study PRJEB30046, sample SAMN00792101) | human gut metagenome | study: EMG produced TPA metagenomics assembly of the A metagenome-wide association study of gut microbiota in type 2... | reverse complement strand
ATAAAATCCCATCTTCTTATACTTTTAAAAATCTTTCATGAAACAACCCTGCTGTTTCACTGCCTTTCGTTATCCATCAAAAAAGCAGCGGACAAAGGTCCATGTCCGCCGCCATTTCCCTATTGCTTTATGACTTCCTATGCTCTCTCCTCGCTCCACTCAAGGATCGTACCTGTATTTGCATCAATCTCAAAATCATACTCCCTCTGCTCGTGGATGATGTCTCCCTCGTATTTGTATACGCCGTCATCGTAATCGAGCTCGATCCTCACATCTTTCTCCGTCGCGCCAGGCACTCTCTCAAGAGCAATTGAGATTGCTTCGTCCATACTCACTGACACATCTGCATTCCCGGTGCCATTCTGTGTCTGCTGATCCTGCCCTGACGCTGTGCCATCCTGCGTCTGCTGATTCTGCCCGCTTGAGCTCTCTCCGGAAGTATCTTTATTGACCGCCTCTTCCACATACGCGCTTAATATCTTACCATCCGACGCTGACACTTCGTATTCATACTCTTTCGCCTCTACGTCAAAACGGATCTCATACGTCTTTCTTCCATCATCATAATCTTCAGAAACCTTCAGTCTTGTAGTATCCGATTCATTCACTCCCGCATCTCCAAGAGCTGCTTCCAGAGCCGCATCCCTGCCGATATCCTTGCCGCCGAGTACACCGCATCCCGTAAACGCCCCAACTGCCAGCACCGCTGCTAATCCTGCTATCACTTTCTTTCTCATACTCATCTTTCTCCTTCCATTTCATTCATTTATGTTTAATATTTTGTTTTCGTTGATATGAATATACGGGAGAAAGATTAAAAGAACATTAGAAAAATTAAAAAATTAAGATTTTTTATTTTTCTTCTCTTTTTCCGGCCGGGATGCGGAATGTAAACACACTTCCTTCCCCTTCCCGGCTCCCCACTGACACGCTTCCCCCGTGCGCCTCTGCGATCCATTTTACCATGGAAAGTCCCAGTCCCGAATGATTCTCATCTGTTCTCGAGCTGTCAGCCCGATAGAACCGCTCCCATATATGAGGCAGTGCTGTCCCGGGAATTCCGGTTCCGTGATCCCGGACCGTTCCGACCACATCCTCCCCGTCTTTGTCGAGGCTCACTTCTACTACTCCGTTATCACGGCTGTACCTCACCGCATTGGAGATCAGATTGACAAGCATCCTGATATAAAATGTCTCATCCGCCCAGGCCTCTATTCCCGGTGTGATCTTCGTCTCGATCCGGATGCCCCGCCCCTGGGAGTCCGCAAGCATCTGCCCTTCCTCCACCGTCATTTCCGTGAGTCCGCTCAGATCGATCACTTCTTTGTTCAGCAGCTGCCTGCCCTGATCCGCCCGTGACAGGAACAGAAGCTGGGAGATCATATCAGCCATGCCTTTTGCCTTTCGCTGGATCAGCCGTATCTCAGCCTGATGCTCTTCTGAGAGAGAGGGATCTCTCAGCATTGCCTCGCACTGGGCGAGGATCACGCCCACCGGGGTACGCAGTTCATGGGAAACATCTGACGTGAACTGCTTTTCCCGGTCAAATACCTCCTCCAGTTCATCCAGCATCTCATCAAATGTAGCTGCCAGCGTATAAATCTCATCCCTGTTTGTCTGCTTCTGATCTGCTTCTATACTCTGCCCGGTCAGTCCGATACGCCGGGACAAGTCCGCATCTGCCCTGATTTTCCGCACAGTGGACGTGATCTGGCGCACCGGTTGCAGCGTCCTCCTTGTAAACCGGTATCCGATCACAGCCGTGGCAAGAACCATCAGCGGAAGAAGGATCAGCGCAAAACGGAGGGTGATCGTAAAACTTGCCTCTGCCTCTGTCACAGACGTTATACCGCGTACATACACCGTATAATCAGACGCCAGCCGGAAAGACAGGTCATAGACATACCATGACTGATTCCCTTCCCTGATCGTCCGCGTTACTCCGTCCGCCAACTCCGGCTGCTGATCAAAGCCCTGTGGGACTTTTCCATACAGGAAGTACATATCACTGTCGTACAGAGACAGATACACATCCCGTGTAACGGTATAAAAGTCCGAATCCACTTCCAGCTCCCCATCCTCATATTCAAGTGCATCCACACTATCCTGTACTCTCCGCTCCAGCCTGGACTGGGTAGATGAGAGGATCTCCCTGCTGCTCAGAGAAAACAGGATCGCCAGCGCCGCGCATGTGAGCACTGCCATAAAAAATGTATATAATAGTGTTAGTTTTAATTTCAGAGATATTCGTTTCATTTTATTCCCTCGCTGACTGCCGCCTGCGTTGTTGTCTGTTCTCAGCTTTCATCCTTCAGCACATACCCGGCTCCGCGCACTGTATGGATCAGTTTCGGTTCATGCCCCTCATCAATCTTCTTCCTAAGATAACGAATGTACACATCAATCACATTCGAGCCGCCCGCATAATCAAAGTTCCACAGATGTTCTTCCAGCCGGTCCCTGGAGAGCACGATCCCCGCATTCTGTATCATGTATCTGAGAAGAGCAAATTCCTTCCCCGAGAGCTTCACCTCCTGCCCTCCGCGCAAGACCTTCCGGGTATCCATGTGTACCTCCAGGTCAGCAAGCCGATAACAGGTTTTCGGAGTCTCTGCCGGCTTGCGCAGAAGTACTCGGATCCGCGCCAGCAGCTCCTCCACGGCAAATGGCTTCACCAGATAATCATTTGCCCCCGCGTCCAGCCCTTGAACACGGTCCTCAATGCCGTCCTTCGCCGTCAGGAGCAGGACCGGCGTGCTGTCATCCTTCCTCCTCATCGTCTTCAGAACACTGAGCCCGTCCGTCACAGGCATCATAATATCCAAAATCACAGCATCATACTCCGCGCTTGCCAGATAATCCAGAGCTTCCTGCCCGTCATAACAGGAGTCTACACTGTAGTGCTCCTCTTTCAGGCGCTCTGTAAGGATCTTGTTTAAATCTTTCTCATCTTCTGCGATCAACACTCTCATACAATCAGCTCCTTCTGATGTCCAGTATACGCATCCGCGGGTTGAAAGTAAAGATACAGAAAATTCATCTTGACAGCATCGAATGTAAATTATATTCTGAAAATAAATCAAACCGGGGTCAGACCCCTCTTAAGAGGGGTCTGACCCCGGTTCGACAAGATTTCACACAAAGGAGTGATCCACGTATTATGCAAAGTTCAATTTCGAAAGAACTCTCTCAATTCCTGGAAAACAGCCCATCTTGTTTCCACGCCATAGACAATATAAAAAACATTCTTTTAAGGGAACAATTCATACAGTTACAAGAAAATGAAAAATGGCAGCTTCGCAGAGGCTGCAGATATTTTGTCACTCGAAATGATTCATCTGTTATCGCTTTCACCGTACCGGAGCAGGATATATCTGGTATGCGAATCATTGCCAGCCACAGCGATTCTCCTGCTTTTAAGATCAAAGAAAATCCTGAGCTGGAAACCGATGGACATTATCTCAGACTAAATGTAGAGGGCTACGGAGGAATGCTCTGTGCTCCCTGGCTGGACCGCCCTCTCTCTGTGGCGGGACGGGTCATTATAAAAGACCGCCAGGGAAGCCTCTGCTCCCGCCTGGTCAATATCGACCGGGATCTTCTCCTGATCCCCAGCCTTGCCATCCACATGAACCGGGAGGCAAACAGCGGTTATAAATATAATATACAGAAGGATATGCTCCCCCTTTATGGCAGCATCGCGTCAAAAGGAACATTTATGAAAATGCTCGCCGAAGCGGCTGACGCTAAAGAAACCGCTATCCTCGGTCACGATCTTTTTCTCTATAACCGGCAGAAAGCAAGCATATGGGGAGCTGCGGAGGAGTTCATCTCCTGCGGACGGCTGGACGACCTCCAATGCGCCTTTGCCGCACTTAAGGGGTTCCTTGCCGGGGAGAAAGCAACTCATCTTGCCGTATACTGCGTACTGGACAGCGAAGAAGTCGGCAGCACGACCAAGCAGGGTGCAGCGTCCACCTTTCTGTATGATACCCTTACACGGATTCATGACAGCCTCGGTTACACACGGGAGGATTATCTGATCCATCTGGCAGACAGCTTCATGATCTCCGCGGACAATGCTCATGCGGTCCATCCGAACCATACTGACAAATCAGACCCCTCCAATCGCCCTTACTTGAACGGCGGCATTGTACTCAAGTTTAATGCAAACCAAAAATACTGCACGGACGCAATTTCTGCCGCAATGTTCCGTGATATCTGCGGCACCGCAGGCGTACCGGTACAGACATTTGCCAACCGCTCGGATATGGCAGGCGGTTCTACCCTTGGCAGCATCTCTAACACACAGGTCGCGCTCAATACAGTGGATATCGGCCTGCCTCAGCTCGCCATGCACTCGCCATATGAGACAGCAGGCGTGAAGGACACAGATTATTTGATCCGGGCGGCGATGACATTCTACTGCTGATACAGCACTTTTCCTGCCCGTCAGAAATCCAGATCTTATTCCCAAAGGAGGATATTTTTATGACATTAAAAATCGGAATAATCGGAACAAACTTTATCAGCGATGACTTCTGCGAAGCAGCAGCCCGGGTGCCCGGTGCAGAGCTGTACGCCATCTATTCCCGGAAACAGGAAACCGGTGATGCTTTCGCCGCCAGGCACGGCATTCCCCGGGTGTATACAGACTACGATGAGTTCCTGGGCTCCGGTCTGGACGCAGTGTATGTTGCATCTCCCAATTCCGCTCACTGCTCTCAGACGCTTAAAGCGCTGAACCGTAAAAAACATGTCCTGTGTGAAAAGGTCATGGCAGTCAATGAACAGGAAGTCCGCTCTATGATCGACTGCGCCCGCCAAAACAATGTCGTTCTGCTGGAAGCAATGCGGCCGGACTTTGATCCCGCCTATAACCTGATCGAACAGACACTTCCCCGTATTGGGAAACTGCGCCGCGCCACTTTTGAATTCTGCCAGTATTCCAGCCGTTACGACAGCTTCCGGGAAGGAGTCATCCAGAATGCATTCAATCCGGAGCTTGGGAACGCAGCTGTCATGGATATCGGCGTCTACTGTATCCACTCCCTGGTACGACTTTTCGGAACACCCAAAAGCATCAAAGCAATCTCAACAAAATTGCCAAACGGTTTCGATGGGAGCGGTATCGTTCTCATGGAATATGATGACATGACAGCTGAATCTGTATACTCAAAAATTGCAGTTTCAGTGAACCCCAGCGTGATTCAGGGTGAGGATGGTTCGATCATGATCGACTACATCAGCAAACCAGAGACGATCAGCCTTCGCCTCAGAGAAGGCTCACGCGACACTCTGACGGGCGGCAGGATTGAAAAACTGCCGTATACACCCGTAAAAAACAATATGATTTTTGAAATTCAGGAATTTTTGAAACTGGTTGAAATGAACGAAGTGAATCATAAATATCTGAAATATTCGCTGCATACAATCCGTGTGCTGGATGAAATAAAACGGCAGGCAGGGATCCGGTTTTGATTCTTTTTGATCTCTCCTGAAAAACAGCCTGACAGACCGGGGGCCTTTTCTCCTCCCATCTGTCAGGCTGTTTTTCGTCGCCTGCTAATGATCCGCCCCTAACTTCTTCCAACGGGCGTTGTCCTTCATAAACCCAAATATATCTTCATTTTTAAAACAATTAATCAGGTTCTGCTTCATCTCTGCCACAAATTTATTATCCACTGCTTTAAACGCCATATGCTCATACAACGGCGATGCAGTAAAGTCTCTGATCCTTTCAGTTTCAGAAAGCATTTTCTCTGCTGTATCTGCTGTTATCTTTTCGTCTTTTTCTGTAACAGCAAGATCGAGCTTCCCGGAGAGTTCATAGTATTCTCCCATTTCAAAAAGCCGTGCCAGCGCAGCCTGCTTTTCCACATAATAATGAGCTTTTTCCATATCCTCATCCTGAATGGCAAGCATATACAGACTGTTGAAAATCATACTGACCATTCCATAATCAGCAAACAGAAGTTCTTCATATGCTTTGTATGCCTCCTGCACTCTCCCTGTCTTTCCATAAATAAGCGCCTGCATCCGCTTTCTTTCCGGATTCTGCCGTGACATATAGTTCAGATACTCTTCCGCTTTTTCATACTGCTCTTTTCTCAGATAAAGGTTATATAATGACTCAGCAGCTCTGTATCTTATATCCTCACTTTTACTTTCCAGCGCTCTGATATAACATTCGATAATGAACTGGTCATATTTCTCCGAGTCCTTCACTTTTTTAAAAATGCGGTGTGCATCCAGCATGAGCGCCAGCTGCCATGCCAGCTGCTCGGAATTCGGATATTTTTCCATTATTTTTCTGATAAATACAAATGCTTCTTCATAAGAATTATTTTTTAATTTTTTATCAGCTTCATTAATGATCTGCCTTATCTCTTCGTCGGTCAGCTCTCCGTGAAAAGACAGCAGCGTATCCACAGAAATATCCAGAAGCCTTGCGATCGGTGCCAGGAGCATGATATCAGGAAAAGAATTTCCGTTCTCCCACTTATTGACAGCAGGCGGTGTAACGCCCAGCCGCTTTGCCATTTCCTCCTGCGTCATGCTTTTTTCTTTCCTGTATTTTCGTATGGTCTCTCCAATCTGCATATACAGCGCCTCCTCTTTTAATGATCACACATCTCCCTTTGCTGTTTTCAGCATAACAGACCGGAACACTTTTCACAATTGAACAGGCATTATATTGGCAGTATATAAAATTAACTATTGTTCACATTCAAAACACAACTCATTTCATGCCACTCTTCTCCTCCCCAGTTCGAGCCGGAGATGCCGTGATCCCGGAATCCCATTTTCTCATACATCTCCACCTTGGTTCCCAAACAGGTCAGGATCAATCTCTTCCTGCCGCGACGGTTTTCCCTCTCCTTATACCGCCTCATGATCTCACTCGCCAGCCCTTTTCTTCGATATGCTGGCAACACATCCAGCCCCAGGAGCATAACGTTCTCTCCCTCCGGGTCATGAAGACCTGCATCGGTAAAAAACTCATCACTGAACATCTTTTCATTCGTGGCAAGCCCATTTAAAAATCCGGCGAGCCGCCCTTTTTCTTTGTCCACAGCAACAAGGAACAAGTCCGGTACTGCCGCCACCCTTTCACGCATCATCTTCTCCGTACATGCCTCGTTAGGCGGGAAGCAAATCTGCTCGATCTTCGCCGCCTGCTCCGCCTCATCGGGACGTATTTCCCGAAATTCAAATTTTTCACTCAGCTCTTTTACAGTCATTTTCCCGTCTCCAACACATCAAAAATCTCATGCCTCCTAAAACAGCCAGCCCGATCAGCGCCCCCGCGCTGTCCAGCAGCACATCCGAAACCTGTCCGCTGCGCCCCGGAACAAACAATTGATGCAGCTCATCTGTGCCCGCATATGCTGTGGTTATCACCCAAGGGATGACTATCCCTCTGCTGATGGACATCTTCTCTCTGCTGTCTCGCACATTGACTGTCTTTTTATAATTGACCTTAAACGCCTCAGCAGATTCACCCCCTATATAAGCCCCGGCTGTCAGCAGTCCCAATACCGCATACTCCGCCGCATGGGCTGTCTTTCTCACTGGATGATCCACCTTTTCTGCAAATGCATTCTGCTCCTCAGCTGACCATCCCTCAAAGCCCGGTATAAAAATCTCCCCAATCAAAACCCCCACGCTCCTGCTGTCTTCAGATGAGACCTCCGCCGGCCGCGCGGAAAATGAAAATATCAAAACCATCCATAAAATCATTAGAACAAAAAATATTTTTCTTCTCACATTCATCTCGCCGACTGTTTCCTCCATCCCACCCAGTATACCTTTGTACAGAAGATTTGTATATCCCTTTTCCTGAAAACTATAATTCCCTTTTTGAAGTAAGGACTGCTGTCCAAATTCGGCGTGTATTATTAACTGTTTTTCTCTTGTTCAAGTCTTTATATTTTAATTATTTATTTTTCTAATTTTAATTTTCAGTTTTTATTAATTTTATATATATTTTTTCTGATTTTATATTGACATTTTTTACTCCTTGAGGTATTATAAATACATCAAAAGAAAAGGAGGACGGACCACCAAAAACTTAATCTTAAATCCAAAAATATAGAAGAAAAGAGGTATAGTCCAATGGGATATTGATTCACACAAGGAAAACACTATTTGAAAAAATAGTTTCAGATAGATATCAATTAAATAAGGAGGTAAAACCAATGGATGGAATAAGCTGAAAATCCACTGTACGGGAGGAAAAGTACAGTGGATTTTTATTTTTGTTTCTCATATGAGCTGATGCCAGGCATAAGTATGACAGGCAATCCTAAAGACTGCCTGCCATAGAAAACATAAAATATACTCTTTTTACTATTCAAAGGAAGTGCAACGGCTGCATCAAGCCACAGTTGAAATAGCGGAAAATGTTTGTGTTTTCTGTCTATTTTCCCAGACGGATCACATTCCATGACGCTTTTTTCAGGATGCTCACGGCAGTCCCGCCGTCCAGCCTGGTCCTGTTGTCTGCGTTTACCGGATAAACCTTTTCCTCTGCCGGACCATTGACCGCTTTCAGATCATCATTTTCCATAACAATATGCTCCAGCACCCGGAAGCCCTCAAAGCTCCTCACGTCCGTGGTAAGCTCCACATCCTCCTGAAGATTGCGGTTTACTGCGAAAATGGTGATCTCCTCTTTTTCTTCATCGTATACCGCTGCAGCTTCCACGTCCGTGATCTCTCCATGCTTTGACACGGCATGTTTTGTCCCGGAAACCACGGGCTGAAGGGCGATCCCCCTGCCATATTTCGAGGCATGCAGGAACGGATAAAAGATGGTCTGCTTCCACGCTCCCCCTGCCGCTTCTGTCATGATCGGCGCGATCACATTTACCAGCTGCGCCATGCACGCCATCTTCACCCGGTCTGCGTGCTTCAGCAATGTGATCAGCATGAGACCCACTAAAAGAGCATCCTCAAAATTATAAATATCCTCTAAAAGCGGCGGAGCTGTCTGCCATGGATGATTCTGTGTCATATCATCATCTGCCGCTTTCGAATGAAACCATATATTCCACTCGTCAAAACTTATGTTCATGATCTTTTTGCTGCGCTTTTTCGCCTTTACATAATCGCAGGCAGCGATGACCGTCCGGATAAATTCGTCCATATCGTCACTCTGCGCCAGATAATCGCTGCTGTCGTTGTCCGTGTTGCCGTAATACTGATGCATGGAAATATAATCCACATACTCATAAGTATGGGACAGTGTCACAGCCTCCCATTCCGGAAATGTAGGCATATCCCGGCTGGAGCTTCCGCAGGAAACCAGTTCAATAGAAGGATCAATGAGCCGCATCGCTTTTGCCGTTTCCTCAGCCAGGCGACCGTATTCTTCCATAGTCTTGTGCCCGATCTGCCACGGACCGTCCATTTCATTACCCAGGCACCACACTTTGATATTATGAGGCTCTTTAACTCCATGCTTAATACGCAGGTCGCTGTATTTTGTTCCGGAAGGATGGTTGCAGTATTCCAGAAGATTGCACGCGTCTGCGATCCCTCTGGTCCCCAGGTTCACAGCCATCATCACCTGGGAATCCACCTGTTTTGCCCATTTGCAGAATTCATTTAACCCAAACTCATTTTTCTCCAGGCTTCTCCAGGCAAGCTCCAATCTGTGCGGTCTCTCCTCCACAGGTCCTACAGAATCTTCCCAGAAAAAATTGGACACAAAATTTCCGCCCGGATAACGGATAATCGGAACATTCAGCTCCTTCACAAGCTGAACCACATCCTGACGGAAACCGTCCGCATCCGCCGCAGGATGTCCCGGCTGATAAATCCCTCCGTACACCGCCCTTCCTAGTTGTTCAATAAAAGAGCCATATATCCTTTCGTCAATCTGAGAAATCTGCAATTCCTTGTCCAGGACCATTTTTGCCCTTCTGCTCATCTTTTCTTCTCCTCGCGTATTATTCTGTTGCCCAAAACCTTTCATTTGCTGTTCCGCCCCGCGTCCTGCTGATCTTCCGTATTAAACAGGGGCACAGCCGCCGCCATGCCCCACACTTCTGTCATATCAACATTTTCAATTTCCGATCGCGCCTGATCGTATGCTCTCACAGACCCGCTTTTTTTAATCCACTTTTGCTCCGCAGAATTGACAGAACTTTGCACTCTGCTCTAATTTCGCGCCGCACTGCCGACAGAATATCTGATCAGCGCTGTTTCCCTGAGATACAGGAGTATCCTGCGCTGACTGAGGCGCTGCCTCTGCTTCCTCTGCCGCTTTTCTCGCCGCTTCTGCTTCCGCTATCATACTTTCAGGACCCGCCGTGCCACAGGAAGTACAGAACTTGCAGCCATATTGTATCGGGCTTCCACACTTCGCGCAATAACCGATGATATTCTCTTTTTTAGGCTTATTATTGATATTGTTTACCACTTTTCCAGCCATCTTCGTCACTGCGCCTGACATCTGGCTCACCGCAGCGGACATCTGATCAAGCGCCTCCTGACTTCCCTTTCCGGTAACCGCAGCGATCAGATCCGTTTCCAACTGCAGTTTTCCGGCAGCGACTACTGCTGTGATCAAAATAACAATAATCATCACTATCACATTGATGACAAACCATGGCGTTGTTTCAAAGGTACAGTAATTCTCTTCAGCATAGTTCTTAACCGCCGTTCTGAAAATAAACCAGATGACGAGATCAACCGCCGTGCAGCCTAAAATAGCACCTGCAGTTTTCCTGTCGTTAAATTTTCTGATAAACAATAAAACCAGTACCGCGATCGGGAGAAGCAGACAGATCAGCATGATCGGGTTCGGATCTACCACTCTCTCACCGTACACCTCAACGCCGCCGACTGCTGTCATAACGCTGACATTTACATCTTCGCCTGAGCACGACACAAGAAACGATGGACAGAAAACAAAAATAATACCTAATATTGTCAGCGCCCTCAATATATTCTTGACTGTAAGCACTGATTTCTTCTTTACTCCATTTGTCACATTACTCTCTTCCATTGTTCTCCTCCTTCATGTTGCATATATTACTTTTAACATTAGTCCGCACCCATAATATAATGTATGCGTTCCCTCATAGGATGATTGTATCATATTCATGTGATTTTTCAACTTTTTCCTGGAATTTATCATGCTGTATCGTCAGATTTTTCACCCTTTTATCCGTTCTTCCATCCTGGAAACCCGTTGTCGAAACGAAGTTTTTATTGTCATATTTTCTCGCACATGCTATCATAAAAATGTTACAAGATGTGAACCACGATCAATATAAGGAGGGCTTTTTATGAAAAAGAAAATCATTGTTCTTCTCTGCGCAGCATCTACGGTATTGTCACTGGCAGCCTGCGGCGGCAAATTTACCTGTGATCTCTGCGGAGAGGAAAAAAGTGGGAAAAAACACACCTCAGAAGTTCTCGGCGAAGAAGTCACGATCTGTGATGACTGTTACGGAGATATCGAGGATCTGGGGGACGCGCTGGGCTTATGATCGCCGGGCTGTTCCTGATCTTCCTTCAGCGATTTGCTGCTGTCCAGCACGCTTTCGCTGTGTAAACACAAACCGTCTTTCCTATTGAAAGACATAAATTCGCCTAAGACTGTCGGACTGATGCGCTTTGGAATCCACCAACGCCATCTTCCGGCAGTTTTTGCCGAGAGGCATAAGGCTGCTCAGTTTTTAATTCATCACCGTCATAGTCTTCAGTATCTGCCGCATTCTCAGTGCGGTTTTTCGGACGATTTAATATTCGTGCATTGTTTTTCTTAGAGCATGATTATCATTGGCAAATCGAGTGGGGCTGTCGCATGAGGAATTTACTTCCTCATACGACAGCCCCAAGCGTACAGATTTGTCTTATTGTTTAATTGCTGAAAAACATAAGGAGTCTGTATGATAAAATTGGAGTGCTTCCCGGCTCTCTGTTTACTATTCAAACTCGCAAAATCAAATTTAGTTCTATACAGTTTTGTATAAGAGATTTGGTTCTATTTGATTTTATTTGTTTCCAACTGTCACATCTCTATGGTCTATCACAGTTAGTGTTATCAATCCGTTATCATGTTTGTGTTATCACTCAAAAATTCTTGTAATATCTTGATATCGGTTGACCACACGGTAAATCTCTAAATACTCGTTGCTTACCTTGTAGATGATCACGTAATCTTCCCATATCGCATATTTATAGTCTGTCCGAAAGCTAACTCTCTTAGAAAGATCTGAACCCATTCCCGGAAACATCTGAAGATTTTCAAATTTACCGTAAATTTCCTTTATGGTCTTTGCAGCATATTCCTCATTATCTTCAGCAATGTAATCTCGGATATTCTTTAGATCCTTTGCAACAATCGGATTGATCCGCAGTTTTAACATCTTATTCTCCCACAAGTGCTTTCAATTCATCCAGATCCAGCCAACCTTCGCCATCTTTCACTGCTTCTTCAGCTTCCTGCAGTTTTATCAGAAGTTTTTTCTCTGCACGATCACGCTCATAATCTTCAATATCCATAACTACAAAACGCCCTCTGCCATTCTTGGTCAAATACACTGGTTCCCCTTTGCGGCAGTTCTTCAGGACTTCATTATAATTTCTCAAATCAGATACTGGTAAAATATTGGTCATATTCTTTCAGCCCCTTCCTTGATCTCATATTATTTCTGCTACTTATATTATACGCAAAAAGCTGTAAAATTCAACGTAGATTTTTACAGCTTTCGCAAAAGAAATTTTCATTATGAATATTTTTGTTATAGCAGTTTAGCGTAGATTTGCCAAATCCCTGCATTATTCAAACTCCCTGCAAATATAACATAATTGTTAAATATTCAATTGCCTTTTGTGGATTTTTATATTCATAATATTCAAATTTCACGCCTTATACATAATTTCCGACCAAACAGGTATCATACGGGTATCACGAATATTTCTCCTTAATCACCCTATCTACATGGTGCTAGCACCATGTAATTATATCGACATAGAAGAAATCAGCATTGCTCCCCGTCATGCAATTCACCAGTTTATAAGGTAACTAATTCAGCTATTTTAGCCGCAACATCCTCCATTGAATCCTCAATCGTACTTAATCCACTTCTCGATCCAAGCAGTGGACTAACTTCACGCAAATCTTCAAAAGTTGTATTATGTACAATGGGTACAAGCAAATCACGAGCTAGCAAAGCTGAAAGCTCTTTATCTGCTACCCCTTCTCCTTTAACACGTTTAAGAAATGAAGGCGTAACCAATACAATACCAACACGAGATTTTGCCAACCCCTTATCAATTTCACGAAGTAATGATGAGCCCAAAAGAACATCCTTTTCACTAAACCAGACTGTTACACCTTTAGATTCAAGTATATCATGTAATTCCTTTGCTACACCTTTGCGGTCATCCCAAGCGTGACACAGAAAAACATCTCGCAAATCAGGTAATTCCGAACGCTTTTCAATATTTGCACGCACAGGAGTAAGTGTTCGAATTTCCGCAGGAGAATATAATATCGTGGAACTACTTGAAGACCAACGTGCTTTCGTCTTGGCTTGTCCACTGCTACTACCACTCCTCGAACTGCTTGCTGATGAAGAATATGTTGAAGAATATGTGGGATAAGAATTCCAATTTCTATAACCTCCACCTCCACATACTGGGCAATTTGCCCTACCGCTTGCTGTGCGATGACCATTAATTGGTGCTGTACATCTTGCCATAATTTTATTCCCCCTTTTTCTATGAAAAGCTTTTTCGCCTGTATTTTTTACAAATCGTTTTTATTATATCACGTTATTACACCCTTTGCTACAAAAATATAGGGCATAGCAACCACCACACCCCATATTTCTTATTGTCCTAACGACTTTTCAATCTTCTGTTTCTGCCCTTTCAAATCGTTCTGTTTCTCATACAAGCTGTCACGTTCTTTACAAAGTGATTTCATGCGTTCCAACTGCGCCTTCACTCCCTCCCGGCAATCCGGTTCTATCCGTTTATATTCCCCTGTCAGACTGCGTATCTCATTATTGTTTGATTTTATCTGCTCCGACACACATATCCAATCAATCAGATTGCGTACTTCCATATCCGTATCATACAAATCTGTTTCTGAAAGAATTTTCGCACACAGCCGAACCACGACTTTTTTCTCCATATCGGTCACTCTATCATCCCCCCCTATCTGCTCATATCAAATGCACGTTTTGGACGCTTTTTGACTTGTTCCGCCCGTTCCAGAGCCTTAGACCGCTCAACTATCGACTGCACCTGTTCTCTGCCAAAATAACGCTCTAAACGCCCCAAATCCGCCGTTTTCTCCTGCAATCGGTCAATAATGTCACTCTGCTCCATGACCTTATCTGTCAGGCGGCTGATCTGCTGTTCCTGCCGGGTAACTTTATCTTTCAGTTTCTTCCCCTGTTCCGCAAACTGGACGCATTTAATCGTCAATGCTTTTATCGTCTCTTTCAATTTCTCCACAAGTGGAGAGGCTTTTTTATCCTTATAAGCCTTTGCAGACATCAACGCTCCCGGTTCAGGCAACTGCCAATTCTCGTCCTCGTCATAGGCGTGTATATTCCGTTCCATGACCGCCTTAGACTGAACCATTTTCTCAATCTCCTGTTGCAATTTCTTCTGTTGCTTCTCCAATTTCTCATTATCAGACAGCAGCTTTTCCTTGTCCTTTGCCAGTGTTGCCGCCTGCTCCTTCAGCAAATTACTTGTTTCCGAAAGTTCTGATACTTCCTGCCGGATTGCTTCGCCCTCCTGTCGTATCTGTTCTGTTTCCTGCTCTGCTTTCCTCTGCTGAATCTGAATATCTGATAATCGTTCTTTTCCGTCAGAAATAGATTGCTCCAGTTCCGCAACTTCCTTTGCCCGTTCCTTTTTCTCAAAATCCAGAACGGATAAATGCTTCTCATGCGTGCCTTTCTTCTCCCATTCAATCCCATGTTCCAGCATGACAGCGGCGAGTTGTTCTTTCTCATAAGCTACCCACTGATTTAATTCCGTTTCCCGTCTTGTGCCGCCTTTAAATCCAAGAGCCGCTAACGCCTGTTTCAAAGATACTCTTGTATCAAGCCCCCGTTTGCTTCCTGTCGTATACGGTACAAAATCTATATGAAGATGCGGAGAAGCTTCGTCCATGTGGAGGTAAGCACTGAATACCCTTAACGTAGGATTTCTCTGCTGGAAGTCCTGCATATATTTATCCAGCACCTTTGCCGCAAGCTGTCCGTTCTCTGTCTTTGCCCCCATGTTGTCCTTATCCCCGATTTGCAAAATAATTTCATGGAATGGCTTCTCCTGTTTGCCGGAACGGATTTTCTCATAATAATCTTCAATCCGGCGGTCGCTTCTGGTCTGTTTCTCATTGTACCGGGCGAGTGCTTCATCAAATAATTCGTGATATACGTCCTTAACATTCTCGTTACAATATTCCACGTTAAGATAACTTCTCTCCGGGTCAGTATTCTTTGCATGGAATTTTCTGCTGTTATGGTTGACAGAGCCTTTTCCTGTCATAAAGCTGATAGTTCGCTTCAATCAATATCCTTTCTCCCTGTCCGGGTAATCAGCACCGGATACGGCGCATAGGCTTTGTTACTTTCGCCGAAAGTAACGCAAAAGCACTTTTGACAGGCTCCGCTCTATCAAAAGCTGCCTTTGCGCTCTGCCGAGGGCTTTTCCGTCCTACGGACGGGGCGGCTGTTCCCGCCGCTTTGCTTCCGCCGCCATAGCTTTTCGGATAGCCGAAAGTACGTTTTTTACCGTACATTCTTCCCACCCGCACAGCCATACCAGCGTCCGCATTTCTGCCGCAGTCAATTCTATGTCTCCGAATATCTCATTGAGTGCGGCAATCCTCCGGGCTTCGCTTTCGTAAAAATATTTGTTCACGTTTCTTGTTCCCCATTCCGGCTGTCGTATCATATTCGCCCTCCTTTTCAAGACCGCAACAACGCAAGGTCTATATCTTTTGCAATCTTGCAAATATCAAGCCCGCAAATTCTATATACTCTGCATTGTTGCGCTGTTGCCTTATTCCTGCTTGATTTTGTCCAGTTCCCAATACCATGAATTGTTTATCCGCTTTGCTCTGATACCCAATTCCTTTTTTGCATTTTCAAGTGTCCTTCTGGATATACCCTGTTCCTCCGCTAGATTGAAAATCTCATTGCTCTGCATGGCATTGTTTGTTTCCGCTACCTCCCGGAGTAGGTGCTTCGCCTGTTCCAGCTTATTCGCTTTCGGAGCGATACCGCCCAGCACTTCATCAGCGGTAATCTCATAATCTCCGAGCCAGTGAAAACCGTCCTCCGACAACTCAAATGCTTTTGAGTGTCCAAACACCGCCAGATTGTTTTTTATCTGGACTACTGCCCTTATATTCGCTTCGCCCTCTACTCTGCCGACCAGCAGGACACTCCTTGCCACCGCAAAGAAATCAATGGAACCCATGCCCCGATATGCCGCCTTATTTCCAGCCGCTTTGTTCATGTGCCCTACAAGTACAATGGCACATTGATATTTCTCCGCCAGAGCCGCCAGCTTCTTTGTCATATCCCTTGCTTCATTTGCCCGGTTCATATCCATACCGCCGCCAAGATACGCCTGTATCGGGTCTAAAATCAGCAGCTTCGCCTTTGTCCTTATGACCGCTTCTTCCAGACGTTCATCTATCATGGAAAGTGATTTTATGCTCTCGTCAATGACGGAAATATTTTCACAGTTCGCTCCTGCCGCCTCCAGCCGGGGCTTCACCGTATCGGCAAGTCCATCCTCCGCACTCTGATAAATCACAGTCAGCGGCTCTGTTAGCTTCATCTCGCTGTCTATGCCCTCGCCTTTTGACAGCTTCGCCGCTATATTCAACACCAGCGTTGTCTTACCGTCTCCCGGATCGCCCTGCACAATCGTCAGCTTCCCATAGGGGATAAACGGATACCACAGCCACGCCACTTCCTGTGACTGTATCTCCGACATTTTAATCATCTGTAATTCTGTTCTGGTTTCTTCCATAAAGTCCTCCATTTCTGAAAAATTTCATTGTCACTGGAAGAAACCTCTGCTATACTTGAATTGTGATTGTTGATAACAGAGGTTTTCCAGTTATCACTGCCCTAACAGTTGTCGCTGTCAGGGCTTTTTTCTTCACCCTGCCACAGATACTTTGCGCCGTCCAACATCCAGAGAATTGCTTTCAGCATATCTTCATAGGCTTCCTGCAAATCTCTGATTTCTTCGGAACTAATCCCCGGCTCTTTACTGTCAATTTGTTCAGCCAGTTCTACCAGCCGATTCTCCATTTCCTGCAACCGTTCCACAATCTGATAAACTGTTTCTTTCTTGCCCACAACGCACACCCGGTTATAAATGCAGGAACGGACAAAATAATCTTTTTTCTTCATGCCGCTTGCGAAAATCTTTGCTTCGATTTCTTCCCGTTCTCTGGGAGAGATACGGAAACTGATTGTCGGATATTTGTGTGTACCGCTCATTCCTCTGCGCCCTCCTTAAATTCTTCATTCAGCAATTTTGCCATTTGTGTCTGCTCCGTCGGGAACATATGAGCATAGCGATAAGTAATATCCACACTTTCATGCCCCACCCTGTTTCCGATTGATACCGCCGAAAATCCCATGCTGATAAGCAGTGATACATGAGAATGTCTCAAATCATGGATTCTAATGCGTTTCACTCCCGCTTTCTCCGCCCCTCTCGTCATTTCATGGTGCAGAAAGCTTTTTGTCAAATGAAAGATACGATCAGTGGGAAGAATCCCGTACAATCTGCCGATATAATCTTTCAGTTCTTCACATAAGAAATCCGGCATACTCACATTCCGTTTGCTTTTCGGCGTCTTTGGGTCTGTAATTACATCTTTGCCCTCCAATCGCTGATAAGATTTTGTTATCCGAATGACTTTGTTATCAAAATCAATATCCTGCGGCGTGAGAGCTAACAATTCGCCTACCCGTAAACCGCACCAGTACAATATCTGAAACGCATGGTAGGAATATGGTTTATCCTTTACCGCTTCAATAAATTTCAAATATTCCTCTTTTGTCCAGAACAGCATTTCCTCCGCTTTTCCTTTTCCCAACGGCCCCGCTTTTACAACGGGATTGCTTTTCAGTTCATAGAACCGTACCGCATGATTGAACAGTGCGCTCAATTCTGATTGCAAAGTTTTCAAATAAGTCGGAGCATAAGGCTTTCCTTTTTCATCACGATAGGAAATCTGCTCATTCTGCCACTGGATAATATCTGTTGGACGAATATCGCGCATTTTCTTATCTTTGAAATAGGGAAGTAGTTTTGCTCTCAAAATATGCTCCTTTGTCAGCCAGGTGTTGTGTTTCAGCTTCGGTTTCATGTCTCTTGTGTAGGCTTTTACAAAATCTTCAAAAGTCATATCCAAATCCGCCGCTTCTTTCATGCGGAAATGCCGCTCCCACTCTGTCGCTTCCCGTTTGGTCTTAAATCCCCTCTTAACTTTCCGGCAATTCTTACCAGTCCAGTCATAATAGTGAAAGGACACATACCATGTTCCCCGCTGTTCGTCTTTATACGCCGCCATAATCTCACTCCTTTCAATTTGCCTGCGCCATGCCGTAAAATTTTTCTTCATAGAATTTTCTGCTTACCCGTCCAGCAATTGTGATAAAACCTTTTGCTTCCAGTTCTTCGTTCATCTGCCGCACCAGCTTATAAGCAAATGGTTTGGAAACGCCTAAGTCCTGCGCTACTTCTCCAGCTGTTACAAATAAATCGTTTTTCAAATACACGTCCTCCTTTTTCTTATTAACTTTTTTGTTAAACTTTGTATTTTCAGTATACTTAACATTTTTGTTATTGTCAATAGCTTTTTTGTTAAATTTAGCATTTCTGATAAGTTTTTGTTGCCGTATTATTTTAGCTGTGCTAAAATGTAGGAAAGGGGATAACTATTTTCACAGGAGAGATTTATGGAATACACGATACGAGAAATGACGGTAACGGAATATCCACTGTTAAATGAATTTCTATACGAAGCTATTTTTATTCCAGACGGTATAAAGCCGCCACCGAAAAATATTATTGCTTCTCCCGAATTACAGATTTATGTTGACCGCTTCGGTGCATCAAAAGCTGATTTCGCATTAGTCGCAGAAGTTGAGCAAAAAATCGTTGGTGCTGTCTGGGTACGCATTATGCACGATTACGGACATATTGATGATGAAACTCCCTCCCTTGCCATCTCTTTATACAAAGAATACCGGGGACAGAGTATAGGAACCAATATGATGAAAGAAATGCTGTCTTTGTTGAAAACACATGGTTATAAACGTGTTTCACTTTCCGTTCAAAAGGCTAATTATGCGGCTAAGATATATCGGAAAATCGGTTTTGATATTATACGAGAAAACAAAGAAGAATGGATTATGCTATGGCAGGAGGACAGACATTGATATACTATATAAACGCATACACAACGCTAATCAGTGCGGCTTTGGGCGTTTTCTTCTCAATAGGAACTGTTATAAAAGAAAAAGGAAACAGCCGAACAAACGCTCTGTATATGTTCGCCAGAAGCCTAGCTTTAACGTGTGTTGCAGTCATTCCTGTATGCAGAAATGCACCCACTATTTTATTCGTTGCTACAATGGCAATGCTGATAGTACAGATAGTTGACTGTATTATCGGTATCGTTATAAAAAGTAAAATGCGTACAGTTGGACCGTTTATTATGGCAGTCTGCCACGCTGTATGTTTATTGCTATCTATATAATTTTCAGAAAGGACGCAGGATTATGATACTGGGAGAACGAATTAAGAGAATCCGCACATTTCGGGGATTAACACAACGGGAACTAGGCTTGAAGCTGGGATATGAGGAACGCAACGCTGACGTTCGTGTAGCACAATATGAATCCGGCTATCGTGTCCCTAAGAAAGATACCCTCATGGAAATTGCCAGGATTTTGAATGTCAATTATATCAATTTTGTTACCGAAGCCCCCGGCTGCGCTGAGGACATTATGCAGACTTTTTTCTGGCTTGACGAGGACAACCGCAATACCTTTCATCTGTTTCAACTTGTCCGTAATCCCGGCAAATGCAACGCTTCTGATGATAAGTCTGTTCGCTATAATGATAGTGACGAATGGCCTGCTCATGCTCCTGTCGGTATGTGGATTGATTATGGTCTGGTAAATGAATTTCTGCGTGAATGGTGCCTGCGAAAAGAGCAGTTAAAGAATGGAGAAATTTCAGAAGACGAATATTTTGAATGGAAAATCAACTGGCCTGCTACGAGCAGTAGTGTTGATGAAAAGGGAAACGATAAGAAAAATAATCGCTACCCGTGGAGAAAAAAGTAAAGGAGAACACGAATGAACACAACCTATGAAAACTTTAAAAAAGAAAATCGTTTAAAACTTTTCGGACACGAAGATGCTGGCAAAGAACGAGATGAAAGACTTTTATCATATTATTACAAAACTTTGCAATATGAAGATATTATTTCAGATATAGACTTACAAATTGTTACTGGTGAAAAGGGAACAGGAAAATCCGCATTACTGAGAATGGCTTTCATTGAATCGCAAGAAAGTTGTACCATTCCTATTTGGATTCGACTCGATGACCTCTCAGAATTATACGCTAACATTCTTGCTTCTGACAATTTATATGAGTTAAAAACATTATGGAAAAAATCTATCAGTAAACTTATTGTTATGAAATTAGCTTCCAATTCAGATTTCACATTTAGCGAAGACTATGAAAAAGCTCTTCAATGGGCCTATACATCCGGTTATGCTTCACGGGATTTCATTTCTCGCACAGCAAAATTATTGAAACCATTATATGAAAAATATCTATCTATTGAAGAACATCCAGAATCTGGAGAGCGTGGTGTTCTTGAAAGAATGATTAAAAATAAAAAAATACGCTTGTTTCTCGATGATTTTGATCTAGACTGGAAAGGTAATTCTTCTGATATATTAAAAATAAAAAGTCTCCTTTTATCGCTAAGTGATATGAGCAGTGATATGGAGGGGTTATCAGTAAGAATTGCTCTTCGAACTGACGTTTATGAAATGATTAGAAATGAGGAATTCTCAGATAAATTTGAAAGCTCAATTATTAAATGCCAATGGAACAATAGAGAAATAATTAAGGCTTTAGCCAAAAGGATATGTAGCTATTTTAGTATACCATTTGACGAGCAAATCACTCAAGATAATAACACAATGCAATATCATCTAAGCCAATATTTAGATTATGTATTTGAACCTAGATTCGGGCAAAATACTCGCAGTTGGCGTAATGCCCCCACTCACCGTGTTATTTATTCATTAATTAGACGAAAACCACGAGATATGGTAAAACTTTGTTATAATGTAGCTGAAGAAGCTTACCAACATAAATTGGATAAGATTAACGATACCTGCTTTTTTAATGTATTAGAATCGTATTCTCAAGAACGTCTAAAGGACTTAATCAATGAATATAAAAATCAGTTACCACAACTTCAATCTCTGCTTGTGAGGATGGCACCTACAACACAAGAAATTAAAAATAAGCAATCTGATCGATATGTGTATACTACCGTTCAATTACATACAAAAATCAAAAACATTCTTTCGAATATGACAATTAAAATATATGAAGCATCATCTGAGAGTTTGAAACTTGCAGATTTTCATCAAGTTGCACACTTCTTATATAAAATTGGATTTATTACAGGACGAAAGCAAAAAGAAGATGGGAAAATTTCAAGAGTATATTATGATGAATCCCCATATCTTTTAAACGCAAATACCGGTGATGGAGGGTATTCTTGGGAAATACATCCAGCTTATCGAGGCGCTTTAGCAAAAGGTATTAATGATTCTTGGGAAACAACCCTTGATGTTGAAGACGAATAGCCATTATTTAGGTATCAAAAAGGTATCACGCCACACACTAAGAGCCGGGAAGCCCGCTGTTTATGCGACTTCCCGGCTCTCTGTTTACTATTCAAACTCTATCGTCCCTGGCGGCTTACTGGTCAGATCATACATCACTCGATTGACCCCTCTGACCTCATTGATGATCCTGCTCATCACCTTATTCAGCACCTCATACGGGATCTCCGCTGCCTCCGCAGTCATAAAGTCCACGGTATTGACAGCTCTGAGCGCCACAGCATAATCATACGTCCTCTCATCGCCCATGACGCCGACGCTTCTCATATTTGTAAGTCCTGCAAAATACTGACCGATGCTCCGGTCCAGTCCCGCATTTGCGATCTCTTCGCGGTAAATTGCATCCGCATCCTGCACGATCTTCACTTTCTCAGCGGTCACTTCGCCAATGATGCGGATTCCCAGTCCCGGTCCCGGGAATGGCTGACGAAATACAAGGTCTTCCGGAATTCCCAGCTCCAGTCCTGCCTTGCGCACCTCATCTTTAAACAGATCTCGCAGGGGCTCGATGATTTCTTTGAAATCAACATAGTCCGGAAGTCCGCCTACGTTGTGGTGAGATTTGATCACTGCGGACTCGCCGCCCAGACCGCTTTCAACCACATCCGGATAAATGGTTCCCTGTGCCAGGAAATCCACAGCTCCGATCTTCTTTGCCTCTTCCTCAAACACACGGATGAATTCCTCGCCAATAATCTTACGCTTCTGCTCCGGTTCTGTCACGCCAGCCAGCTTGCTGTAATATCTCTCCTGCGCATTCACGCGGATAAAATTCAGATCAAAGCTGCCGTTGGGTCCGAAAACAGCCTCCACCTCATCACCCTCGTTTTTGCGAAGGAGACCATGGTCTACAAACACGCATGTGAGCTGTTTCCCGATAGCTTTAGAAAGCAGGCCTGCTGCCACGGAAGAATCCACGCCCCCGGATAATGCCAGCAGTACTTTGCCGTCTCCTACTTTTTCGCGTATCGCCTCAATGGAGCTCTCCACAAATGCATCCATCCTCCAGTCACCTGCGCAGCCACACACATTCTTTACGAAATTGTTGATCATCTTCGTTCCCTCTGCGGTGTGGAGCACCTCCGGATGAAACTGGATCGCATACAGCTTCTCAGCCTCATTTTCTGCTGCTGCCACCGGGCAGTCCGCAGTATGTGCAGAAATCTCAAACCCCGGAGCCACCTGCGCGATATAGTCAAAATGGCTCATCCAGCAGATTGTCGGCGTAGACACATCCGCAAATACTTTCGCTGATGTCTTATCAATCAGGACTTCCGTCTTTCCATACTCCCTGACATCCGCCTTCTTCACCTCGCCGCCCAGCACATGCATCATGAGCTGAGCGCCATAGCACAGACCGAGCACGGGAATTCCCAGCTTGAACAGCTCGTCCGTATATGTAGGAGAGTCCGGCAGATAACAGCTGTTCGGTCCTCCGGTCAGAATGATTCCCTTAGGATTCATTTCTTTGATTTTCTGGATATCCGTTTTGTAAGAATAAATCTCACAATACACATTACATTCTCTCACGCGTCTCGCAACGAGCTGATTATACTGCCCGCCGAAATCGAGTACGATCACTAATTCATTCTTCAACGTCTTCCTCCTGTAAAATACGGCCCTTATGCTGTTGTTCAGGCGCCGGGCCGCTTTTTATTCTGTATCCATTATAGTGGAGCTGTCCCTGTTTTACAAGCATTTGTTCCACTCCTGTGTCTGAAAACAAAAATTCCGGTGTACGCTTTCATACGCCGGAATTCCTGTGAAAGACCCCCTGTCTTTCTATGTTCACTTTATTAAATCAGTCCCAAAATTATGCTGCATATTTCAGAAGTTCTGCCTCAAGTTCCTGGCAGTCTCCCGAATGCATCTTCAGTTCCAGTACACTATTGAGTCCAAGATGCATAATTCCAAGCAATGATTTTGCGTCAACTACCACTCTGCCTCGTCTTACATCAATATCAAATTCATACTTGGATACTGTATTTACAAATTCAACAATCTCATTCGGAGTCTTAAACGTAAGTTTCATTTCTCCCATTATTCATCTCACCTCTTTTCACCTTTACTGGCATGGACATGGTCTGCCTGTCCGCAGACCATTGATATGTTACCATAATTTCCCGCTTTGAAAAGGTAGAAATTTCTTAAAAAGGTAGAATATTTTAATGAGCTGACTGCCGAAACTCCGTTGGGAGCATCCCTGTCTCCTCTTTAAATACCCTGCTCATATATTTTGAATCCGTGTACCCGGTCAGCTCCGCGATCTGATTCAGCTTGAGCTTTGTCCCGAGAAGGAGCCCCTTGATCCGATTGATCCGATATTTCCTCACCGTCTCTGTGAACCCGGCGCCGGTCTCTTTTTTGAACTGAGTACTCAGATATTCTTCCGATACAAAAAGACGTTCGGCGATTTCTTCCAGAGTGATGCCCTGGTCATAATACTTACGAAACATCTGTACTGCCTTGCACACGAGCGGACTCAGGCTGATGCCGGGCTCCTCGTCAAAGGCATCAAAGCTTAAAATCTGCAGGAATCTTTCCGTAGCTGTCCGGATCTGGCTCCAGGTGACGGCTGTGGAGATCATCTGCATACAGCGCTGCACCTCGACCTCTGACCGGATCTCCTGGTGGATCTTATAAGCGTTGAGCAGCGCCATGTTAAATCGTATGAGACATTCTTTCATATCCTCCGGACTGTATGTTTCCTGCCGGAGATAATCATACAGACGATAATAGCATTGTTTGATCTCTTCGCCGTTCTTTACGGTCATGGCATTTTTCAGCTGATCTTCTATGTAGACGGGATACTTTAACGGCATGATCTCCATTCCTTCGATCTTTTCCGTGCAGATCAATTCGCCCCTGTCAAACAGCAGATTCCAGTCCCGCATAGCATATATCCGCCCGAACACCGCCTGAAGGTCAATCAGCCTGTCCGCCTTTGCCCGAATGCAGACGACCGATCCCCTCAAAGTTTCACACAGCTTCGGCACAACCACTTCCTGAAAATAGGTGTCTCCATATTTTTCGACTTCAGATCCATACAGTACCACAAGCAGCAGCTTCCACGTGCTCACTTCAAACACCCGGGATGTACAGCTGCTTTTGAGTGCTTCTGTCTGCTCCAGCAGCATTTTTGCGTTTGTTTTTGCCTCCTCATACTTTTCTCCCAGCCAGACAGCAAACACAGCTCCCGGATCGTGTACATTAAATCCAAATCGCCTTTTTGTGATCTTATCCAATCTGTCATCCTGTCCTATCTGTCCGTTCAGGCATCCCAGAATTATATTTTCCACCGTAAAAACAGATTCCTCCACATACTCCATGTCCAGGCGTTCTTCAATCTGAAGGATCTTTTTCTTCAGCTCTGCCATTTTAACAGGCTTCACAAAATATCCATCAACCCCGAGGTCCAGCGCCCGTTTTGCCTGGCGGAAGTCTTCTTTCTTCGCCAGCAGGATCACCTTGGACCGTATATTTTCACTGCGGAGTTTCTTCAGCATCAGAAGAGCGTCCATCCGGGGCAGCCCGGTCTCTGCTATGATAAGATCCGGATTCTCCTCTTTTATCAATGCATACCCCTCCTGCCCGCCGGATGCAGCGCCTGCTGTTTCATATCCCGGTCCGATCTTTCGGATCATCTTTTCAAGTGCTTCTCGGTCTGATTCTTTTTCAACGACAGTCACGATTCTCATCCGCAGTCTCCTTCCTGACTATATCAAAACGGTTCAGCCAACAGCTGTTCCCTTTTATCTGAATTCATAGAATTTCCGCAGGTTTTGTTCCACCTGAAAGAAATGCGCCAGCATTTCCGGGTTAAAAGCCCCGCATTCCCCGTCTGCTATCATTTGTATTGCCTTATCATATCCAAAAGCATGCTTGTACACCCGCCTGGTCACGAGCGCATCATACACATCTGCCAGGGATACCGCCTGCACCCAGACAGATATTTCATCTCCCTTCAGACCGTCCGGATATCCCCGCCCGTCCCACCGCTCATGATGGTGGCGTACAATATCATAAGCTTGCCGATGTCATGGAGCCGTGCGCCCACAATAATTTGTTCTACGGCATCTGGATAAAAAAAAACAATCGGATAGGGGAGATTTGACCCTCCCCTTCCACACCACGTAGCGTACCGTTCGGTACTACGCGGTTCAGTAGTTTACACGTACTTTCAGATAGTGGGCAGTCATGGATGGATATCCGAGTCTGTCCACCATTATTGTCTTGGTAAGTGCACAGTTCAGTATCTCTGCTGCTTTCCATGTCCCTCTTCGGCAGTTTGCCAACTCATGTACTTTCCATTCCGGCAGATGGAGTGCACGAAGCATTTTATACCTCGTCCGCACTCTCTTCCATTGCTTCCAGTACACTGCACGGATTCTGTGGCGTAACCATTTGTCCGTGTCCTCCATCAGGCTTTTCATGTCTGCATACCGGTAGTAGTTGATCCACCCAGTCGTATATCTCCTGAGTTTTTCTTCTCTCTCCGGGTTGCTCCACTTGTTTCCCCTTACAGTCAATTCTCTGAGATGGTTCTTCATCTTCTTGATTGACTTGGGGTGTACCCGCATACGACATTTCCCTTTGTTTCGGTAAAATCCATATCCGAGGTATTTCACTTTGCTGACATGGCTGACTGTCGTTTTCTCAAGGTTGACTTTCAGGTATAGCTTCTCTGTAATAAATGGGATGATATGTTCCAGCGTTCTTTCTGCGCTTTTCCGGCTTTTGCATAGAATCATACAGTCGTCGGCATACCTCACGAATTTATGTCTGCATCTACTACATACCAGTTCTTATATAATTCTTTTTTCACTTTTTCTGTAGCCTGTTTTGCATCTCTTTTAGGGCGAAATCCATAAGAACTATCTAGAAAGTTTGCTTCAAAGATAGGTTCTATCACTATCTTACAGGCTTGTTGCGCAATCCTGTCTCTAATAGTCGGTATTCCCAATGGTCTTTGCTTCCCATCCGGTTTTGGTATGTATACTCTCTTTACCGGCTTAGGTCTGTATTGTTTATTCTGCAGGTCCTCTTGGATATCCAGCAAGTATTCTTCTACTCCGTATTCTTCAATCATCTCAAAGGTAATGCCATCTATCCCGGCACTTCCCTTGTTTGCCCGTACTTCTTTCCATGCCCGCCACAAAACATCCAGGCGAAAGATACGGTCATACAGCGCATGAAACCTGCGCTGCTTATCTTTTTTGGCTGTCAGGTATAGATTACGTTGAAGTTGTCGTGATTTTTCTATTGAGTGTTGTTGTCCAATATCTGGCATGCACTATCCCTTACCTTCCCGTTAATCTTGATTAAAGCAGAGCCCCTTTTCTCCCATTGTTTTTCTTACCAATAGTTCATAGATACTATGGGCTCCTCCGACTTCTCATACCACTTCCCAAGAAATTTCGCATGCGTGCTTATATCCTCAGTTACATACTTGTGGTTATATGATGATATGAGATCTCTTCTGTTCCGTTATCAACTTTCATAACATTCCGCTCCCTCTACACCGAAGGGTTCCTCAATGCTGTATTCCAGTATCTGCACATCTTCCATGGTCTTCGTCAGAAAGTCAGTGACTCGACTCCCTTTTGTCCCTTTACAGGGCTAACGTAACGATGCTACAGGATTCACTTTATGTTACGGACTGCTATTTTGCACCTGCTTCTCGCAGGCATACCTCGCTTCAACACATTTGGTCACCCAAAAGCATTGGAGGCTCGCTACAAGGCTCACTGGCGATTACCTTGACCAGACTTTCACTGGCAAGCTGATAACAGCTTGCAGAACACACGACTTTCACCCGTTAGAACGTGTGCCCGCCGGGCACACTAAAAATCCGGCAGCGGCAGGATTCCCCGCCGCCGCCGAATCACAATGTCGTTCATTTATCTGTCGCTGTTATTTTTTCTTTTTCTGTACAACATCAGTGCTGCAAGCATTCCGCTGACACATACTGCAAGCGCCGTATACATTATCCGGGCACTTCCATCATCTCCGGTAGCCGGAACATTTTCTCCACCGCTTTCCTCTGTTCCTGATGTTCCGCCCTGGTCTGCCCCGCTTTCCGGAGACTGAACAGTACCCTCATCCTCCGGTACTTCTGTCCAGCTCACCATGATCGGAGAAAGACCGGTAACCGTAAACCGGATGCCGTCCTCTGTCTTCTCCACTTCCGGCGTCTCTATATCACCAGGCGTCTTTCCAAAATCAGACATGGTAAACATATGGGCTACTGTAAAGTCATGGGTGTCTCTTCCTGTTCCTTCCGGATACGGCAGCGTTACCTTCAGCGTACCATCGGCGCCGAAGTGCTCCGGTCCTGCCGGGATCCAGCCGTTTCCGTCATGGAGGTCCACCATCAGGGTCACGTCATAGAGCGCCGTATTCTCTTCCGTCACGTCCTCATCCAGCCGGCTGAGCACTGTCTGGAGCGCCGCTCCGATCTCCTCAGCCGTGTCGAGAGCCTCATTACCTTCCAGCGCCTCCGGTATCGTCGGAACACCCTGTTCCACGATCAGCTTCATATCTGTTCCGTCCGCCGTTCCCGGCTGGGGAAGTTCTGCCGCGCTGTCCGTAAAATATACTGCCGTGACTGTCATATCACCTGTCACACTGGAGACCGCTCCCGGATACCAGACCGGACTGATCTGAGTATATCCCTCTTTTTCCGGAACTTCCGGATAATCGTCCGCTCCGAGGCTGTCCCCGTAGCCCGCAGTCATTGTGTCCACGATCTCTCCATCCGCCACAAAGGTGATGGTGTAGGTTCTGTATACGTTAATATGATATGTCCTTGAATTACCTGCGCGGTCATAAGCCGTCACAACATGCTGCTCATTATCTGCCTGGATCGTATATCCGCTGTCTGTAAGCGCGACAGGAGTTCCGTCTACGGTCACTCTGTCGAAATAATCATCCTCAACTGTAAAGGATACACTGTTATAATAGGTGGCTCCGTCTGTCAGCCCTGTGACGACCGGCGCCGTAAGGTCGATCACCATGCCGTCCGAGGAAATGTACGCCGTGTTGCCGGCCGCATCCGTCACCTTCGTGTAGACTACATATTCCTGCTCACTGTCAAGTGAGAATGTATCGCTGTAATCATTCCATGCCGTATCTGGACGCGCCCTTACCTCTTCTTCACTGAGGGCTGTCTCAGACACATAATACTGTACGGCCTCTACACCGCTTCCCACGTCAGAAGCACTGATCTCAACGGTCTGCCCCTCATCGAAGAACAGTCCGAAGGTGATCGTGTTCAGGAATGACGTCCAGATGTTCTCTCCCACCTCGATCTCTGCGTCAGGCGCTGTGATGTCCGCCACACCTGACACTGTGACCACCTGGTCTGCCTGTACGCCTGTGACCAGATAGCTTCCGTCAGCCTGGACTGTGACCGGGATGCCGTTTACACTTACCGCAAAGTCCTCTGTCGCAGAGTACCCTTCGGAAATATCCACTGTAAACTCATAGCTTCCGCCGTAGTTCACCTGGTCTGCATCCGTCTGCACCGTGTAGCCTTCCGGAGAAGCCGGGAGAGTCACTGTATAGATCTCATATACACCGATCTCATATGTTGTCGCGGTGCCTGCCCTGTCTGTGGCAATAACCGTATGCGTATCATTATCCGCCTGGATCGTATAAACTCCGTCTGTCGGCTGGACCGCCCGGCCGTCTACCGTGACTCCTGCAAGATAATCATCTGATACTGTAAACGATACGCCTCCGTAATAAGTTCCGTCGTCTTCTATGCCTGTGATCTCCGGAGCCGTCTTATCCAGCACGATGCCGTCTGAAGACAGATAAGCAGTGTTGCCCGCATTGTCCGTAAGTTTCACATAGACGATATACTGCCCTTCCTGATCCATCGTCAGGGCATCATAATCTGACCAGTCTTCCAGTCCTTCCACTTCCTGTCCGCTCAGGACTTCTGTGGAAACATAATATTCTGAGGATGCGATGCCGCTGAGAGTATCGGCTGCCGCCACATCCACTTCCTGGTCTGCTCCGAAGAAGAGCTCAAAGCTGTCCACATCCTGAAGGGAAGTCCAGCTGTTCTCACCTATGGAGAGGGTTCCTGTCGGAACAGTCTTATCGATCTGATACTCCTCCTCAACTGCTGTTGAGATCGCACCGGTCTCTGTGTTCATCACGTAGAATACCCGGCTGCCGGCATCCGTCTCATCACTTGCGCTCAGAGTCTCCGTCCAGTTCCCGTCCGCCGCTCCGGCATCTGTGGAAAGCAGTCTGTCCTCACCGGCAGTCACTATAAAGTCTTCGTTCAGCCAGTCATTGGAATTGACCGTATAATCCGTGCCCTCCACAGCTAAATATTCTGCGATATTCGCCGTCACGCCTGTGGGCTGTATCAGCGTATAGTTGCCCGCGTCCGCGCCGCTGATCGAGAAGGCGGTAGTAAATTGAATCGGTATATCCTGACCTACTTTAGTGCTGGTGAAGATCGGAGTGCCATTAGTAAGGCTGACGTCATCTCCGGGGATCACTCCTTCCAGTACTGCCGATTCGATCTCGGCAGTATCCGTGCCGTCATATACCTTGTCAAAAACATCCACATCGACGGTCAGTACTTTTTGCGTAATAGCCGCCTGTACCGGAGCCGGCTGTCCTGTCAGGTTATAATTGTCCGCATCGCTTCCTGTAAGCCCGAACCCTGTGAATGTAACTGTCTTATTCGTTCCGGCACTTTTATTATCATAAGCCGCAGTGCCCTGCGTAATGCTCACTTCATCGCCCGATACGGCTCCTGAAAGCGTCCCGGAACTGGTTACAGCAGCCGATGTGGTGCCATCATATTCCTTTGTCGCTTCCACCGATGCGCCTGTGATCGTGACGTCAAGCGGTCTGATAGTAAAATCTCTTGTTGCCGAAGCCGCTGCATAATCCTCATTCGCAGCAACACTCACCCGTACAGTGTAATCGCCTGCGTCCTCCGGCGCTGTTGTAGAATATGTACTGTCTGCCGCATCCCGCTCTTTATACTCTATGGTCACTGCGCCAGTACCGGCCACGCTGTATGTAGGAGCCGCCACAGGAGTGCTGTCATAGGTTTTGCTCAGGTCACTTACATTGCTCACGCTGCCCTGCGCTCTCACGACCTCAAGTGAAAGAGACGTCGTAGCAGGAGCTTCATTGCCATCGCGGTTTTCATAAGTAACACCAAGCGGGTTATAAGAAACTGTCAGCGTATAGTTCCCCGCTGCAAGCGTCTGCAGATAGGATGCCTCGAATGTGATCGTCCCATCATCGGATACGTTATAATCATCGGCCGTCAGGCTGTTATTTCCGTTCGTTATACCTGCGACTGTGTTGCCGTTCAGGTTGACCCGCGCGGTTACATCATCGACGCTCGTCCTTGTATATGTAATGCCGTTTGTGACCGCCTCCGCGTTCGTGTAAAGAACGATACCGTCTGAACTGATCACAGTCGAATTGTCAGAAGCATCTGTAATACGCGCATAGACGATGAGCTTCTGGTTCGCTTCCATACAGAACGCCTGATCATATTCTATCCAGTCGGCATTTTCCAGGCTGTCCTCTGTCTGTGCCGTATCAGTCAGGAAATATCCGATCGTCACAGCCGTTCCAGTATAATCTGACCCCGTGATGGTCACATCTAAAGTATCTTCAAAGAAATACCCGAATGTGATGGTGTTGAGAAATTCTCTCCAGCTGTTTCCTTCGATGGTGATCGCACCTGTGGGCGCCACGCTGTCTGTTCCTGTTACCGTCACCGCCACTGTTTGAGAATTATAATTTACTGTGTCAGTTGGTGTAAAGACAGCATTGTAAGAAGCTTCTCCCACTGTATCTATGGTTTCACTTCCATTCTCCCATTGCCATGTACCCGGTGTATTGGTATTGGGGTTAGGCAATGTAATACCGGAAAGCTGCGCACCGTATTCCGCTGTCAGACCGGAAGGAGCATTGCATACAGGATTTGCCTTTCCGATTACAAATGTGCCGTTTTGTGATCCTATGTATTCGCCTGCGCCTGTAACTATGTAATTTGCTGTACCTGCATTGGTATTATTGGTCGCGGAGATTGTATAGTCCTCTCCAGCCGTCAGTGTTACACCGTCCAGTACTACCTGTACTTCAGGGACGATCGGATTGCTGTTGTTATATGTGTAAGTGCCGACCACAGTCACTGTCGCATCTGCCAGATTCATCCCACTCGTGATCTCAAAGGTCACGTCTGGAGTTAATGTGATCAAGTAGTTGGGATTTGTCAGCGTGCCGATCATGATCTCATAGCTGCCGACACTCTCTCCCGTCTCCCTGGATAATGCTCCCTGGAGCGTATCATCGTCTATCAGACTGCCCTCAGTGATCGTATATGTCAGTACGGGGTCATCATTGCCGTATGCCTTGGACTGTCCACTCTCCGGGGTAACCGTAATGCTGCGCGGAGTAATGCTGCCGAGGACCGTCGCGGTGTCTGACGCAAGTTTGTAGTTCCCGCTGTTCGTGCCGCTCAGCGTGATGCCGGACGCAGTGATCGTACTTGCAGTCAGCACATCCTTACTGTTGTAGGAGTAAGAGGTCGCTGACGCTGTTACATCCTCATTGTTCACAATGCCGTCAAGTGAAATGCTTAACCCTGACGGAGCATTCGTATTCCCATCGTATGTCTTTGTCGTATTTCCCTGAATAGACGGGGTCAGGACTTTCTGCTCTACTGTCACAGTAACCCGACGGCTCGTGACCTCATAACCGTCACAGGTAACAAGACAGTAGTAGGTGTAGTCGCCAAGGGCGAGACCTGTCGGGGCATAGGCTGCCGCATTAGCGCCTGAGATCATCTGAGGTACGCCGTACTCGTTCACCTGATACCACTGATAGGCAATCGGGCTGGTATTCGGCAGTCCCTCTACCGTGACCTCTAGCTGGGGCGCAGTACCATATTGAACAGTTCCGCCCTCAGGCCCGCTGACCCTTACTTCCATCTCCTGCTCCGTACCAGCCGCGTTGTAATCAGCATTTGACAGAGTAAGGATCTCTTTGCCGTACAGCGTTCTCTGGTCCGGATCGTATGTATATGCAATATTGCTTCCTCCGGCGCAGAATGTATAACTCTCATTCCAGCTTCCGGAATCATATCCTGCAAGGAACAGCCCGCCGTTCTGTCCGACAGTTCCAGCGTCACTGTTGGTCACATCCACCAGGTAATTTTCATCACCCAGCGTAACGATATTCCACATGTGCGCTCCTTCACCTGTACCGCCGTCCATCGCGCCTGTGACCGTATAACACGTCAGTCCGCTCAGATCACAAAGATACTGGAACGCCTTGGCATATCCTTCGCAGACAACATTTGTCGAGTCATCACCGTCAAATACATAGATCAGCTGCCACGGGTCGCCATAACCGTCCGTGTAACTCTCTCCTGCAGCAGCGGCATTATAATCGACCAGATTACAGATCGCATCTCTAAAAGCAATCATCTTCGCATAATCAGAGTATCCTCTGTATTGCTTTGCAATAGCGCGGGCCGCATTGGCTGCCTCCACCACTGCCCTTGTATCATCATCTACCGTATACATATCGGAAGCCGTCTCTCTGTATCCTTCGCTGACTACAAATCTGAAGGTTATTTCGCTGATACGCCCTATGCCGTCGGACGCACTGGCACTGTACCCCATGCTTACCGCGCCGATCTCGTTCTCTTCGTCCCAGTATGTTTTGTCATACCAGTATAATTCATAGGGGCAGTCTGCAAGGAGGCAGCTCATGATCGTATCCAGAACAATACCGGAATCGGCAAATGCCTGGCTCATTTCAGCTCCAAGTACCTCATTGCTCTCTGCGCTGCTCTTCCAGGTGATGGCATCCTCGCCCAGATCAACTACGACTTGGGCTTCTCCGCCCTCTGCCGCCAGATCAGCCACCCCCTCCTTCAAAGCCCGGTAAAGGATAAGATTATATCCATCCAATTCTGCTTCTCCGAAATTACTCAGGAGGGCAACGCCGCTGTCCCCGTAAAATACCTGCATCGCATAGCCGGCAAACAACTCGTCTGAGTCCGGCAGACCGGAAGCATCCGGGACATATGTCTCCGTGGCGCTGGCCTCCAGGATCACGTCATCCCCTGTGTTCCCCGTGTCCGGCTGCTCCTCAGCCTGTTCGATCTCCCCGGCATAAACCGTGCCTGTCCAGCCGCGTGCCTGCATCAGAGAAAGTACCATAACCGCTGCCAGGAGCAGGCTTATGACTCGATGCCATTTTCTGTTCCTTTTCATACTTCTACCCCTTTTCTCATCCCGCGAACCTGCTACCGATATTTCATCCGCCGGATATATTTTAATCGTTTCTGTCCAAAAAATACATAAATCCAAATTAATTCTACCTCAGATACAGCAGAAAGTCCAGTATTTTGTACTTTTTGAGTATATTTTTTGTGCATTTTAGTTGATATTCGACTTTTATATCAGTAGAAATCCGGCAGCTCCTTCTTTTTTCATTATAAAAAACAGGAGCCGGTGTCCTGATATACACACTCTGCCCCTGCTTTTTATCACGAACTCTTCTGTCAGCCATGCTGATGAAGATACTTCTCTCTCGTAGCCATCCCGCCCCGGATATGGCGCTCAGATTTATTCATATCCAGCACCTTTCGCGCTTCCCGCGCCAGAGATGGGTTGATCTGGAGGAGCCGTTCGGTGACATCTTTATGTACCGTACTCTTACTGATCCGGAACCGTTTCGCCGTTTGCCTCACAGTCGCGTTATTCTCTATGATATAATCAGCAATCTCCACGGCTCTTTCCTCAATGTAATCTTTCAAAAAAATCCCCCTGCAAACATCGTTTTTACAATGTATGCAGGGGAGAAAAAAGTCATGCTCATTTCACGCTACTTTAGTACCAGTATCTCCGCCTGTATTCTTTTTTCAGTCTCACATCTCCCCAGAACACAGCCGGGCAGACCTCGATCACATCCATCACAACACTGTACAGACTTTCCCGCCATTCCCTGTGCCGTGAATCCTTGTACTGTACGGTATTCCCTTAGAAGAAATCCATAATATCAAAATTAAAGTAAATGTCATTCGGTATGCATACGTCATATTTTTCAGAAAACTTCCGAATAAATTCATTTGACACTTTTCTGCTTTTGTCGTATTCAGCCTGCAGTTCCCGTTTCATCTCGTCCCGGATTTCATAGACCTTCTCTTTTTCAGCATAAACGATTCCATAGTATTTATCATAACTGAAATAAATTTCATACGGTTCATCATCAGCCGAAAACACACTGACCTCCACTTCATCATTATACACTTCATCAATTTCCAGATATTTTCCGTTATAATGTCTCTGCTCCTCCGAAAAAGTATCCGTAACATTCTTCCATTCAGCCATTTTATTTTCCCTTTCCTTAAAATCCTGCTTTCTGCAGTTCATCTATCATAGCGCTCCTGCGGTAATACAGCGCCCGCCAGTTCTCCGCGATCTCAGCCGCCTTTTCTTTCCCGCCGGGATACCGCCGGATCTTCTTAAGGTACTGCATCAGCTCCCTGTACCGTTTTCTGTCGCCGGTTCTCTCCGCCTGTTTATGTACATATGATATGTATATGTCCCGCATCTGCTCCGGGAATTTCTTTTTCAGCACGTTTTCATATTTGTCCACGTTAAATATAAATGATTCTTTCTGCATGCACTCCAGCATGCGTTCATACATCCCTTCCTCTTCCATAAAAGGATACAGGATACTATAGCTGTTCCGGCTTTGCAGGATCTGTTCCCGGTACTGCTCCCACTCCTGCTCTGTACAGACTGATTTCAGTTTCTGGATGTACACCAGATCATGCTGCGGGCACTCAAAGACATAGTACTGCAGTTCTTCTTTGTAAGCCTTTTCATCCGCCTGTGCTTCGTATATGGAAATCAGCTGCTCGCTATACCGTGCGACCAGCCCCGGATATCCGCTGTCCAGCTTTTTGCTCTCCTTCAGGATCCGGACCGCCTCGTCCAGTTCACCGTACTCAATATCCTCCTGGATCTCCAGCTCTCTTACCGCCGAAAATCTCCAGTGCTTCCTTCGGTATTCCCTGATCTCTTCCTCCGGATACCCCAGCTGATCCATGATCTCCAGCCGCTTCAGGATATTATTCTCAAAGCCGTACCGGGCGCTCCACGTTTTTCCGCAATCCGTGGAAGAGGTCTGCCTTTCGATCATTTCGTCCAGATATGCCATCTTTTTCTCCAGCATTTCGCGGTTTCGGAACTCATGGGCCAGGAACTCTTCCATATATTCTTCCATGTAATCTATGACATAATCGCATGCCAGATGGCTTGTAAACCATGTAAACATTTCATCTCTGAATTCTTCGGTACAGTTCTCCAGTATTTCTTTCCACTTATCATAACATGTATTCGCGACCTGAGATATGCCGCCGTCTGAATCATCAATATCTACATTCCCGATCGTCTTGAAAACATAATTGGTCAGTTCAAATGCCTGCCGCCAGCAGTTCCGTTCTATCAATGTATCCGCTTTATCTTCCAGATAGCTGTCCATCTCACGGGTAAAATCCCACGCATTCCGGTAATCAATAAACCCGCTCCTGTCACCGTGCTCCCATACGATCTGATCGACGCCCTCCTTCAACCGGCACATCTGCTTTTCATCTATCCTCACCGCGTATCTGGTCATAAGCGTATTGCGGATCTCATCATCCTGCCCCGCCAGCTGCTTTACAAAAGAACGCAGTTCCGTTTCCGGAATTTTTTCAATAATTTCCTCCAGATCTTCTTCCGCCTGCTCTGAACCAGATGAACCTTCTACCAGGCTATCTGAGCCTTCCTGTTCCTCGATCTCATAGAGCACCGCCGCCATATGTTTGCAGTTGTTCCCGTCAGCCGCATAGGGACAGGTGCAGTACATTTCACAGATCTGCCCGTCTTCCATTTCGATATCTACTTCGTAGTCTTCCGTGCCCTCCACTACGGCATGATAGCCGTGTTCTGTTTTCTCAAGGTCCTGAACTGCGCCGTCGTAATAGTACATTTCCCCGCGGGCGAGGATGTGCTCCCGAAACAAATCTTTCCAATAGTTCATAACACTTTCCTCTTTTTTCTCATTGAATATTTTTGACGCTTTTACTCATCCTGATAAATCACACTCTCAGAAGTCCAGCAATTCCGGTTTCAGCAGAAAGTCAAAGACATTCATGAATAATATTTCACCGGCGTACCGATATAAGATTTTCCTTTAATATCATACCGCTTCGCCTCTTCAATCATAAATGCATCTTCCAGACATTCAATATACTTTGTGATCGTTGTCGCCGTTATCTTTGACTGCCGTACACTCTTAAATATTTTCTGCAGTTTATTCGGATTTGTCAATGCTCCGATCGCCGACGCCAGCACATCCAGCAGGACTTCCATTTCGCCGATATTCCTGATCTTATTTCTTTTTACAATATCACGAATGTACGTCTCCTTCAGCAGATTATCGAGTAGCGTCATCTTCTGCTCTTCTGTTTCTGCCAGAACCACAAGCGGAATCTCTCCGTAAGTAATATATTCATTCCATCCTTCAAACGGGCTGCCCGCATAATATGTCATAAATTCTGAAAAACTCAGGGGATACATATGTATCTCGTCGCTTCTGCCGCCTAATTCCGTTGCAATATCTTTTGAAAGAAAATCCGCATTACTTCCTGTCACATACACATCACAGTTCTTTTATCAGCCAGCCCGTTCAGAACACTTACAAATTCTCCCAACATCTGGACTTCATCCAGCAGAAAATAATACTGCCCCTCATCCCGGAGCCGCTCCAACGCCCACGGATAAAAGACTTTCGAATCTCTGTAATCAATATTGTCGAACAGATCAAACGCCATCTCAATGATATGGTCTTCATCAACGCCGTTTGCTGTCAGATATTTCTTAAACAGAGTCCTGAGCAGAAAAGACTTCCCGCAACGTCTGATACCGATAATCACTTTGATCAGGCCATTATTCTGCCACTGGATTAATTGTCCCAGGTAATAGTCCCTTTTAATCTCAATATCCATACCGGAGTCCTCCTAAAAGACCGCATTTCTGCTGCCTTTAATCTCAATATACAAAACCATTGTCAGCACCAGCCTGCAAAATGCTTCATCGTATCTTTCAGATCATCACTGAATTCTTCCAGATCGTCAAACGTGATCGCCCCTTCATTCAGCAGGGACATCATAATATGGAACTGGTTCGATCTGCTCATATGACACTGCACACCGCAGTCTTTCTGATCTTCCCGGATCCGTTTCTCCAATGCCCAGAATTTACTCGAGGCATTGCCCGCTCCAGATAATAATTCAATGTACTCCTGGTTTAGTTTTTCCATATACGCTTCCTGCCAGCCGGGAAGCTTACTGCGGAATAATTTCCAGTCTTGCTCTGAAAATCGGTTCATAATATATCACCTCGCATTTATCTAATTTACCAGATATTCTCTGATCCCCTCTACCAGTCCCTTATCCGCCGGCAGCCACCCCACGCTCTCCAGCCTCTCCGCTGTCAGCCATTTCGCTGCCTCATGTTCTTTCAGCACCAGAATGTGGCAGCAAATCTGCGCTGCTGCTCCTGTATTACTTTATCTGTATCCCCACACCATTACCTTCCTTCCGTATGATTTACATAAATTGTGCTTCGTGCCGCGCCTTCTTTTCTCAAATAATCACCTTCAATCATGTCCCGCAAAACAGCTCTTGCTCTACGCTGTTTTACTTCTAAAAGCTCTGCTGTCTTGGCACTTGTAATGAAACCATTTTCCAATACATATTGATAAATCTTCCGTTCCTGCTCATTATCCGGCAGTCCTTCAATACTATCCGGCATCTTTTTATTGGTATCCGGCACGTTATCGGCATTATCCGGCACTTTAGTAGCATTATCCGGCACTGTATCGGCATTATCAGCGCCAGTAACGGCATTAGTCTGTCCACGATAGATATTGATGCGCAAATCCACTTCACCGCCGATAAATTCCGGTTCCCGCAGACCGGCGGCTTTTACCTTGCCGATAATTCTGGGGATCCCGCTTCCCCAGTGTTCAATTAAATTCATATAAGAAAATGCATGGGCAAGCGCTTCATTCCTGATTTTAGAATATCCTTCCTTCATACGCTCCAGTGTTTGTCCCATTGGCAATTTCCCTGGAGAAGTAATTTCTAATCGATTATCATATACCGCAACCTGTATCGTGCCATGATCCAAATAACTGCGGTGTACCATCGCATTGATAATCAACTCCCGAATAGCATCCGGCGGAATTTCGTAAACATCCTGTCGGTAAATACCAACAATCGTAGCCCCCAGATGAATATTCCGCAGGACAAACTGAAATGCTTCCTCTATTTGCTCCCACAACGGACCAGTATATTCCCGGCGGTCAACAAAAACCTCTTTCGTTGTTCCTTTAAACACACCACACTGGGTTACCACATGAAGTCCCCCGCATCCCGTTAAAATAGCATAGGCATTGGAAGGATAATATTTCCCGTCACGTTCAATCAAAACGCCCCAAGAGCAAAGCTGCTGTCTGCCAACCTCTTTAACCAACGCCTTCTGCTCCTCATTATGAGCGTTTTTAATCGCCTGCTCCTTCATGGCTTTGCAAAGAGCGTCAATATCTTTCTCAGTAATATTCAATCCCGTACACAAAGCCTGGTCAAAGTAGCGGTTACTGCCCTCAAACATCAGCTCTTTTATCATATACTCGTCGGCAGGACGGGTGGTTCCAGCGACACGGACATATACGCCGACCTCTTTACCAAGAGCCTTGATATAATACGGTCGCTGTCTTCCTTCAGAAATCTCTACGACAATAATCGTCTTCCCATCAATCGTCTGTAGCGTAATGTCCGGAATAATCGCTGGTTCACAGCTGTCTGACACTGCATTCGCAATAGCATCCATTTTCCCGAAAACATCTTCCTTGTCGAAACCAACTATTTCTCTAGTTTCATCCTCAATTCCGAAAATAATTTTCCCTCCGGTCCCATTTGCAAAGGCAACCACAGACTTCATGTATTTAATGCTTTTCTCCGGCAGATTCTCTTTAAATTCCACATTTTTCGATTCCCCGGAAAGAATTTCTTCTATGGTCATAGTGTACACCTCGCTTTCCGTAACAGCTTTTGCTGCACTCACCTTATTTTTGCTAATATGTTACTGTCTTCATGTCATTTCTTTATCAATTGTTTACAATATATTCGTAAATTCGCAGATAAACATTTCTTTTATCTTAATGCAAATTTTAACCTATCACAGAAATATACCGGATACTCCTCTAAAACGCTAAATATTGTTTCTTGTTTTCTTTTTAGCCTTCTCACAATTCTATCCGGAGGAATATTTTCATCATCTAATATTTTTGTCAATTTTAATGCCAACAACCGATCATTAAATATTTTCTCACATATAGAGACCGCCGTAATATTTGGCACTCCATACTTCACTTTTTCTTGTAATATCATCAGCGTATACCCAAAACGTGTCCGGATATTTCCTTGCAAATGCGATCGCCGCATCAAATGTCTCGTTATACAGTTCCAGATTATATTCCTGATTCCAGTCATCCGGAATATCCATAAGGCATACCGCCCGTTCCACGGTTCCCTTTTCCATAATCTCTTCCGCCCGCTGGAACATCCATGGTTTCAGATGAATGTCCGGTATCACAAGCACTTTCATTCCCTGCCTCCTGTTATCTCAGCGCCTCACTCAAACTCTCCGGTATCCCTCTCGGTCCCCTGACCGCATAGATCCCATACTCTTCCTTCAGCTTCTCAAACGAAAACCCGTCCGGCTCATATCTCTTCTGCAGCCTGATCTTCATCACCGCCGCGATCGTCAGATCCCTGTCACTGTACTCATACGGGATATCCGTCTCCGTTACCCTGCATTTATACAGGATCGCCGACACCGGCGCCCCCGCATAGATGAACACCGTATCTCCGGCTTTGATTCCCCTGCCCTGCTTCCAGTCGATTTCCCGAACATCGTCAAACGCATGCACGATGTCATAATACTTCGGATTCGCTGGCACGATCCATTCCTTCGGCGCTCGGATTTTCTGCTTCTTCTTTCTCGAAGCTGTCACTGCATAGCTTTCGTCAATCCACTGGCAGATCTCTTCAAACGGAACCGTCCCGTCCAGCAGGATGGAAATCCAGCTGCTGCGGGTGATGTGATAACCGTAGAAATATCCCGACTGCCGGACAAGCATATCCGCCAGCATCGGATCTCCCAGCTTCACATTAATGATATCCACATATTCCGTTCCCTTTAGTCCCAGCTTCTCACGCGGGACGTCCATGATCAGTGCGAACCATTTCCGGGTGTCCACGTGTCGCAGGACGGGATATGTCGGTGCGGTACGGAACGGATAGTCCGGCACTGTTTTATATTTTTTCTTTACATACTGAAATATTTCTTCTCTCATTCTGATCACCTGTCGTTCATCGATGTTCCGTTACTTTTACATATTTCGACACCATTGGTCCGATTATGAACCCACGCCAAACCCAGACCGCGCGGTCAGTTTTTTCTCCCGCAGCACTTTTTATATTTCTTTCCGCTTCCGCACGGACACGGATCGTTCGGGTAGACCTTCTTCTTTCCGACTACTGTCTTACCTGATATCCCATCCGGCATGGACATTGTCGTTATCTCATCCGCATGATAGTCGAGATCCACGCCGAAGCCTCTTTCTTTCAGTTCATCCGCCGCCTCACCGAGCATTCTGGCAGCCTCGCTGCTCATAGGCACAATCGTAGGCTTTCGCCCGCCAGGCGCTGCCGGCATCTGGCGGAGCATTTCATTCGGCGTCCATCCCCGGTTTGACAGCATCCTGGTATGATTATTGACGTCCATCATAAGAGAAACGAATTTTCTCATCGCCTTTTCTGATGGGAATACGATTCCCTGTCCTCCAAGCATCTCCATGATATCCGCCAGGGGATTCCCCATGCTCACACGGTTCCAGATTACCGGCATATATTCTTCCGCTTCATCCAGATCCATATCCAGCTCTTCGATAAAAAATGTTTTCAGTCTGCTGTAATAAGGGTCAGATACCGGATACCCGTTTTCCGTGTACTCCACAATCTCATCCGGATCCGGAATATAAAATTTTTTCTCTCCCTGCGATGCTTCAATGCTCAGATACAGCTTGTCCCTCAGTGTCTCTTTCACGATCACCCTGTCCCCCCGCAGCACGCATGGGTTCAATTCATCCGGTACATTTTCCCACAGACTTTCCAATTCTGTCCGCTTCACCTTACGGCCGAGACATTTTTTCATCATCCGGCAGACAACAGCCGCCGGCGCGCACGCATAGAGCAGATCCACCATCATCAGACAGTGATACAGCCAGTATGTTCCGCGCCGCTCTTCCTGATATGCCGGCGTATTGATCGTCTTATATATCTCAGCAGCCTCGCGCGGGACCTCTGCATAATCATCGCTGTAAAGCATCACATAAGTAAGGTCATACAGCTTCTCCAGATTCTCCATTCCCTTCCGATCCGGATAATAGCCGTTCTCTTTTCCCATCGCCTTTTCAAACTCCCGGATCTCCGCATCACTGAGAAGCAGCATCCGCTTCGCCATGACCTCCGGTTTCAGTATCTCGTCTCTGATCTTCTCTGCCAGACTGTTCTTATCAAGAGATTTATAACGGGTCAGATGCAGATCCTCCGCCATCTCCCGCAGAGTATCTTTCGTCTCTTCAAGAAGGAATCCTTTGATATCCGGATGCCTGGACTCCTCTTTCTGCACATCGCGCCCGAGGATTTCCTCCATGATATCCCGTTTCATCTGCCACGCCGCATCTTCCAGCATGCTCCGCAGAAGATTCGGATCCGCATCGCCGCCTTCCTCTCTGCGCTCTGTCTCTTCCATTAATTTTTCTTTCAGATTATTGGTACAGCGCTGCATAATTATATCTGCAAAAGCCTGCATCACCGTTTTGCCGGACGGATTATTTCTATCCGTCTTATCCTTCGGGCAGCACGCTCCGGTAAGTCCCCTGTCAGAATGTTCAACATCCTCCCGCAGCTCTTCGAAAGTCCGGTAATCCGGCTCGCCGTACTGGATCGGATACCGCTGCTCCAGCTCCCGGTTTACAGTATCAGCATCTCTCCAGCCACATTCCTGTGAGCCAGTTTTTTCCTTGATAATAACAGGATAGCTGACCGCCTCAGAAAGGCGTTTTTCAATCTCAACCCTGTACTCGCATCCGATTCCCGGCCGGAAGGTAAACCACGCCTCCTTGTCCGCCAGGCTGTCGATAAACGTATCGGAAGCGCACTGAAAATCGTAGTAATATGTCGCCGCCTGACGTTCTCCCTCTCTCCATTCCCGCACACGGATCCCCGCCTGGTAAAACTCATACTCATACCCGTCGCACCTTTCCGATTCTACGATATCTTCCAGGATCAGCGCCAGCTGCGAAAATGTGATCCCCGCCGGGATCAGGCACCGTCTCCATACCGGCGGTTTTGAATTTTTCAAAATAATCTTGATCTGATATGCTTTCATCTGTACTCCTCCGATTATCTCCTAATATAATCTGCTTTCATCTCACATCTCCCGATACACCGTTTTCCCATTCTTCATCTCCGACCTCATCAGCGACACCTTCCTCACCGTCATCTCCACCTTGGGCAGACGCGCCTGATACGCCTTCTTCGCCGCCGCTTTCCGGATCAGCGTGATATGCGGAATGAACTTATCATCATCAAAAGGGATGCCCGCCGCCCTCAGCGCATCCCTCAGATCCTTCACATACATCTTCAGCTTCTGGTTCCCTTTCACTCCCGCCCAGAGGAGATTCCCGAAGTTCCCTTTCTCCGACAGGCTCAGCCGGAACTGCGGCAGCGGCACGTTTTCGATGACCCGCTTCACCTTCGCCGGATCGTCATATTCCCCGATAAACGCCAGCGTCAGGTGCAGGTTCTGCGCCGGCACATAATTTCCTTCCACACCCTGCTTCTTCAGATCATGCATACAGGCGACCAGCGCCTTTTTCATCTCATCCGATAACTGGATCGCAACAAACAGTCTCATGGCTTTCATCCCTTCCAAACATCTATGCTTCTATGTTAGCATGCAGGGCTTCAATCCACAAGCCCGATACCAATCCAGCCCGGTTCCCGTTCAGCCTGATTCCTGTTCAGCTCAATTCCTGTTCAGCTCAATCCCTGTTCAGCTCAATCCCTGTTCAGCTCAATCTCCGTTCAGCTCAATCTCCGTTCAGCTCAATCTCCGTTCAGCTCAATCCCCGTTCATTCTTCCGCCTGACCGTTTTGTTTTGCAAGGCTTTTCTTGCACACCTTGCACAGCACGCCCCGTTCTGTCACCAGCACAACCTTCCCCTCAGCCTTGTCCCCGATCTTATCATACAGCCGTCCCGCGCTCATGGACTCTCCAATCTGGTGGCCATCCACGAGAAGACCGGCATCGGCACCCTCTCCGCCTACTGCGGAGCTGTCAGCGCCGGAGCAGGCGCAGGCGCGGGTATCGCCTACCTCTGCGGCGGGGATTACCAGGCGGTCATCCACACTGTGGTCAATGCGCTTGCCATCACTTCCGGCATTGTCTGCGACGGCGCCAAGGCATCCTGCGCAGCCAAGATCGTATTCTCCGTGGACGCCGGCATCCTGGGATTCCACATGTACCAGAACGGCCAGGAGTTCAAGAGCGGAGACGGGATCGTCATGAAAGACATCGAAAGCACTATCCGCGGCATCGGCATGCTCGGGAAGGACGGCATGCGCGAGACAAACAACGAGATCATCCGCCTCATGGTCGGGGAAGAGAAATGCTGACCCCGCGCATCACGCATCATATATCAGATACACGCACCACAGAAAAGCCCTGCGGCTCATATGGACAGTCCCATATCGCCGCAGGGCTTATTTTTACTGATATTTATCTGATAATCTCTGTTTATCCGTTTTAGAAAATATGGTAATTCACAACCAGCGCCGCGAACACAATCGAAACCATAGACAGCAGCTTGATCAGAATGTTAATAGACGGTCCTGAAGTATCCTTAAACGGGTCTCCGACCGTATCGCCCACAACAGCCGCCTTATGGCAGTCACTGCCTTTTCCGCCGTGAGCGCCGCCCTCAATATACTTCTTCGCGTTATCCCACGCACCGCCTGCATTCGCCATGAAGATCGCCATCAGGAATCCCGTTGCAGTAGAGCCGGTGAGAAGTCCGATCACGCCGTTATATCCGAGGATCAGCCCGGTCACGACAGGAGTAATGATCGCGAGCAGAGTCGGCAGGATCATTTCGTGCAGAGATGCCTTCGTGCAGATATCCACGCAGGTCTCATAGTCTGCCTCCGCCTTTCCTTCCATCAAGCCCCTGATCTCCCTGAACTGCCGGCGTACTTCCACAACGATGCTCTGCGCGGCGCGTCCGACAGAATCCATTGTCAGGGCAGCGAACACGAACGGCAGACATGCTCCGATAAAGATACCAACCAGCACAGTCGGGTTCATGACACTCATATCAAGAACAATATCCGGTCCTCCGACTTCCTGGACTTTCTCAACATAAGAAGCGATCAGCGCAAGAGCAGTCAGCGCGGCTGAACCGATGGCAAATCCCTTTCCTGTGGCTGCTGTTGTATTTCCAAGAGAATCCAGAGCGTCAGTACGTCTTCTGACTTCTGCGTCCAGACCTGCCATCTCCGCGATACCGCCTGCGTTATCAGCGATCGGTCCGTATGCATCCGTCGCCAGTGTGATGCCGAGAGTTGACAGCATGCCTACTGCCGCCAGTGCAATTCCGTAGAGACCTCTTGTGGACTCAATGAAACCGCCGGACAGTGCATATGCGGCCATAACACAGATTGCGATGATAATGATGGGCACCGCGGTGGAGAGCATTCCGAGACTTAAGCCGCCGATAATGATCGTTGCAGATCCGGTCTCTGACTTGTTTGCAAGCTTCTGCGTAGGTTTATATGTATCTGATGTAAAATATTCTGTAAAAAATCCGATCAGCACGCCTGCAAGCAGACCGGCGAGGATCGCCACATAAAATCCGATAAAATCTTTGCCCAGAATAAACCATACGAGTGGGAAAGCAATCACTGCAATAATGATCGCGCTCGTGTTTGTTCCTCGTCTGAGTGCTTTCAGCAGCGTACTCTGATCTGTATTTTCACCCGTCTTTACAAGCAGTGATCCAATAATGGAGGCAAGCACGCCTACCGCGGCCAGAACCATCGGGATCACGACCGCGTTTACACGGTCCACTGACTCAATCTTATTAAAAGCGATGACGCCAAGGGCACACGCAGACAGGATAGAACCGACATAAGACTCATAGAGGTCAGCGCCCATACCGGCGACATCCCCTACATTATCTCCCACATTGTCTGCGATAACAGCCGGGTTTCTCGGGTCATCTTCCGGAATGCCGGCCTCTACTTTTCCTACCAGGTCAGCTCCAACATCTGCTGCCTTTGTATAGATGCCGCCTCCGACACGGGCGAACAGTGCCATGGAAGAAGCTCCCATTCCGAATGTCAGCATCGTACTCGTAATATCCTCGATCGGAAGCTTAAATACAAGCCTCAGCAGCAGATACCAGATCGAGATATCCAGCAGTCCCAGTCCCACCACGGTAAAGCCCATGACAGATCCGGCAGAAAATGCCACATTCAGACCTTTGTTCAGACTTTTCTGGCACGCAGCCGCAGTCCTCGCATTCGCCCTCGTAGCAATCTGCATTCCCACGAATCCCGACAGACCAGAAAAAAATCCGCCGGTCACAAAAGCGAAAGGCACAAACCATGTCAGTAGTCCCAGCGCAGCCATCACAAACAGGATCACAAACATCGCAGCAAAGAATCCGATCAGGATCTTATACTGCCGGCGAAGATACGCCATCGCCCCTTTGTGGATAGAGCCGGAAATCTTTTTCATGGTATCGTTCCCTTCCGGGAATCGAAGTACCTTCTGCGCTCTGCTTGCCACAAACAGAAGCGCAATGATGGAGCCAAATAGTGTCAGTAGTGCCAATTGATTGTCCATTCCAATCACTCCTCCATTCCTTTTAAAAAAATATAAAAATTTACCAGTATGGGGTCTATTATATCATTGATTTATAGTTTTTCATATAATTTTCCGATTTTATTTTTTATTATTAATCACGTTTTTTATCGAATCATGCGGTGGCGGATGGGAAGTTTCTATGTTAGAATAACCGTGGCGCTTATGTTTAAAACATCCGGCATCCGGATGCATGAAGCGAGTGCATCCATGCCTTTTGAAAGGAGACTGATATGAGTATCATCCGACCATTCCCGGCGATCCGCCCGAAAAAAGAACTTGCCGCTTCTATTGCGGCCCTCCCCTATGACGTATACAGCAGCAGGGAGGCAAGAGAGATCGTCCGGCACAATCCTTTTTCTTTCCTGAAGATCGACCGGGCGGAGACTCTTCTTCCCGAAGGGACCGACATGTACTCGCCTCAGGTATACGAGACTGCCAGGGATACTCTTGATGAGATGATACACGACGGTTCTTTTGTCCAGGACAATATGGACTGTTACTATGTATATGCACTTACCATGGATGGAAGGACTCAGACAGGGCTCGCTGCCTGCGCGTCCATTGATGATTATAGAAACGGAGTGATCCTTCAGCACGAAAAGACTCTTGAGGCAAAAGAGCAGGACCGCATCCGGCACATCGATACATGCAGCGCCCAGACTGGTCCTATCTTCCTCACTCACCGTCCGGATGCGGACCTTCACGGGATCACAGACCGCATAAAACGCGGGGATACTCTGTATGATTTTACCAGCTCCGACGGAGTCCGTCATCAGGTGTGGAAAATCGAAAATCCGAATGATATTGAGAATATTTCCCGGCTTTATGCCGGAATTCCACATCTCTATATCGCAGACGGACACCACAGAGCCGCCTCTGCCGTAAAGGTAGGTCTGGCGAGAAGAGCCGCAGATCCGGGATTTTGCGGCACAGAGGCGTACAACTTCTTCCTCTGCGTCCTCTTCCCTTCAGATGAGCTTAAAATATACGGATATGACCGGGTCGTCACAGATAAGAACAGGTATACATTTGCTTCATTTCTTGATAAGATAAAAGATGACTTCGATATCACCCGGATCGGCGCAGACCCTTACCGGCCCGCAGGCAAAGGAGAATTCGGAATTTACGCTGACGGTACATGGTACCGCGCACAGGCACATCCGGCTCTCCTGTCTGACGATCCGGTCAGCGGGCTTGATGTATCCATCCTTCAGGATCACATCCTTGGGCCTGTTCTCGGGATCAGAGACCCAAAAACGGATCAACGGATCCGCTTTATCGGAGAGATAAAAGGAGCTGACGCCCTGGAACACGCGGCAGACAGCTCCGGAGGGATCGCATTTTCCATGTATCCCACTTCCATGGAGGAGCTTCTGCGGATCGCTGACTCCGGCAGGCTGATGCCTCCCAAATCAACATGGTTCGAGCCAAAGCTGCGAAGCGGACTGTTTATACACCGTTTCTGAAGCTTTATATCGGAAAACAGTTCATAAATCAGAAAGTTATATAATTTCATATGACTATAATAAAAAATAATTTTAGAGGAGATGTTATTCATGGAAAGAAATGACCTTTGCTGGTGTGGCAGCGGGAAAAAATATAAAAAGTGCCACATGCCCATTGAGGAAAAAATGCTCTTGCACGCGGAAAGGGGAGAGATTGTCCCCACGCGTCAGCTCCTCAAGACACCTGCACAGATCGCAAAGATCAAAGAGAGCGCAGCTCTTAATACCGCAGTCCTGGACGAAGTGGCAAAGCACATCCATATCGGCATGAGCACAGCCGAAATCGACGAGATCGTCCACAACTTTACAGTAGAGCACGGTGGAATCCCTGCCCCCCTGGACTATCAGGGCTTTCCTAAAAGTGTGTGTACATCCATCAACAATGAAATCTGCCACGGTATCCCGGACAAAGAAATTATCCTGAAAGAAGGAGACATTATTAATGTGGACGTATCCACCATTCTTGACGGGTATTTTTCTGACGCTTCCCGTATGTTCAAGATGGGAAAAGTCTCCGAGCGCGCCGAGCGCCTGGTACGCGTCACCGAAGAATGCGTCGAGCTGGGGCTCGCTGCCGCAAAACCGTGGGGACACCTGGGCGATATCGCTGACGCGATTAATACTCATGCCAGGGCAAACGGCTACTCTGTTGTAGAAGAGATCGGGGGACATGGCATAGGTCTTGCCTTTCATGAAGATCCCTTTGTAAGCTATGTGACTCCAAAGGGAAGCGAAATGCTCCTCGTTCCGGGCATGATGTTCACAATAGAGCCCATGATCAATGAAGGCAGCCCGGACTTCTTTGTCGATGAAGATAACGGATGGACCGTGTACACTATTGATGATGGACTGTCCGCACAGATCGAGTATATGGTGCTCGTCAAAGAAGACGGGGTGGAAGTATTGACGAAATAAATCTGTATTTGTGTGTGAGGACGGGAGGCGGAAAAACGTCCGAAAACCGCAGAGCAAATGTGTCGAGGACGTATTCAGCGCGGAGGTATGGCTGGCATCGGCTCCGCTCCATGAGGCAGGAA
>ERZ791922.190-NODE-190-length-50142-cov-3.386428_pt1 | contig 50142 bp, 34 predicted proteins | sample MGYA00510134_ERZ791922 | MGnify/ENA primary metagenome ERZ791922 (study PRJEB30046, sample SAMN00792101) | human gut metagenome | study: EMG produced TPA metagenomics assembly of the A metagenome-wide association study of gut microbiota in type 2... | reverse complement strand
AAAGCCAGTAAAGGCTTTTAGGAGTCTTAGATGAGGATATGCTGTCAAACTACCGGGCGCTGAAGTTAACATGAAATAATCATCCTTGAAGGGGATGCGGACCGCAGAAGGAAGAATTCCTTCTGCGGTTTTTTGGTATATCCGATTCGATTTTGATGTTGGCTGGGGCGCCTGTTTTTATGCCTGCAGAATTGGGAAAACAGATAAAATAAGATGTCAAGTATTTATTGCAAAATGAAAGAAATAGTTGTTGACAAGCAAAACTTTGGTGTGATATAGTAAAAAATGCACTATTGTGGAAAGGTGTGCCATATCAGCAGGAAAACTGCCGGCATAGTAATCTTTTCATTTGTAGGGTTCAGACTGCCGGGAAGCTTAAAAAGTTTTCTGCGGCTGAGAAAAATATAAGGAGTGAAACGTCAATGGAGAAAAACAGGATCCGTCCCATTAAAACCGGAAAAAGCTTCCGCATGAGCTATTCCAGGCAGAAGGAAGTATTGGAAATGCCCAATCTCATTGAGGTTCAGAAAGATTCCTACCAGTGGTTTCTGGATGAAGGTCTCAAAGAGGTGTTTGACGATATTTCCCCGATCGCTGATTACAGCGGACACTTAAGTCTGGAATTTGTGGACTTTACACTTTGCGAAAAAGATGTGAAATATACGATCGATGAGTGCAAAGAACGAGACGCGACTTATGCGGCACCCCTGAAAGTCAGGGTAAGGCTCCATAATAAGGAGACTGATGAGATCAATGAACATGAGATCTTCATGGGAGACCTTCCTCTGATGACAAAGACAGGTACATTTGTCATCAACGGAGCTGAACGTGTCATCGTCAGCCAGCTTGTGCGTTCTCCGGGCATCTATTACGGGATCGCCCATGATAAGCTTGGAAAGAAGCTTTATTCGGCAACCGTTATCCCGAACAGAGGCGCATGGCTCGAGTATGAGACAGACTCCAATGACGTTTTTTATGTGCGTGTTGACCGTACAAGAAAGGTGCCGATCACAGTGCTGATCCGTGCCCTTGGTATCGGGACGAACGCAGAGATCATAGATTTATTCGGCGAGGAGCCAAAGATCCTCGCAAGCTTCGGAAAGGACACTGCTGAGAATTATCAGGAGGGTCTGTTAGAGCTGTACAAAAAGATCCGTCCGGGCGAACCGCTTGCCGTTGACAGCGCGGAGAGCCTGATCAACAGTATGTTCTTTGATCCGAGACGTTATGACCTGGCAAAGGTAGGACGCTATAAATTCAATAAGAAGCTTATGCTCAGGAACCGCGTTGCAGGACAGATCCTCGCAGAGGATGTAGTCAGCCCGCTGACAGGTGAAGTTGTTGCCGAAAAAGGAACAAAGATCACACGCGAGATCGCGGACACGATCCAGAATTCCGCTGCTCCGTACCTGTGGGTAGAGGGAGAGGACGAGTCCAGGAATATCAAGATCCTTTCTAATATGATGGTAGACTTCCAGTCTGTCGTTGATATCGACCCGAAGGAAGTCGGAGTGACAGAGCAGGTATACTATCCGGTGCTTGCAGGCATCATCGAAGAGTCTGCCGGTGACATCGATGAGATGAAGAGGATGATCCGCCGTGACATCCACGATCTGATCCCGAAGCATATCACAAAGGAAGATATCTTTGCATCAATTAACTATAACATGCATCTTGAGTATGGCATGGGAAATGACGATGACATCGACCATCTGGGCAACCGCCGTATCCGAGCGGTGGGCGAGCTGCTCCAGAACCAGTACAGGATCGGTCTGTCCAGACTTGAGAGAGTCGTGCGCGAGCGTATGACGACACAGGATCAGGAGGGGATCTCACCGCAGTCACTGATCAATATCAAACCGGTGACAGCAGCGGTGAAGGAATTCTTCGGATCCTCCCAGTTGTCCCAGTTCATGGATCAGAATAACCCGCTGGGCGAGCTGACCCACAAGAGACGTCTTTCCGCGCTCGGACCGGGCGGTCTGTCAAGAGACCGTGCGGGATTCGAGGTCCGCGACGTCCACTATTCTCACTACGGAAGAATGTGTCCCATCGAGACGCCTGAAGGTCCGAACATCGGTCTGATCAACTCCCTTGCATGTTATGCAAGGATCAACCAGTACGGTTTTGTTGAGGCGCCGTACCGCAAAGTGGATAAGAGCGATCCGGAGAATCCGCGCGTAACGGACGAAGTTGTCTATATGACAGCAGATGAGGAAGATAACTACCATGTGGCTCAGGCGAATACGCCTCTGGATGAGGAAGGACATTTCGTGCACAAGAATGTGTCCGGTCGTTACCGTGAAGAGACACAGGAGTACGAGAGAAATAAATTCGATTATATGGACGTATCCCCGAAGATGGTGTTCTCTGTGGCTACGGCGCTGATCCCGTTCCTGCAGAATGACGATGCGAACCGTGCCCTCATGGGCTCCAACATGCAGCGTCAGGCAGTGCCGCTGCTTACTACAGAGGCTCCGGTAGTCGGCACGGGAATGGAAGTGAAGGCTGCCGTTGACTCCGGCGTCTGCGTTGTGGCAGAGCAGGCAGGTACAGTGGAAAGCTCTACTTCAAAAGAGATCGTGATCCGTCACGAGGACGGCACGAAACAGACATACAAGCTGACAAAATTCCAGCGGAGCAACCAGAGCAACTGCTATAACCAGAGGCCGATCGTCAATAAGGGCGATGTGGTGGAAGCAGGACAGGTGATCGCTGACGGTCCGTCCACATCCGGCGGAGAGATGGCGCTGGGCAAGAACCCGCTCATCGGCTTCATGACATGGGAAGGTTATAACTACGAGGATGCTGTCCTCTTAAGCGAGAGACTGGTACAGGATGACGTTTATACTTCTGTCCATATTGAGGAATATGAGGCGGAGGCAAGAGATACAAAACTCGGACCTGAGGAGATCACAAGAGATATCCCGGGTGTGGGCGACGACGCCCTGAAAGATCTGGATGAGAGAGGTATCATCCGTATCGGCGCGGAAGTCCGCGCGGGAGATATCCTTGTCGGAAAGGTAACCCCGAAGGGCGAGACGGAGCTGACCGCTGAGGAGAGACTGCTCCGCGCGATCTTCGGTGAGAAGGCGCGCGAGGTAAGGGATACTTCCCTCAAAGTGCCTCACGGTGAGTATGGTATTGTTGTTGACGCCAAGGTATTCACAAGAGAGAACGGGGATGAGCTGTCTCCGGGCGTGAACCAGGCAGTACGTATCTATATCGCACAGAAGAGAAAGATCTCCGTTGGAGACAAGATGGCAGGACGCCATGGTAACAAGGGTGTCGTTTCCCGCGTGCTTCCGGTAGAGGATATGCCGTTCCTGCCGAACGGGCGTCCGCTGGATATCGTGCTGAACCCGCTGGGCGTGCCGTCCCGTATGAATATCGGTCAGGTGCTTGAGATCCACTTAAGTCTTGCGGCAAAAGCACTTGGATTTAATATTTCCACGCCGGTGTTCGATGGAGCCAATGAGGTTGATATCATGGATACCCTTGACCTGGCAAATGATTATGTGAATCTGGAATGGGAAGAATTTGAGAAGAAGCATGGCGAGGAACTGCTTCCGGAAGTGCTCCAGTATCTCTCAGACAACAGAGAGCACAGGAAACTGTGGAAGGGCGTTCCGCTCTCAAGAGATGGTAAGGTGCGTCTGCGCGACGGGCGTACCGGAGAGTTCTTCGACAGCCCGGTTACGATCGGACACATGCATTACCTCAAACTGCACCACCTTGTAGACGATAAGATCCACGCGCGTTCCACCGGACCGTACTCCCTCGTCACACAGCAGCCGCTGGGCGGTAAAGCTCAGTTCGGCGGACAGCGTTTCGGAGAGATGGAGGTATGGGCGCTTGAGGCGTACGGAGCTTCCTATACACTGCAGGAGATCCTGACAGTGAAATCCGACGACGTGATCGGACGTGTGAAGACATACGAAGCCATCATCAAGGGTGAAAATATCCCGGAACCTGGTATTCCGGAATCCTTCAAGGTGCTTTTAAAAGAGCTCCAGTCACTTGCTCTCGACGTGCGCGTGCTGCGTGATGACAACACGGAAGTGGAGATTATGGAAAACGTTGACTACGGCGAGACTGATCTGCGCCACATCATTGAGGGCGACAGAAAATACCGTGACGAGAATGAATCATTTGGCGATCACGGATTTACAGAGCAGGAGTTTGTGGGCGAAGAACTTGAGGATGTGGAACCTGAGGACGAGGAGCCGGATGACAGTGATCTTGACGCGATCGAGTTCGACGAGTTTTCCGGTTATGATGAAGATTAATAGGAGGAGCCATATATATGCCAAATAATAATGAACAACAATATCAGCCGTTAACATTTGATGCGATCAGAATCGGACTGGCTTCACCTGAAAAAATCATGGAGTGGTCCAGAGGCGAGGTCACAAAGCCGGAGACGATCAATTACAGAACGTTAAAGCCGGAAAAAGACGGTCTGTTCTGTGAGAGGATCTTCGGACCGAGCAAAGACTGGGAGTGCCACTGTGGTAAATATAAGAAGATCCGCTACAAAGGCGTTGTATGTGACCGGTGTGGAGTGGAAGTTACGAAGTCCAGCGTCCGCCGTGAGCGTATGGGACATATCGCCCTTGCGGCTCCGGTATCTCATATATGGTATTTCAAGGGAATTCCCAGCCGTATGGGACTGATCCTTGATATCTCTCCGAGGACTCTGGAGAGAGTGCTGTATTTTGCTTCTTATATCGTGCTGGACAAAGGAGAGACAGACCTGCAGAATAAGCAGATCCTCTCCGAAGCTGAGTATCAGGAGCAGAAAGAAAAATGGGGCAGCGGCGCTTTCCGCGTAGGAATGGGCGCTGAGGCGGTCAAGGAGCTTCTTGAAGCGATTGACCTTGATAAAGAATATGAAGAACTGCAGACAGCTCTGGAAAATGCTACCGGACAGAAGAGAGCAAGGATCGTGAAGCGTCTTGAGGTGATCGAGGCGTTCCGTGAGTCCGGCAACCGTCCGGAGTGGATGATCCTGACAGCGATCCCGGTGATCCCGCCGGATCTGCGCCCCATGGTACAGCTGGATGGCGGACGTTTTGCAACGTCTGACCTGAATGATCTGTACAGAAGGATCATCAACAGAAACAACCGTTTGAAGAGACTGTTGGAGCTGGGCGCGCCGGATATCATCGTGCGCAACGAGAAGCGTATGCTCCAGGAGGCTGTGGACGCCCTGATCGATAACGGACGCCGCGGGCGTCCGGTAACAGGACCGGGTAACCGCGCGCTGAAATCACTTTCTGACATGCTGAAAGGTAAGTCCGGACGTTTCCGTCAGAACCTGCTCGGAAAACGTGTCGACTATTCCGGACGTTCGGTTATCGTTGTAGGTCCGGAGTTGAAGATCTATCAGTGCGGTCTTCCGAAAGAGATGGCGATCGAGCTGTTCAAGCCATTTGTTATGAAGGAACTCGTTGCGAATGGTACGGCTCATAATATAAAGAATGCAAAGAAAATGGTAGAGAGGCTCCAGCCGGAGGTGTGGGATGTGCTTGAGGAAGTGATCAAAGAGCACCCGGTAATGCTCAACCGTGCCCCCACGCTGCACAGACTGGGTATCCAGGCGTTTGAGCCGATCCTCGTTGAAGGTAAGGCGATCAAGCTGCATCCGCTCGTATGTACGGCGTACAACGCGGACTTCGATGGAGACCAGATGGCGGTCCATGTACCGTTGTCCCAGGAAGCACAGGCTGAGTGCCGTTTCCTGCTGCTCTCCCCGAACAACCTGCTGAAACCGTCTGACGGTGGTCCGGTGGCTGTTCCTTCACAGGATATGGTCCTCGGTATCTACTATCTGACGCAGGAGAGACCGGGAGCGAAGGGTGAAGGCATGTTCTTCAAGAGCACAAGCGAGGCGATCCTTGCTTATGAGAACGGGTATATCACTCTTCATTCCAAGATCAAAGTGCGCGTGTCCAAGACAATGCCGGACGGCACAGTGAAGACCGGCGTTATTGACGCGACTCTTGGACGCCTCCTGTTTAACGAGATCATTCCGCAGGATCTTGGTTTTGTAGACAGAGAGGTGGAAGGAAATGAACTTCTTCTGGAGATCGATTTCCATGTAGGAAAGAAACGGTTAAAGCAGATCCTTGAGAAGGTCATCAACACACACGGCGCGACTCAGACAGCCGAAGTGCTTGACGATGTGAAAGCGATCGGATATAAATTCTCCACGAGGGCGGCAATGACCGTATCTATCTCCGATATGACTGTGCCGCCGCAGAAACCGCAGATGATCGAGGAGGCTCAGAACACTGTAGACCGGATCACAAAGAACTATAAGCGTGGTCTCATTACAGAGGAAGAGCGTTATAAAGAGGTCGTTGAGACTTGGAAAGCAACTGATGACAAGCTGACGGAGGCCCTGCTTTCCGGTCTGGATAAATACAATAATATCTTCATGATGGCGGACTCCGGAGCCCGTGGTTCTGACAAGCAGATCAAACAGCTTGCCGGTATGCGAGGTCTTATGGCTGATACGACCGGACGTACCATCGAGCTGCCGATCAAGTCCAACTTCCGTGAAGGTCTGGACGTACTGGAATACTTCATGTCCGCCCACGGAGCGCGTAAAGGTCTGTCTGATACGGCCCTTCGTACAGCTGACTCAGGATACCTGACAAGACGTCTTGTCGATGTATCCCAGGAGCTGATCATCCATGATTCTGACTGTGTGGAGCCGGGACAGGAGATTCCGGGCATGTATGTGCATGCATTCATGGACGGAAACGAAGAGATCGAGAGTCTTCAGGAGCGTATCACGGGACGTTTTGCATGTGAGGACATCAAGGATAAAGACGGAAATGTGCTGGTTAAAGCTAACCATATGATCACTCCGCACCGCGCAGAACGCGTGACAAAGAAAGGTGTGGATGAGAACGGTGAGCCGCTTAAAAAAGTGAAGATCCGTACCATCCTTACCTGCAAGTGCAAGAACGGTGTGTGCGCGAAGTGCTATGGCGCCAACATGGCGACAGGCGAGGCAGTGCAGGTCGGCGAAGCAGTCGGTATCGTGGCAGCGCAGTCCATCGGTGAGCCGGGTACACAGCTTACCATGCGTACCTTCCATACCGGTGGTGTTGCCGGTGATGATATCACACAGGGTCTTCCCCGTGTCGAGGAGCTTTTCGAGGCGAGAAAGCCGAAGGGTCTTGCGATCATCACAGAATTTGCGGGAAAGGCAACGATTTCCGATACAAAGAAGAAACGCGAAGTTATCGTCACAAACGACGAGACAGGCGAGTCCAAAGCTTATCTGATCCCGTACGGATCCCGTATCAAGGTGCAGGATGGCGCAATGCTGGAGGCTGGCGATGAGCTGACCGAAGGAAGCGTGAATCCGCATGATATCCTGAAGATCAAAGGACTCCGTGCCGTTCAGGACTACATGCTTCAGGAAGTACAGCGTGTATACCGCCTGCAGGGTGTTGATATCAACGATAAGCATATCGAGGTCATTGTCCGCCAGATGCTGAAGAAAGTCCGCATCGAGGAGAAGGGAGACACAGAATTCCTTCCGGGAACAATGGTCGACGTACTGGTGTTCAACGAAGTGAATGAGCAGATGGAAGCAGAGGGCAAGGCTCCTGCGGCCGGAGAGCAGATCATGCTCGGTATCACGAAGGCTTCCCTTGCAACAGATTCCTTCCTGTCAGCAGCTTCCTTCCAGGAGACCACAAAGGTCCTGACAGAGGCGGCCATCAAGGGTAAGGTAGATCACCTGGTTGGCCTGAAGGAGAATGTCATTATCGGTAAACATATTCCGGCTGGTACCGGAATGAAAAAATACCGGGATGTAGCGCTTAATACAGATGCTCATATGGAAGAGACAATCGAGCTGAGTATGGAAGATGAAGATGAGGCTTCGGAGCTGCCTGAGGTATCAGATACGGCAGAAGAAGTACAGGACGCCGGCATTCAGGCAGAAGAAGAATCCGTCGGAGACGAGGTCTCTGCAGATGATGCTGTGATGGCAGAAGAACTGTAGAAAGCCGGAAGATAAAATATAATAAAATTGTCAGATGAAGAGCTGTAATGTTATCAAAAATGGTGACAGTACAGCTCTTTTTATGGTGAAAAATATTATTTATGATAGAAAAAATATAATAATTTTTGAAAATAATTGTAAAAAAATAACAATGATGATATTCTTATATGGCAGATATTCTGACGCTCCAACATTCAGAGATAACGGTCCGTTTGGCGAAGAAGGCTCGGCAGTCTATCTGTGCAACCAGGAATACTGGGAGATCAATAATCTCCGCGTCAAAAACTGGAGCGATGACGGGCAGGATAAAGAAAGAAGCGGTATCCGCATAGAAGCGTACGGCGGCGGAACCTATCATCATATCTATATTAAAAACTGCGAGATCTCTGATATCCGCGGCTATAACGGACAGGATTCGATCTGGGATGTAAAGCCGGAAAACGGAGGGACTACATTTTACGGTTCCAGGACTACGCACCGTACCGGCGGCATTAATGTCGTGAGCTATACGGAAAGAGACCTGACAAATGCAACGAGCTCTTCTACTGCAGGAGAAGTCATTGACGAGAAGCCGACTGTATTTGACGATATTCTGATTGAAGGCAATAAGATCGAAAACTGCCATGCCAACGGGACCACTACTACAAATATCCGGGGCGAGCTGGATGACAAGGATTACCGTCATACAAACGTGGTGATCAGAGAAAATGAGATCCGCAACGTGCAGCGCGCGGGAATCGTGCCGCTGTATACATCGGAAGCGCTTGTTGAAAGAAATCTTGTAGATACGTTCCAGCAGACATATGCAGGCTACGGATGCGGAATCTGGTGCGACCGCGCAGACGGAATGGTGTTCCAGTACAACGAAGTGTGCAACGGAAAGAATACGATGGACGGCATGGCGTTTAACCTGGATGATATGACAGAAAACGGCATTATCCAGTATAACTACACTCACAATAATGTGGGCGGAGGAATCATGCTCCATGTACGGACCAATTCCTACAACAGAAACAATACCGTAAGATACAACCTGAGCGTAAATGATACGGCAGGATTTGCGGCACATCAGGCGGTGATCGTATGTGTGGGCGAGGATGCAAATACAAAGATCGAGAAGGCAAAAGTATATAACAATACATTTGTCAACAATAATGTAGTACATCCTGTATATCAGGGAGATGAGATCCTGTTTGAGAACAATATCTTCTATTTCCCGAACGAAGGGATGGAATCCAGGGATGACGCGTATGTGACCGGGGCAAATACTTCTTTTAGAAACAATGTGTTTGCAGGGGCGCATTCATCCAGCGAGCCGGAGAATGCGGGAAAGAACAGCAAAAATATTTATGTTGACGAGTCCCCTCTGGCCGGGACCTTCTATGGGACAGAGTCCCTTGAGGACACCAAGGGGATGGCAAAACTGGTGCATGGATCGGCTGCTCTGGAAGCGGGAGATCCGGCAGTCTTAGAGGGAGGCCCAACTAAGGATTTCTACGGAAACGCGTCGGTAAACAACGGTAAAATTAATGCCGGTATCTATAATGGAGAATCCGTGGACCTTATCCCCGACAAAGGAGATCCGGGGCTTGAGCCCGATCCCGGAAGTGACGACGAGCCTTCGGAAGAGGATTATGACGTAGAGTATGTCGAGGCAGAGGATGGAAGGGTCAAGAAGAGTGACGGTTACAGTCTTGTATCCGGAAGCGAGTCACAGGGACATGGAAACACATACATATATTACACAGCGACAGATACATATGTAGAATATACTTTTACAGGTAAAGCAATCTCTGTATATACAAAGACAGGACCAGGAGCCGGCACGATCGATATCCTGATCGACTGCGAACATGTCGGCGTGGATGATCAGTACACCGCGGCTCAGCAGTTCAATAAGCGCGCGTTTACAAAGGTGTTTGACGAAGAGGGAACACATACGATCAGACTTGAAAATAACGGTCTGAAAAATCCTTCTGCCACAGGCAATTCCTTTAATATCGACTGCTTTAAGGTCTTCAAAGAGAAAGAGGCTGTAAAGGACAGCAATGCAGATCTGGCATCACTTTCTTATGTACTGAACGACGGGGCTCCGACAGCGGTTGAAGGCTTTTCCGCAGAGAAGACTTCCTATGAGGCGGCTCTTCCGGCGGGAACTGCAGGTACAGTGAGACTGGAGGGAAAGGCGTTCAGCGATGCGGCATCCGTGAAGGAAGAACCTGTTGCGATTGTGGATGGAAAAGCAGAAGCAGTACTTACAGTGACAGCCGAAGATGGAACGACAAAAGAATATAAAGTCGCATTTACAGTGGAAGAGCCGGAGCCTGAACCGCCGGCGATAACAATAACGCTGAAACTGAACGGGGCGGGAGAGGATATCTTCCTACAGGCTGACGAAAACGGTCATGTGACAAGACCGGAGGATCCGGTGAGAGCAGGGTATGTTTTCGGAGGATGGTATACAGATGAAGCCTGTACAGAGGCATTTGATTTTGAAAATGCCGTAGTTACAGAAGATCTGACTCTCTATGCTAAGTGGACAAAGATTGATGACGGAGAAGAGGAAAAACCGGAAGATCCGGGAACGCCGGAGAAACCCGGAGATGTTCAGAAACCAGGACAGGCAGATGACAGCAGTAAAGATGTCCAGACAGGCAAAGACGCCGTGACACCGAAAACGGGTGACAATACACAGCCGCCGTTTGGATATGCAGCCGCCGTGATTGGAGCGGGAATTCTCGCAGCCGCAGCGGCAAAGAGAAGGAAAACCAAAATCTGAAAGTCATAAGTCGTGTTGCAAAACACTATAAAAGGAAACAGAGAGGAATTGTTTATGAAAAAAAGCGGAAGAAAAGCAACAGCAATGCTGCTGGCCGCAGCCCTGACAGTATCAGGGCTGCCAGGCCTGCTGGCTGCGGAAGCAGAGGCAGCGCCTCTGGAAACAGTGGGAAACAATCTGGTGCTCAGAAAAGATGTGATCGCTTCATCTACTGCAAACAATGCCGGACCTGAATTGGCGGTGGACGGAGTAAAAGATCAGGCGAAGCAGTGGAATTCTGATGGCATGAAAAGCTGGGAAGCATCAGACACGAGCAGAGATGAAGACGAGCAGACTCCCCAGTGGATACAGATTGACCGCGGGGCAGACGCGAAACCTGCCTCGGTCACTTCCATCAAATTATGGTATAACATGAGAGTATGGCCCATGGAATATCAGATCCTTACGGCAAAGACATCCGATTTGACCGCGGATCCGAAGGATACGTCGGTAGATCTTGCAGAATGGACAGAAGTTGTTTCTGTTAAACGCCAGTCCTCGAATGGCTTTGTTGTCAATGGGACAGGACAGGATATAGCAGATACGGAGGCAAACACGGATACGATCACAGAGGATACAAACCCGGCGCTTGCCGAAGACGTGCAGCTCCAGAGATTTGTCCTTGTCTATATCACAAAGGTAAACGCGCAGGCGCCGGGAAATAATGTAAACCTCCGCGAGATCGAGATCTTTGATGATACGGTCAATGTGGATGTAAACGCGGTGCTGGATTCGATCAGCGCTCAGGATCTGGTGATCACTGACGGGAGAGTAACGGTCAACAAGGAGGCAGCAGGCGCAAAGATCTATGTCAGAGGCAGCGGCCTGGAAAACGTTGTTGACAATGATGGAAACTTAAACGGATACAATATCGGGGAAAAAGAAGTCACGTTGATCGTCCGCGTGGAAAATGAGAAAGATCCGTCACAATACGCGGAGAAAAATCTGACGGTTATCGTTCCGGATCAGAGCGCGGCTTATCCGCAGGAATACTTCCCGCAAACAGCAGAGCCGAATGCAAAGCCGAATGCAAAGCCGGAAGTGATCCCGTCTCTTCAGGAGTGGTATGGGTACAGCGGCGAGTTCGAACTCAGCGAGGCGACACGGATTATCTATAACGATGCCGCCGAGGCAGGTATTGAGGCGGCAGCAGCTAATATGAAGACAGATCTCCTTGACATTACAGGCCTGGATCTTGCGGTAACGGAAGGGACAGCGGAAGATGCAGGGGAGAATGATATCTATATCGAGTCGCAGACAGAGGATACCTATAAAGTCGGGGATGAGGGATACCTTATTGTAACAGACGACAGCGGACTGAAGATTTATGCGCCGTCATATACAGGATGCCTTTACGGCACGATCTCTGTGGAGCAGATCCTGTACCAGGCAGACGGAAACCGCACGGTTCCCAAGGGGATCACAAGAGACTATCCGGCGTATGAGATCAGAGGCGTGATGCTGGATGTGGCGCGTACGCCGTATCGTATCCAGCAGCTCCAGGATTATGCGAAGGTACTTCTCTGGTATAAGATGAACGAGTATCATCTGCATATCAATGATAATGACAACTGTAATATATCTGCGTCTGTAGAAGATCATTCGGGATTCCACAGACTGGAGAGCGAGACATTTCCGTCGCTTAAGTCAGAGGTAAAACATGCCGGGGTGCCTTCGGACCTCATTAATGCAGATTATTATGAAAATAACGAAGACTATCAGGGAAACCCGACGTATATGAAAGAACAGTGGAGAGCGCTGAAGGATGTATGTGAAAGCAAGGGAATCAACATGCTCACTGAGATTGACCTTCCGGGACACTCCCTGCTCTATAACAAGTACGCAGAGGAAAATCCTGACAATATTCCGAAACTGAAAGGTGGCGTGAAATATACGGCTGGCGGTCTTTCCAACAAAGGCGGAGAAGAACTTCTGGATCTGACTGGAGAGAATGCAGAGAGAGCCCTCTGGTTCGCGGAGACTTTGTGGGATGAATATACAGATCCGGACAGAGAGGGCGGTCCTGTCATTTCCGGAGATGTCGTTCATATCGGAGCAGATGAATACTGGGATCACAGTACACCAGGCATCAGGGATAAATTCGCATTATTTGCTGACAGCCTTCGCAAGGTGATCCAGGGCAATCTCGGAGAAGGCACCAAGATCCGTATGTGGGGAGCGGGATCTGTTATGTTTTCTACAGCGGAGACAGTCCTCCCTGATGTGGATCTCCCCGCAAACTACCAGCTTGATGTCTGGTATCATGGGTATGAGGATGCAAAAGCAAGGGCGGCTGAGGGCTATGAGATAATCAACTGCCGCGATGCCTTTATGTATGGAAATCCGGGGCGTACAAACCGCGATGTCCCGAATGCGGAATTTGTTTATAATGAGTGGAATCCGACCATGTTCCAGGACGGCGCGCCGGGAACCGAGACGAACCCGCTTCTGGGAGAGCCGAAGCTGCTGGGAGCAAAGACGGTAATCTGGGGCGACCAGAGCCAGGAGGGGATGACAGAGAGAGACGTCAACCAGAGAGTGCTCCGCGCGGTTTCTATCGTAAGCGAAAAGACATGGAACAGTACAGACGAGAATGGCACTTTTGAGAAATTTGAACAGCGCGCAGCCCGCCTTGCAGAGGGACCGGGGACTCAGATCGCCATGGAGACAGACTCCAAAACTTCACTTGTACTGGACTATGATTTTGATAACCTTTCCTCCGACGGCATGACTGTATTTGATACAAGCGGAAACGGTTATAACGGGACGCTGAGTGAGAAGGGAGAGGTAAGCGAAGACGGTTATCTGACCTTTGACGGAAGCACTGTAAAAACGCCGCTTAAGACGCTGTCTTATCCGTATACAGCCGCATTTACCGTGCGTATAGACGCGGAGGAAGCAGAGCAGAATACGACTGCTTCATCTATTTTCTCCGGATACGACGGACAGCTTCAGATTGCGGGGACGAAAGACGGAAGCCTTTCCGCTAATGTGAATTACTTTACGAGAGATTTCAATTACAGCGTGCCGACTGACGGAAGGGAAGTAAAGGTGATGCTTGTGGGAACGTTCCAGGGAACCAAACTGTATATTAACGGACAGCTTCAGACATTCCTGTCGCAGAAAAAGGATCAGGACGGGACAGCCGCGGGAAGCGTGACAACCATGTATTCCTCCTTCCCGCTTCCGCTCGAAAAGATTGGAGAAGGGCTTCACGGCGAGATCGCTGATCTTCAGGTATATAATAAGGCGTTCTCAGCTGAAGAAGCAGCCGCTTATTATACGGACTCCTGGACTTCAGAAACTTCAAAAGTAAACGTGGCTCAGAATACATATGCGGGGGGAACATCCCGTGAAGTAGGAGATGCCGCAAACTATGATAATGCAGACGGACGCGTCAAAGTAGCATTTAAAGCGGTTGACGGTGATGCGTTTACAAATGCGCAGAATGCTGCTGACCGGATGGATGAAACAACTTCAGACATCTACTCTTATTGGAAAGGAAACCGTTCGGACAGTTCTCTGAGCATTGACCTGGGTCAGGTGAGAAATGTCAGCGAGGTACAGATCCAGTGGAGATACGGCGGCAAGGGCAAAGACTTTGACATCCAGATATCAGAGGATGGAGAGACCTGGACAACATGGAAAAAAATCCGCGGAAATCAGGATTTCCTCAGTACAATGTCTGCTGACGGGCAGCCGGTGCAGGCACGTTATGTCAGGATGCAGGGAATCTCATCGAACTCTGAATCGGGTTATATGATCCAGGAATTTATGGTCTATGAGATTACGGATAAGACGGCGCTTGCAGCTAAGCTTGCAGAAGCACAAAAGATCATCAAGGAAAAGGGACTCGGATTTGAGACAGAGGATAGTACAGACAGAGAACTTTTTGAAGCTGCCGTACAGGCAGAAGCGGTGAATGAGAATGCGCTGACTACAGCAGATGACATTGAGCAGGCAGCGGCAAGACTTACGGCGGCGCTGGAAGCGCAGACTGAGCCGGAACCGGAGAAAGAGTATGCTGTCACTGCAGGAAAAGCTGACGGAGCGGAGATCACAGTTCCGGAGAAGAGCAAAGCAGGAGAAACAGTAACGATCAAGGTCAATGTCACAGACTCAGATAAAGAGATCGATACAGTAACTGTGACAGGCGCGTCCGGGGCTGCAGAGGTAACGAAGACAGGAGAATCTGAGTATACCTTTATCATGCCGGAAGAGGATGTGAATGTGACCGTCTCCTTGAAGGATAAAGCGGCAGACAAGACAGCTCTTGACCAGAAGATCAAAGAGGCAGAGGCACTTAAAGAGAGTGATTATACTTCTGCAACATGGAAGGCGTTCAGGGATGCTCTGAACACAGCTAAGCTTGTCAGCGCAGATCCGGATGCAGATCAGGCAGAAGTAGATGCGGCTCTTAAGAATCTGGAAAATGCGGTCAATGGGTTGAAGCCTGTACAGCAGGAGATAGAAAAGCCGAATCAGCCTGGTGCAGAAGATAAAGCGGTTGAGACAGGAGATACATTCGGAAACGGATGGATCTGCCTCATGCTTCTGTCAGGGGCGGCGCTTGCGGTTATAGCGGTGAACAGAAAGAAAAAGAACTTATGTTAAAAGGCAGCTCTTATCGTGTTTAAAAGATGGGGGTTAAAGCTTTTATAAAGAAATAGGATGGGGACTCAATTTTGAGTCCTCATCCTATTTTTTTGCAAAATAAGAGTGTTTTTTGAAAATTATCAGTAAAAATAACAGTTTATAAGAATAGATGGACGAAAAGCTGCGAAAATATAAATTCTTAGAAGTCGATGAAGAAAAAGCTGCTTTCTGTCATATGTATGTGTACTATGCTGATTTCTCTGACAGCCTGCGGAGCAGGGACCGGCGGAGACGGAGGATCAGGAGACAGCGGATCTGAGGATGAGATAACTTTGCGGTTTTCCTGGTGGGGCGGAGATTCCAGGCATCAGGCAACACTGGATGTTATTGAATTGTATGAGTCAAAGCATCCGGGGATTAAGATCGAAGCAGAGTATGGCGGCGCGGACGGATATAAAGATAAGAGGATGACCGAGATGGCCGGAAAGAACGCTCCGGATATCATGCAGATTGACGCGCCGTGGCTGTATGAGATGCAGACACAGTTTGATGCATTTGCGGATCTTTCACAATTTGAAGATGTCCTGGATATGTCAGGGTTTGATGAAGATTTTGTAAACAGCCACTGCGCGCTTGACGGCACAATATATGGGCTGCCGACAGGAATCAATGGAACTTACATGCTGATGAATACAGCGATACTGGATGCGGCAGGAATTGATTCCACGCAGGAATGGACCTGGGACAGCCTGCTTGAGGATGGAGCAAAAGTACATGCATCCGATCCGGAAGCATATTTTCTGAATCTTGACCAGCATTCACTTACGTACCATGTGCTGCGTCCATATATTAAGCAGCTCTTTGATGAAGGCGTAATGGAGCCGGCGAGTGAGAGCTTTATGTACATTGATGCGTTTTATGATAATCCGATATGGGTGAATAATAAAGTTGGAGCTGACATTGACTGGACCTCATCGCTGAGCGCGCGTATGGCAGGATTTGCAGATACAGCAGCGGTCACGAAAGTACCTCAGATGGAAAATGCCAAGGATACCGGAATCCTTGTACGACCGGCACAGATCATGTGTATCAGCAATACATCCGAGCACCAGAAAGAGGCAGCAGAGTTTATTGATTTCTTCCTGAATGATGAAGAAGCAATTAGTATTTTGAAACTGGAACGTTCAGTGCCTGCTACAGAAGCGGCGCGTCAGCAGCTGACAGAATCAGGCGACTTAGATGAGATTGTTAATTCGGCTGTCAACCTTGCGTTGGAAAACGCGGGAGCAACGGAAAATGCGATCTCACAGGATATGCAGCTTGAAAATATTCTAACGGATGCAGTGGAAAATGTGGGATATGGTACAGCGACTCCGGAGGAAATCGCAAAAGAGACCTACGGGCTGCTGTTCTGGTCATGCTGGTGATCTTCCTGTATCCTGCGATCAGGACACTCCTGATGAGCTTTAACCAGGTGGAATTTATCACAGATGATATGAGCAGCTGGCAGTTCGTGGGACTGGATAAATACGCAAAAGTCTTGTCAAGTCCTCTGTTCCAGCAGTCGATGATAAACTTTTTAAAGATTTGGCTCATCGGCGGTATTGTTATCTTATGTCTCGCAATGTTCTACTCCGTGATCATCACTTCGGGGATCAAGGGAAAGAACTTCTGGAGGGCAATGCTTTACCTGCCGCATATCATCAGTTCTGTGGCGCTGGTCGCAATGTGGCTCCAGTATGTATTTAACAACGAGTGCGGAATGTTAAGAAAGCTGTTTGAATTCCTGCATTGGGATTACATGGCGAAATTCCAGTGGACGGCGCCGGAGCATCTTTTCCTGGCGATGATGATCGCTTACGGTTTCGCCGGAGTCGGGTTTTATATGCTGATCCTCGTGGCGGGGATCGAGGGGATCCCTGCAGATTATTACGAGGCGGCAAAGATTGAAGGCGCGGGCGCGTGGAAGCAGTTTACAAAGATCACGCTTCCCCTCTTAAAGGATATCATTAAACGCTGTATCGTGCTGTATTCCGGGGCGGCGGCAGGATTCTTCGTATATTCCAGCCTGTTCTCCTTTAACACAGAGAACGCCACGGTCACGCCGATGATCTATATGTATGAAGTCGTATTCGGAAGCAACGCGGGAACAACGAGCACTGAACTGGATGTAGGAGCCGGCGCCACAGCGGGCGTGCTGATCATGACACTGATTCTGATCGTAAACACAGTTCTCAACCGAGTACTTCCGTCGGAAGAAGCGGATTAAGGAGGCAAAAGATGAAAGCAAAAGTAAAATATAAAGAAAAGCATAGTCTGAAGACACAAACTGGGCACATATTTCCTGAACAGTATCCTCTATGCAGTGGCAGGATGCGCGGGCGTGATTCTGATCGCTTCTCCGGCGGCGTATGTGCTGGCAAGGATTCGTTTTAAAGGAAAAGCTCTTGTAAACAATATCTTTGTTCTCGGAATGTCGATCCCGTCTGTTATGCTTGTAATGCCTCTTTTTAAGATGGCGACATCACTCGGGCTGATCGGTTCCAGATGGACGCTTATGATCCTGTATATCTGTGTGAATGTACCGTTTGGGGTATTCTTCTTATCCGGATTCTTCCTGTCTCTGCCAAAGGCTCTGGAGGAAGCGGCGGAGATCGACGGATGCACACCGTCAAAGGCGTTCTGGAAGACGGGATGCAGTGGGAGCAGTCGCCAATGTATCACAACGAGGTGTATCACTGCTTCCTCACAGCATATTGGTACGGGCAGCGCGCGGGGCTCAAAATACCTGACACAGTCCGGGAAGCCGTGCGGAAGATGGCGTATGTGAACTATAAATGGAAAAAGGCGGACCACACACAGTTTACTCAGGGAGACAGCGACGCCACGGACTTAAGGGACCAGATCACGGCAGGCGCGTATGTCCTGAATGACAGTGTGTTAAAATCCGGAGGATACGAAATCCTTGACTATGACAGTGTGTGGAGATTCGGCTGGAAGGCATGCCGAGATTATGCGGACATGGAGGCGCAGGCACCGGATTTTGTGTCTGTACAGCTCCCATTCGGCGGAAATTATTACTTCCGCAGCGGCTGGTCTGAGAAAGCCTCGCTTCTGCATTTCCACTGTGGAGAGACAGGCGGGGGACACGGACATGCAGATAAACTCCATGTGGATCTGGTCATCCGCGGAGAGGACGTTCTTGTTGATTCGGGAAGATATACATATGTGGACGGACCGGATCGCTTCCATGCCGCCCGCACGCGCCGGAGGACTTATATTGGGGAAGACAGGGATACACAGTTTTACAAAGCTGTGGACAGTATGGTCTGCCCCTACGGATATGGGGAAAGCCTGCACTATGGCATGACCCCTTATGTGTTTGACTTTACCGGGGATCCGGGCAAGGATTATAACGATGTATATGAAAAGCAGATCAAAAGCTCCGTTATCGGATCGACCACCGTGTCGTTGTGGACCATCATGACATGGGTTTTATTTACAGCCTTTCCTGCGTGGCAGCTTATAAGCTCACGGGAGATGAGTTTGCAAAGGAGACAGCCCTTCTGGCAGCGGACAACCTGAAGGCCAGGTTCCGTGAAAAGGGACAGTTCATCCAGGCATGGGGAGAATTGGACACAAAAGAAAATTACCGGCTGATCATAGACTGCCTTCTGAATCTTCCGATCCTTTACTGGGCAACAGAGGTCACAGGGGACGGTTCTTACAGAGAGTGCGCTCTGAAACATCTGGAAACGACGCGGAAAGTGATCTTCCGCCCGGACTATTCTACCTATCACACGTACTACTTTGACCTGGAGACCGGGAAACCGGCGTATGGCGCTACAAAGCAGGGGTATTCCGATGAATCTACATGGTCCAGGGAGCAGTCCTGGGGCGTGTACGGGCTGATGCTGAATTATATGTATGAAAAGGCGGACGGCATCCCGGAAGAATGGAAGAAAGTGACAGATTATTTCCTCGCGCATCTTCCCCAGGATAAGGCTGCATACTGGGACTTCTATTTTATGGACGGACCGGAGCCGAGAGACAGCTCTGCGTCTGCCATCGCAGTGTGCGGGATACTGGAAGCACTCATGAGAGTGATAAAACCAGAGTGGAAGCCCTATTGGTGATAAATCTGGATTTTCTCATTCTTCTTCATCCTCTGCCATCCGGTATCCTACTCCGACTTCTGTAAAGATATACCTGGGCTGTGCGGGATCGTCTTCGATCTTGCGGCGGATATTCGCCATATTGACGCGCAGGATCTTGTTATCGCTGTCTGCGTAGGGTCCCCACACATTGGACAGGATCGTGGCGTATGTGATGACCTTGCCGGAATTCTGGGCGAGGTAAGCGACGATCTTGTACTCAATGGGCGTCAGGTGGATGACCTGGCTGCCGATAGTGAGCAGACGCTTGGAAAAATCCAATGTCATCTCCCCATGGCGGTAGGGGCGCAGATAGAGCGGGCTGTCCGTGCGCAGACGGTTGCTGTGCCGCAGAGAAGCGCGAATGCGGGCGAGGAGTTCTGACGTACCGAATGGCTTGGTAATATAATCGTCAGCGCCCAGATCCAGGGCGGATACTTTTTCCTGCTCCGCAGTGCGCGCTGAGATCACGATGATAGGAGTGCTCGTCCATGTGCGGACTTCTTGTATGATCTGAAAACCGTTCATATCCGGGAGTCCGAGGTCTAAGAGGATGATGTCAGGACACTGGGAACGGATGATCTCCAGTCCCTGAGCGCCGGTATCAGCGTACAGTACCCGATATTCGTGTCGCTTGAGTACTTTTCCCATAAAAGTCTGTATATTTTTTTCGTCTTCGATGATAAGAACTGAGCATTTAGACATTGTTATTCTCCTTTTCTTTTGGAAGGGTAAAGGTAAATTCTGCCCCGTCTGTATGGTTTGAGGCTGCGATCGTACCGCCATGTGCCTGGATGATTGTTTTACAGATAGACAGACCAATACCAATACCTTTATGTCCATCTGTAGTCCTGGATGCAGAACGCTGTCCCTCAAAGATAAAAGGAAGCTGTTCTTCATCCACGCCGTTTCCGTAATCCCGCACGGTAAAAATAATACTGTCGTCTATTTCTCGGATAATAAGATCAATGGGCTCGCTGCTTCCGGAGTGGACAAATGCGTTTTCCAGAAGGTTGATGAGCACTTGCTCGATCAGGGTAGGGTCCATAGAAAGCATAAGAAAATCATTCGGCATGCTGACGCGGATACGGATGTCGGGCAGGCGCTTTTTCAGCCGCTGGATTGCTTCTGATATGACTTCCTCTACGACTTCAGGGGATTTTTTAACTTTGTCTGTTGAGTTGTCATCAATACGGGTAACTGTCAGCAGATTTTCCACCATATTGAGCAGCCATTGGGAATCGTCCCGTATGTTGGCGATCAGCTCTGTACGTTCATCATCGGACAGTTCAGAATAATTCTCGAGATAAGACGAGGATGAGCCGATGATGCTGGTCAGAGGAGTCCGCAGATCGTGGGAAACTGCCCGGAGAAGGTTGGCGCGCAGTTTTTCGCGCTCTGCCGCTGCGAGAGCTTTTTCCCTGTCTGCCATTGCCTGACGCTGCTTTTTGAGTGTGCTCGTCGTCGTGCTGGTGAGCAGTGAAATGGCGAGCATCCCAATAAATGTGATAGGATAGCCGGCCAGGGAAAAATTAAAATGAAAGTACGGATAGGAGAAAAAATAGTTGACTGCAGTCACGCAGTACAGTGAGGCTGCGATCCCATACCAGTATCCAGTGGTTGCCAGTGCGGTCAATATGAGTGCGAGAGAGTAGATGACAGTGATATTGGCAATGTTTTTATTCCCAAACTGGAAGAAGGCGAAAGAAATCGCTGTGGCTGCAAGCATTAAAAGTATAGTTAAAACAATTTCAGATAAGGTCTTTTTCTTCATATGCATAAAAGTTCGTCAGCAGTCCGTTACTGTGAGAATCATGGATAACAAACGTGTAGTAACTAAATGGAGCGGATAATGGAAAAAAGAGCCGGTTATACCGGCTCTCCGTTTTTATACTTCTGAATAACATGCTGGATCCTTTCATTCGGACTTAAGATGGAACTGATGGAACCGTCATGGTTCAGTGTGTCAATGATGAGAGCGATGTATTTGCTCATGTCACAATTGATATAATAGGGTTTGGAGAGGAGCTCCGGTGTTTGATAAATCAGGTTCGTAGTAAGGATGCCGCTGATGATACCGTCCTCATACGCTTTATCGAACTTCTCCATACCGTTTGTAAACAGCCCGAACGTAGCTGCCGCATAGATCCTCTTTGCCTTTCTGTGCTTTAACTCTGTGGCAACATCCAGGATGCTGTCGCCGGAAGAGATCATATCGTCAATAATGATTACGTCTTTGCCCTCCACAGAGCTGCCAAGGAACTCATGTGCCACAATAGGGTTGCGTCCGTTTACGATCCGCGTGTAGTCGCGGCGCTTATAGAACATACCCATATCAAGCCCGAGCACATTGGCGAGATAAATGGCACGGTTGGTAGCGCCCTCGTCAGGGCTGATGGCCATCATGTGATCACTGTCGATCTGGAGATCTTTCACAGTGCGGAGCAGCCCCTTGACAAACTGATAGGTCGGGGAGACCGTCTCGAATCCGCTTAACGGGATGGCGTTCTGCACCCGGGGATCATGGGCGTCAAAGGTAATAATGTTCTCTACACCCATGCGGACAAGCTCCTGGAGTGCAAGCGCACAGTCCAGGGATTCACGGGAGCTTCTTTTGTGCTGACGGCTTTCGTACAGGAACGGCATGATGACATTGAGGCGTCTGCCTTTACCGCCGACAGCTGCGATGACTCTCTTTAAGTTCTGGAAATGATCATCCGGTGACATGTGATTTGTCTTGCCTGTGAGGGAATACGTAACGCTGTAATTACATACATCCACCATCAGGTACAGATCTTTTCCGCGGACGGACTCACCCAGGATTCCTTTTGCCTCGCCGGAGCCAAAGCGCGGTACGCGCGCGTCGATGAGATAGGTGTCTTTCTCATATCCGGAAAAAGCAATGTCGTCACGATATTCATTCGCACTTTCGTGGCGCCATTTTACGAGATAATCATCTACTTTTTTCCCAAGCTCTTCACAGCCAGTGAGCGAAATGAGCCCGAGGCTTCCTACCGGAATGTTTTCTAAGATTCGTTCTGTTCGGCGTAACATCAATGTTCCTCCCTGTTTTTTAACTTTTTCTTGATACGTATATCATCACCGATGATCTTCAACAATGTATAGCTGCTGGTGATCCTGGAAAAAGAGCGCTCTGTGTAGAGGTCCGCAATGGATTCCAGCGACAGGTTTGTTGAGATGATCGTTGATTTCCTGTGTAACAGCCTTTCATTGATGCAGGAGAAAAACTGCGCTGCAATAAAGGCATTTGTGTATTCGCTCCCCAGATCGTCAATGATCAGGAGATCACAGTTGAAGATATAGTCATTCATATTTTTGGCATCCACATCGCTCCGGTCAAATTTTGACTGAGAGAGCGCGCTGAAAAGCTGTGGTGCCGAGAAGTAGAGTACAGAGAATTCTTTGTTCATGATTTCTCTGGCAATACAAGTGGAAAGATAAGTTTTTCCTACGCCTACGCTGCCATAGAAAAAAAGATTCTGGAATTCTTTTCCGAAAATATCGATAAAGCGGTGGCAGATCCTGAGGGTGTCCTCCATCATAGCGCGGGCACTCTTCCCGGTTGTTTTATCATAAAGGGATGAAGAGTAAAAATCAAGACTGAAATTCTCAAAAGCCGCCTCAGAGGGAAATTCCCGTATATTGGACTGCTCGTACAGAAGCTTGATGACCGCTTTTTTGAAACAGTGACATTTCTCATTTCCGATATATCCGGTGTCCTTGCAGTCCGGGCAGTCATAAATCGGTTCCAGATAATCTTCAGGGAAACCGGCCGAGACCAGAAGCCCTTTTTTGCTGCTGCGCAGGATCTCCAGCTCTTCCTTCAGGGCATCCAGCGCGTGGCTGTCGCCGTTAAGCAGTTTCTTTCCGTACTGTACGGAAAGGATGGATATGGATTCATCCAGGGATCTGAATTCAGGCAGTTTTCTATATACTTCCTCATAGCGGGCAGTCTGGATGTCGTGATTCCTGAGCTGCCGCTGTTCATACTCCCGCATGATCGCATAGTATTGTGAATTTTTCAGTGCCATTGGAAGACTCCTTCTAATTACTGTTCAATAACTGCTCTTCAAGGGACTCCATATCATAGCTGCGCCGTTCGAAGTTGTTCAGGTTCCTCGTGGCAGCCCTGGATCTTGCGGCAGTCCTGCCTGCGGAGCGCTCTTTCTGGTATTCATCGTCCAAAGCGGTGATATCCTTCATATGGCGGATGTTTTTTTCGTGCCATTTTGTCAGGATGGAGTCCGCATATTCAAAGCTGGGCTGGTGGGTAGCGGCGATAGTGCGCCGGCATGCTTCTTCAATGATATCCGGAGAGAAGGCGTACTCCTCTGCCCATTTTTTGATATATGTAAGCTCTGATGAGGCTGGACCCCGGTTTTTGATCCCAAATGCATTGAGCACAGTGTAGCAGTTTTTATTATAGAGAGCAGACTGTTCCTTAGCCTGAGTGACAGTCTCAATGCCTTCCTCCACCCAGGAGAAGGCAACCTTGCGGATATAATGCATACTCTTGTGTCCGTTTTCCACGCAGGACTCGATCAGATATTCGATCAGGTCCGCTGACATGTGGAGCGTATCATAAAAATAAGTGATCGTCTCCATCTCTGTGTGCGTCAGCGTCTTGCCGAGATACTGCTCTGCAATAAACAGGAGGGATTTGATCTCCTTCTGGGCGCGGAAGCTGTCGATGGGTACCGCTTTCGCTGCTTTTGCCGCAGAAAACGCGGCGGAAGCATTTGCAGAGGAAGGCTCTGCCGAAGAGACAGACGACGGCGCAGCAGTGGAAGGCGTGCGCGTCTGCGAGGATGAAGCTGTCCCCCCTCCTGAGAGCGACATCTTCTGGAGCTCGAGGGCAGTGATCTTCCCGTCAGTATCCCGCTCTGTACGCAGGAGTCCTTTTTTCTCCCAGTAGCGGAACGCGCGCAGGATATCCGCCTCCGTGTTGTTCAGGCAGTCTGCGATTGTTGTGAGTGTCAACGACGAACATGGGTCGTCCAAATGGCGCAGAAGGAAAAGATATACCTTTACAAATTCTCCGTTTGCATCGATCATATAGTTATCGATAAAATCATTCGGCAGCAGAGTCGCATTCGTCTGAAATTTATTTTTAAGTGTCAATGTCTTCATAATATCCCGTCCCGCTTTCTTCATTCGCTTTAGTAAAATATAAAATCCATAGAGTATAAAATGGAAAGCGGTCCTGTTATGTTCCGCTTTCCCCTTTTACTTTCAGAAAACACATCCCCCCTGTATTTCCTGTTGTCATGAATAATATATCATTTTATCGCCGGGGCTAAAAGTATTTTTTCGTGGGTAACTCCCGGTTTTTTGTAGATAACTATGTGTAGAAAGTGTGGATAACTTCTGTAAGCCTAGTGGAGCAGGTCTTCACCGACTGTCACTACATCGCCTGCACCCATTGTGATGAGCAGGTCTCCGGGACGGCAGTTCTCTCTTAAAAATGCCTCGATTTCCCTAAAACTCGGGAAATAGTGAGTGTCAGTACCGAGCTTTGCCGTCTCTTCTGCAAGGTCAGCGGAAGAGATCCCCAGAGTGTCTGTCTCCCTCGCCGCATAGATGTCAGCCAGGACCAGATGGTCCGCATGGGAGAGCGCCTCGGCAAATTCGTGGAAAAATGCCTTGGTGCGAGTGTAAGTATGAGGCTGGAACACACACCATACACTGTTGTGCGGAGAGTGCTGAGCAGCCTTGAGAGTGGCAGCGATTTCTGTAGGATGATGAGCATAATCATCCACCACGGTCACGCCATTGAATTCACCCTTATACTCAAAGCGCCGGTCCGTCCCTGTAAAGGAAAGCAGTCCCTTCTTTGTGACTTCCATCGGGATGTCAAGAAGATCTGCGACAGCGATAGCTGAGAGCGCGTTGGACACATTGTGGTCTCCTGTCACGGAGAGCCGGATGTGGTCCGTCTTTTCTCCGTGGAGGATCAGGTCAAAGGAAACGTGTCCGTTCTCATCGTAGGCAATATTGTCTGCACTGTAATCAAAATCGCTGGAGGAACCGTAAGTTACCACATTGCAGGAAAGTCCGCTGTATATCTCAGGATAATCTTTAATATCTCCGTTGATGACAAGCGTGCCGTCGTCTGGGAGGAGAGCCGCAAACTGATGGAAGGAATGACGGATATCCTCCAGGTCCTTGAAGAAATCAAGATGGTCTTCTTCTATATTTAAGACCACGCTGATCTTCGGGAAGAAGTGAAGAAAGCTGTTGGTGTATTCACATGCTTCTGTAATAAATGTGCCGGAGCTTCCTACCCGGATATTCCCGCCAATAGCCTTAAGGATGCCTCCCACGGAAATGGTCGGGTCCATATCTGCCTCAAGAAGGATGTGGGAGATCATGGAAGTAGTGGTCGTCTTTCCGTGAGTACCGGATACTGCGATGGGCGTGTCATAATTTTTCATGAGCTGCCCCAGGAGTTCGGCGCGGGTCAGCATTGGGATCTTTTGTGCAACGGCCTCGATCAGTTCCGGATTGCTCCGGTTGATCGCCGCGGTATAGACAACGCAGCCGATGCCGGGAGTGATATTCTCTGCGCTCTGTCCATAGACGATGTGAGCGCCCCTGGATTCCAGTTTCTTTGTCAGCGGTGACTCCTTTGTGTCAGAGCCGGATACTGTAAAACCCTCTTTGAGCAGGATCTCGGCAAGTCCGCTCATGCTGATTCCGCCGATGCCTATGAAATGGATGTGCATCGGGTGGTTAAAATCGATCTTATACATGTAGATTCCTCTTCTCTTTATTTTCTGAACTTCAGATTTGTAGTCATAATTTATCTCAGTCTTCTATATTATACTATATATGATAAAAATTAAAAGCAGTTCTTTTTATGCAAAATCAATAAAAAGTTCAAAAAAAACAAGAAAAAATTGTAAATTATTATTGGCTAAAAATAAATATATGGTATAATGAATACATCTAACTAGAAATGAGGTGACGCAATGTTCAAAAAGGAAATGATTGCCATGCTGCTGGCGGGCGGACAGGGCAGTCGACTGGGGGTCCTTACAGCAAAGGTTGCTAAGCCTGCCGTTGCATTTGGCGGCAAGTATCGGATCATTGATTTCCCGCTGAGTAACTGTATCAATTCGGGAATCGACACTGTGGGCGTGCTGACTCAGTATCAGCCGCTGCGTCTGAACACGCATATCGGGATCGGTATCCCGTGGGATCTGGACAGAAACGTCGGAGGGGTATCCATTCTGCCGCCCTATGAAAAAAGCTCGAACAGCGAGTGGTACACAGGGACGGCAAATGCGATCTATCAGAATCTGAACTATATGGAAACATACAATCCGGACTATGTGCTGATCCTTTCAGGGGATCATATTTATAAGATGGATTACGAGGTTATGCTCGATTTTCATAAGGCGAATAAAGCTGATGTTACTATCGCTGCAATGCCTGTGCCGATCGAGGAGGCGAGCCGGTTTGGAATCGTTGTGACAGACAGCGAGAACCGGATCAAAGAATTCGAGGAGAAGCCGGAAAAGCCGAGCAGCAACCTGGCTTCCATGGGAATCTACATCTTCAGCTGGCCGGTGCTCAGGGATGCTCTGATCAAACTGAAAGATCAGCCGAACTGTGACTTCGGGAAACATATCATTCCCTACTGTCACGGAAAAGGGGACAGGCTTTTTGCATATGAATATAACGGATATTGGAAAGATGTGGGAACACTCAGTTCCTACTGGGAAGCAAATATGGAGCTGATCGATATTATCCCGGAGTTTAATCTTTATGAAGAATTCTGGAAGATTTATACGAACAGCGCGAGCATCCCGCCGCAGTATATTTCAGAGCAGGGAGTGGTAGACCGCTGCATTATCAGTAACGGATCTGAGATCTACGGTGAAGTGCACAGCTCAGTGCTGGGCAGCGGCGTCACGGTCGGTAAAGGAAGCGTGGTGCGAGATTCCATTATCATGCAGGGGGTTAACATCGGAGAAAACTGCGTGATCGAGAAAGCAATTATCGCAGAGGACACGAAAATCGGAAACGGCGCTGTGATCGGTATCGGAAGCGAAGTGCCGAATAAGATGAAGCCGAATATTTACAGCGGCGGTCTGGCAACCATCGGAGAGAATTCTGTAATCCCGCCGGGCGTTCAGATCGGGAAGAACACAGCCATAAGCGGAGTGACCTCCATCGAGGATTACAATAACGGTGTGCTGGAGAGCGGCGAGACATTGATAAAGGCAGGTGACAGAGTATGAGAGCAGTAGGAATTATCCTGGCAGGCGGGAATAATCGTAAGATGCACGAGCTGACTGCAAAGCGGGCGGTGGCAGCAATGCCGATTGCCGGAAGTTATCGGGCAATCGATTTCGCGCTAAGCAATATGACGAATTCTCATATTCAGAAAGTGGCGGTGCTGACGCAGTATAATGCGAGGTCGCTTAACGAGCATCTGAACTCTTCCAAATGGTGGGATTTCGGAAGGAAGCAGGGCGGTCTGTTTGTATTTACGCCTACGATCACTGCTGACAACGGTTACTGGTACAGGGGTACCGCGGATGCCATTTATCAGAATCTTGACTTTTTGAGAAAATGTCATGAGCCGTATGTGATCATTACGTCTGGGGACGCGGTGTACAAGCTGGATTATAATAAGGTGCTGGAATACCATATTGCTAAGAAAGCTGATATCACAGTAGTATGTAAGGAGCTGGGACCGAATGAAGACGCGACCAGGTTCGGGACGATCCGCATGAATGAGAGCAGCAGGATCGAGGAGTTTGAGGAAAAGCCGATGGTGGCTCATTCACAGACCGTGTCCACCGGAATCTATGTGATCCGCCGGAGACAGCTCATCGATCTGATCGAGCACTGCGCGGAGGAAGAACGGCATGATTTTGTAAATGACGTCCTGATCCGGTATAAAAATTTGAAGAAAATATACGGATACAAGATAAACAGCTACTGGAGCAACATTTCAACAGTGGATGCATATTATCAGACGAATATGGACTTCCTGAAACCGGAAGTGAGAAACTATTTCTTCAGGGAACTTCCGGCGGTTTACTCCAAGGTGAGCGACCAGCCGCCTGCAAAATATAATCCGGGCGCGATCGTGAAGAACAGCCTTGTGGGAAGCGGAAGTATTATCAATGGAACAATAGAAAATTCCGTGATTTTCAAGAAAGTCTTTGTCGGTAATAACTGTGTGATCAAAAATTCCATCATCCTCAACGATGTGTATCTGGGTGACAATACTTATATTGAGAACTGTATCGTCGAGAGCCGTGACACGATCAGGGCGAACACAAGACATGTCGGAGAAAATGGTGTTAAAGTAGTAGTAGAAAAAAATGAAAGATATGCTTTATAGACTTACGGGGGATAAAGTAAGCTGAGGCAGACATGCGGCGCAGAGGATACTCTGGATGCCTGCATAAGATGCACATGAGAAAGGAGAACTGAGAGTATGCAGATCACAGATGTACGAGTACGTAAAGTAGCAAAAGAGGGAAAATTAAAGGCGGTCGTATCGATCACGATCGATGATGAATTTGTAGTGCATGACATTAAAGTCATAGAGGGAGAAAAGGGAATGTTCATCGCTATGCCCAGCAAGAAATCGCTGGACGGTGAGTACCGTGACATTGCGCATCCCATCAATTCAGGGACAAGGGAGAGGATTCAGAGTACCATCCTGAACAGATATGAGGAAGCGATGGAGGAAGAAGACGAAGCGGCAGTAGTGGATGAAATGTAAATCTGGATTTGTGTGCGGGAACAGGGAATGAATAAATCGTCCGAAAATTGCGGAAGATTTTAGGATGTTTAGCGGAAGGAAGTACAGCTGCTGACAATTGAAGAGTGGATGATCAGGCTTCGTCTTGGTCGTCCACTCCTCAATTAGCGCTGAAATACCTTCCGCTAAATTTTTTTTCGGATGCTTTATATGCGGATGTCTTCCAGTCGGATATGGAATTACCATGGATTTTCAGACAGTGAGAATGTCATCAGTTTTCTGTTTGCGGGGTGCCTGAATTCCAGCCGGTATGCACAAAGCCTGAGAGGCCCTGTATTCCCTCCATGAGTCTGACTTATGTTTTCGTCCGAGGCTGTGTGACCGGGATCAGGATGAACAGCACCGTATTTCCGATCGCCTGCAAGGGGACATCCCAGGTGCGCCATCTGCACCCGTATCTGGTGATGCCGGCCGGTGTCAAGATGGATATCCACAAGAGATGTGACCGGGGAAGTATCCCGGTATATTTTTTCAACCTTGTAATGAAGCCTGGCGGCTTTTGCGCCCGGCGTATTTTTTGTGCAAATGCGGGAGGTGTTGGTGCGGGCGTCTTTTACTAAATAATCCTCCAGTGTACCCTCGGGCGGTTCTGGGATGCCGGAGACGACAGCACGGTAATATTTTCCAAATCCGGAGGAGGTAAGCTGCCGGTTTAATTCCTTAGCTGCTTTTGGAGTTTTCGCAAAAACAAGGAGTCCTTCCACCGGCTGGTCGAGGCGGTGGATAACGGCCAGATATCCGCCGGATAAATAGTTTTTCAGCATGCTTTCCATGTCGGGAGTACTGATGCGGGCGCTTTGAGTGGGCACACCCGAAGGTTTGTGGCAGACAATGATGTGTGGATCTTCATATATGATGAGGGAGTGGATATCGCGTCTCATGAAATTCTCCTTAACAAGATCAGTTTTTCAGAGTTATTTAACATGCCATTTCTTGACTTTTCATAGCCTTATGGCTAAACTGATTATCATATAAAAGCATTTGGCGGTCAAGTGTTTTCAGGGAGGCTGGGTATGATAAATAATGACTGGGAGCGGTTCGGTGATGAGATACGAAGAACGATACAGGACGCGGTCGATTCCGGAGATTTCCGCAGATTAAATCAGACGGTTTCAGATACAGTGGGACGCGCTGTGGACAATGTGTCCCGGGGGTTGAAAAATGGCGGTTGGTACCGGGAGGCTCCAACAGACTGGGGGAATCAGCCAAACCAGTCGGAGACCGGACAGTTTCAGAATAACATGGGACGGGGAGAAAAGACGTATGGCGGTCCGGCGCAGACAAAGCAGCGGCCGTTGTTCCTGAAAGGGACTTCTGTGAAAGTGGGCGGGATTTTCCTGGCGGCCACAGGGTATGTGTTCGGAGCCGCTTCTCTGATTTTCCTGCTGCTTCTGTGTATCAGCGCGCTGGCTGCAGGCTGGGAGCTGGTGCTGCGGATCGGAGCGGGGACGTTCGCCTTGTTTACTGTCATATTTCTGGTCATGGCAGTGACAGGGACGCGGATGACCGGGAGCGTCGGCCGTTTCCGCAAATATGTGGGGCTCATCGGAAACCGGGAATACTGTGATATCAAAGAGCTGTCACAGAAGACCGGGCGTCCGCTGAAAAAAGTAATAAAAGATTTGAGGAAGATGATCGAAAAGGGATGGTTCTGTCAGGGGCATATTGATGATCAGGAATCCTGCCTTATGGTCAGTGACGGAGCTTACCGCCAGTATACGGAGCTTATGGAGCGTACCCGTCGGGAAAAGGCGGAGCGGGAAGCCGCCGCAAGGAAGAGGGAAGAGGAATATTCCAGGCTCTCCCCTGAAGTGCAGAAGATCATTGAGGCGGGTGATGAATATGTGAGAAAGATCCGTGAGGCGAATGATGCAATACCGGGCGAGAAAATCTCGGCAAAGATTTCCAGGATGGAGACGCTGGTGGACCGTATCTTTGACCGCGTGGAGCAGAAGCCGGATACTGTGGATGATATACGCAAGCTGATGGAATACTATCTTCCCACTACGATCAAACTTTTGGAAGCCTATGAGGAACTGGACGCGCAGCCTGTGCAGGGTGAGAACATTATTTCGTCCAAACAGGAGATTGAGAAAACTTTGGATACGTTGAATACAGCCTTTGAAAAGCTGTTGGACGAGCTGTTCCAGGATACCGCGTGGGATCTGTCGTCTGATATATCCGTTCTGAATACAATGCTTGCGCAGGAAGGATTGACAGAGGATGGACTGAAGAGTGGAGGCAGGAAATAGCATCAGAGTTTTTGAAGACTGATACCATACAATAAAACTGAAATGGAGGATGGACAGATGGGCAATAAGTTTCAGGACATGAGCACAACACCGACGCTGACACTGGATCCGTTCCAGGCACAGGAGCAGAAAAAGCCGCCTGTGGCGCAGCAGGAAGACCCGGCGCTGGATGACAGCGTACTGACAGAGGAAGAGCGCAGGATGGTGGATTCGTTCGCACAGCAGATCGACCTTACAAATTCTGCTCTTGTGCTCCAGTACGGGGCGGGAACGCAGAAGAAGATGGCAGATTTCTCAGAGTCTGCCCTGGAGAATGTCAAATCCAAGGATCTGGGTGAAGTGGGAGAACTGCTTTCGGGTGTTGTGACAGAGCTTAAATGTTTTGACGAGGAGGAGGAAAAAGGGTTTTTCGGGATCTTTAAGAAAGCGTCAAACAAGATCGAGTCTATGAAGGCGAAATATGCGAAGGCAGAGGCGAATGTGAATGAGATCGTAAAGGTGCTGGAAAAGCATCAGGTACAGCTCATGAAGGATACGGCTCTGCTGGACAAGATGTACGAGCTGAATCTGACATACTTTAAAGAACTTTCCATGTATATACTGGCGGGTAAGAAGAAACTGGCGGAAGTGAGGGGCTCGCAGCTTGCACAGCTCACCCAGAAAGCGCAGATGTCCGGTCTGCCGGAGGACGCCCAGGCTGCCCGCGATCTGGAATCCATGTGCCTGCGGTTTGAGAAAAAGATCCATGACCTGGAACTGACCAGGATGATTTCGATCCAGACCGCGCCTCAGATCCGTCTCGTGCAGAACAATGACACACAGATGGTAGAGAAGATCCAGTCAACGATCGTGAACACGATTCCGCTGTGGAAGAGCCAGATGGTGCTCGCCCTGGGAGTGGAACATTCGGCGCAGGCGGCGGAGGCGCAGCGTCAGGTAACGGATATGACAAATGAGCTTTTGAAGAAGAATGCAGAGAAGCTTAAAATGGCGACTGTTGAAACTGCGAAGGCGTCTGAGCGCGGCATCGTGGACATGGATACACTGAAAGCAACGAATGAGTCGCTGATCTCCACGTTGGACGAGGTGATGAATATCCAGAGAGAGGGAAGGGAGAAGAGAGCGGCAGCGGAGACGGAACTTAGGAATATGGAGACAGAGCTGAAAAACAAGCTGCTGCAGATACAGGGCTGAAATTATATAGCAGGCTGTATCGAAAATCTTTTTCGGATTGACAATTCGGCAGTAATTCGATAAAATCACAGTTACGGACAGCGATGAATGGGAATAGTATATATGAAGAAATGCCACAGAGAGGAGGCGGCTGGTGCGAGCCTTCGCAGGAACATATAGAACCGGCCCGGGAGCTTCTGCATGAAAGTGCAGCGTAGAGCCTGCGTTAAGGGCAAAAGAGCGAACCGCGCAGAAGGCAGATCCTATTTCTATGGATCAGTACGACGCGCAGTTAATTAGGGTGGTACCGCCGGGATATCCGGTCCCTTGACTTATGGGGACTTTAGATGTCCCGGCGTTTTGTTTTACGAGTCTGAGCATGCGGCAGCTGATATGGATTCAGAAATGCAGGTGTACCTGCAGATTTCTGAATCCATATCAGCTGGCATATGGCGGACGCCATACAGCGAGAAGGAGCTGCAAAGCAGCGGATTCGAGCTGCCGCATGCGGATTTGGGATGAGACAGTGAATTCGGGCTGCCTCATGGAGATAAAACGCATTTTACTAATATTGTATTGAAAAAAGGAGAAGAGAAGATGGCAAAGGAAAAGAAACTGGTACAGTCGATCACTTCCAGAGATGAGGACTTCGCGCAGTGGTATACGGACGTTGTCCGCGAGGCAAAACTGTGTGACTATTCAGGAGTAAAGGGATGCCTGAACTACCTGCCCAACGGTTATGCGCTGTGGGAGAATATCCAGGCCGATCTGGATAAACGTTTTAAGGATACAGGTGTAGAAAATGTTTATCTTCCGGTTCTGATTCCGGAGAGTCTGCTCCAGAAGGAAAAGGACCATATCGAGGGTTTTGCGCCGGAAGTGGCATGGGTGACACATGGCGGTATGGAGCAGCTTCAGGAGAGATTCTGCATCCGTCCGACATCTGAGACTCTGTTCTGCGATGTGTGGAGCAAGACTGTGCAGTCATACCGCGACCTGCCGAAGGTATGGAATCAGTGGTGTTCAGTGCTCCGCTGGGAGAAAACAACAAGACCGTTCCTTCGTTCCAGAGAATTCCTGTGGCAGGAAGGTCATACGATCCACGCCACTTATGAAGAGGCGGAAGAGCGTACAAAGATGATGTGGGAAGTGTATAAGAGCTTCGTTGAGGAAGATCTGGCGATCCCGGTAGTTGCCGGAAGAAAGACAGAGAGCGAGAAATTCGCAGGCGCTCAGGACACATATACAATCGAAGCGCTGATGCATGATGGGCAGGCCCTTCAGTCCGCTACGAGCCACTTCTTCGGAAATGCGTTCCCGGATGCGTTCAATATCAAATATGCGGATAAGAACAATGAGCTGCACAGCGTCTATGAGACTTCATGGGGGTTATCTACAAGAATCATTGGAGCGATCATCATGGTACACGGCGATGACAGCGGTCTGGTGCTTCCGCCGAGAATCGCTCCGGTACAGGTAAGGGTCATCCCGATCGCGCAGCACAAGGAAGGCGTGCTGGACAAGGCGAATGAACTCCTGGATGCATTGAAGGCAGCAGGCTACCGCGCGAAGATCGATGACTCCGAGAAGAGCCCGGGATGGAAATTCAGCGAGCAGGAGATGCTTGGAATCCCGGCACGTATCGAGATCGGGCCGAAGGATATCGAGAACGGCCAGGTTGTAGTTGTGCGCCGTGATACAAGAGAGAAGATCGTTGTGGCGATCGATGAGATCACGACAAAGCTGGGTGAGATCCTTGAGACGATCCAGAAAGATCTCTATGCGAAGGCAAAAGCATTCCTGGATGACCATATCAGTACTGCGACAACAATGGATGAGATGAAAGAAGCTGTCCAGAATAAGAAGGGCTTTGTCAAGGCAATGTGGTGCGGAGAAGAAGCATGTGAGGATGAGATCAAAGCCCAGACAGGCGGCGTGACATCCAGATGTATTCCTATGGAAGAAGAGCATCTTTCTGATGTGTGCGTGTGCTGCGGCAAACCGGCAAAGCACATGGTATACTGGGGGAGAGCGTACTAAAATCATCTGATACCATTAGAGATTTTTAATAAATGATTCAGCCTTTAAATGAAGGAAAGGGTGCATGTCCTGGAATTTCGTTTGAAGGCTGATTTCAGATTTATTATACCATTAGAAAAGGACGGGAGGGACACCGGAAAATGTACGAATGGGAAAAGATGTTTCAGCAGACTGCCCTTGAAAAAGGGAAAATGGAATATGAAGCGCACCGCGTGACAGAATTAAAGAAAGACGGGGACAGATACACCGCGGCTGTGTTGGACCAGAAGCGGCATGAGGTGTCCATAACGATGCAGGATGGCAGGCCGAAACGGGGGAAATGCGACTGCCCCGTGGCTAAAGGAAGGCAGCTGTGCGCACATATGGCTGCGCTGCTTTATGTGATAGAAGACGAAAAGAAGCGGCAGGAAAAGACCCGCTTGAAAGAAGAAGAGGAGAAAGAGCGCCGGCGCCTGGCAAGGGAAAAGCGCCAGGAAGTAAAAAAGCGCCGGGAGATTGAGAAACAGCAGCAGGAAGAAGCGAGAAGACGTATGGCTGAAGAGGAAGCTGCCAAAAAAGAGACCAGGAAACGCGCGCAGGAGGAAAAGGAAGCGGCAGAGAAAGCCTGGAAGGCAGAGCGCAGAAGATTGGAGGAGGAAGCGCGCCGCCGGGCGGATGAACGTCAGAGGGAAGAGGAAAAGGAGCGCCTTGCGCAGGAGCAGGAGAGGATCGAAAAGGAGCGGCAGGAACAGATGCGCCTGGCAGAAGAAGAGAAGCAGAAGCGGGAGGAAGAGAAGAACAGCAGATACGCCCTCCTTGGGGAGACGTGGGAAGATGAGGCTGACCAGGATGATTTCAGCATAAGCGACCTGGAACATTACCGGTATTTTGATATCGAAAAGATTCGAAGCTCTGTTCCATTCCCGAAAGACGCGCTGAAAAACGGCAGAAAACTCTTTCGGCAGGGCGCGGTGAAGATCACCAGGGTACGCTCCGGATTTGACAGGGAGGGAGACGTGGTTTTCGGCGAGATATACACGTCTGTGGCAGAAGGACAGACAGAGATCCCGCAGATTATCCAGTTTACGCGTACTGGGGTCCTTAATTCCCGGTGCGGATGCCCGCAGTGTACCCGGAGCTATTATGGATTTTACGCTGGAGGACGGAGGTGCACCTGCAAGTACACCGCCGCTGCCATGGATGCATTGGAACTGTATCTGCAGAATTATAAGATTACAGACGCTACGGATGCAAAAGGCTGGTTTTTGCTGGATGCTTTCGGAGGCGGAGGGCTTCGGGAAGAACAGAATGGTATGGAAACAGGCAGTGAAAAACTGCGGCTGGAAGTAAGGCTTGCCGTGGTCAGGCAGGGACTTGAGGCATCCTTCCGTATTGGAAACAGTAAAATGTATGTGATAAAGAATCTTGGTGAATTTTGCGAAAATGTGCGAAATTGTGCAGATGAGACCTATGGAAAAGCCACCTCTTTCAACCACGCCCGTTCGAATTTTACAGAAGAAGCAAAACTGTGGATCGATTTTATTATAAAGGCGGTCAAGGATGATGAGCAGGCTGTGGAGCGGCTGAGGCAAAGCGGGTACTATTATGAATCGCGGCGGAATTCTGACAAAGCTATCGCATTGTATGGCTGGAGGCTGGACGCCTTCTTTGATACAGCTTCCAAAGCAGGAACGGTTGAGTATGATATGGGAGGAAGAGAAAAAAAGAAATACGCGCCACTAAAAACGAGAGTGAAAAATCCACAGATTGACGTAGATATTTCTGAGATTAAGCTTGACGGGACAAAGGAATTTCACGGTGTTTCCGTGGACATTGCCCTGCCCCGGATGTATTCTGGAGTGAATGCGGACTATTATATGGAGGATGGCTATATGAACCGGACGGATCCGGGATTTTCTGAAAAATTGGGCGTACTGGCGGAACAGGAGGAAAACGGGCATGTAACATTCCGGGTGGGCAGAAATTATCTGAGTACATTTTACTACAACGTACTCCCCCGGCTGAAAGGGATTGCCAGTGTTCATGAGCATTCAGCGGAGAAAATCCGTCAGTACCTTACGCCGGAGGTGAAATTTGCTTTTTATCTGGATGCGGATGCGGGAGAGGTGTTCTGCCGGATATTTGCTGTGTATGCGCACAGAGAATTTTCCCTGGTGGAGACGATGGCGCAGGAGGCGATAGCAGAACCGTACCGGGATGCGGTGAAGGAAGGCAGAGTCCTGGGTGAGGTTTTGGAATGGATGCCATATGTGGATGAGGAGAGGGACGCTTTGTGTACCGGACAGGATGAGGAAGGGGTCTACCGGGTGATGACGGAAGGCGTGGATAAGCTGCTTCAGCTTGGCGAGGTGAGATGCACGGACGGTTTCCGCAGCCGTAGAGTGGTCCGCCGGGTAAAAGCCAGGGTCGGAGTGTCCGTGTCAGAAGGACTCCTGGAGCTGGAAGTATCGGCGGACGGGCTGGAACAAAAAGAACTGGTGGAGATATTGCAGAGCTATCGGACGAAAAAAAGGTATCATCGGCTGAAAGACGGAAGCTTTGTAGGACTGGAAGACGCTTCTCTCGGAACAGTGGATGAACTTACGAAGGCGCTTTCCCTCAGTCCGGCGGACATGATAAAAGGAAAAATGCATCTCCCGCTGTATCGGGCGCTGTATCTCGACCGCATGATCGCCGAGAATGACGGGCTGTACAGCAGGAGAGATGCCCATTTCCGCGAAATGGTCAAAGAGTTTAAGACGATCAATGATTCTGATTTCGAGGAGCCGGCAAGCCTCTCCGGGATCCTGCGCAATTATCAGAGGGATGGCTTTAAATGGCTCCGTACACTGGAGGAATGGAACCTGGGAGGCATATTGGCGGACGATATGGGGTTGGGGAAAACCCTTCAGGTCATTGCCCTTCTGCTGTCCGCAAAGCAGGAAGAGCGGAGCGGGACCGCGCTTGTGATAGCTCCCGCCGCGCTTGTGTATAATTGGGAGGAAGAAATCAGGCGGTTCGCTCCGGAACTTTCCGTTGGGGTGATTGCCGGAAGCCAGGAAGAACGCAGAGAAAAAATCGGGCAGTATGACAGGTTTGACGTTCTGGTCACTTCCTATGATACATTGCGCAGGGACGCGCCTTTCTATGAGGGAAAAGAATTCCGCTATGAGATCATCGACGAAGCGCAGTATATCAAGAATCATACCACGGCAGCAGCAAAGGCTGTTAAGATCATAAAGAGCAGAACCCGGTTCGCGCTGACCGGAACTCCGATTGAAAACAGGCTGAGCGAGCTTTGGAGCATTTTTGATTATCTTATGCCGGGCTTTCTGTACGGATATGAGGCGTTCCGCGCGGAGATCGAGACGCCTATTGTTAAAAATAAGGATGAGGACGCGGTCAGGCGGCTTCAGAAGATGACAGGACCGTTTATCCTGCGCAGGCTTAAAGAAAATGTGCTTAAGGATCTGCCGGAAAAGCTTGAAGAGATCCGCTATGTTCGTTTTGAAGGCAAACAGAAAAAGCTGTATGACGCGCAGACCCTCCGCATGCGTGAGATGCTTGCCGGACAGGCTGAGGAAGATTTTAACAAAAACCGCTTCCAGGTGCTGGCAGAGCTGACACGCCTGCGGCAAATATGCTGCGCTCCGTCTCTTTGCTTTGAAAATTACCGGGGAGAGGCGGCAAAGACAGATGCGTGCGTGCAGCTGATCAGGAGCGCCATTGACGGAGGCCACAGGATGCTTGTATTCTCACAGTTTACAAGTATGCTTGAGATCCTCGAAAAAGAGATGGACAAAGAGGCCGTTGAGTACTATGTGATCACCGGGAGCACCTCCAAAGCGGAGAGGCTCCGCCTGGTGAAAGAGTTTAACGGCGGAACAGTGCCGGTGTTTTTCATTTCTCTCAAGGCCGGCGGCGTGGGGCTGAACCTGACCGGGGCGGATGTGGTCATTCATTATGACCCATGGTGGAACCAGGCGGTCCAGGATCAGGCGACAGACCGCGCCCATCGAATCGGACAGACGAAAAAAGTTACGGTATATAAGCTGATTGCAAAAAATACGATTGAAGAAAAGATCCAGAAGCTTCAGGAGACAAAGCATGATCTGGCGGATCAGTTTATCGGAGGCGGGACTGGACAGTTTTCGGGAATGAGCAGGGAGGACATCCTTGCCCTGTTGGAACAGGAATGAAAAAGAGCAAAAATCTGTTGAGGCATCCCGCAGAGCGTAATATAATAATATAATTAGCGAAAAGTTTTATAGAAAGGCAAGTGACCGAAAGTGATCTATAATAATATTCTTGAAGCAATGGGAAATACGCCGCTGATCCGCCTGCAGCGGATGGCAGAAGAGGGGAGCGCTCAGATCCTTGTAAAATTTGAAGGACTGAATGTGGGCGGCTCCATAAAAACAAGGACCGCATACAATATGATCCGTGATGCGGAAGAAAAAGGGCTGATCAATAAGGATACAATCATCGTAGAGCCGACCAGCGGCAATCAGGGGATTGGTCTGGCTCTGGTCGGAGCTGTGCGGGGATATCAGACAAAGATCATCATGCCGGATTCAGTCAGCGAGGAGCGCAGGAAACTGGTACGGCATTATGGCGCGGAAGTGATCCTGATCCATGACGCGGGAAATATCGGCGCATGTATCGAGGAATGTCTGAATACAGCTCTGAAGATGGCAGAAGAAGATCCGAGGGTATTTGTGCCCCAGCAGTTTGAAAATCCGGCGAACCCGGCAGTGCACAGATCCCAGACCGCAATCGAGATCCTGGAGCAGGTGGACTGTCCGATCGACGGATTCTGCTCAGGGATCGGGACCGGGGGGACTATCACCGGTATCGGGGAAGTGCTCAGAGAGAAGAATCCTGACATGGTGATCTGGGCAGTGGAGCCGGAGCATGCCGCGATCCTGTCCGGGGGCTCTATCGGGACGCATCTTCAGATGGGAATAGGGGACGGCGTGATCCCGGCCATCCTGAACATGGATATTTTCGATGATATCTGTATTGTGACAGATGAAGAAGCGATACAGACTTCGCGTGAGCTGGCATCTAAGGAAGGGATCATGTGCGGTATTTCATCTGGCACGAACGTGGCGGCAGCGCTGAAGCTGGCGAGAAAGCTCGGAGAAGGCAAAACCGTAGTCACCGTGCTGCCGGATACTGCGGAACGGTATTTCTCTACACCGCTGTTTGATGAATAAGAATTATTATGAAAATACAGAAAGACCAGTTCCTTGGAGAAGTTTTTCGAGGGGCTGGTTTTTATAGTGATAATAGTAATAGTGACAATCCTGGCAGCCCCTGCGGTCAGATTGTTATAACAAATTCTTGTAAAATCCCTTGACTTTCCAATATAAACGTAATAAACTAGTCTAGCGTGCATGAAAAGGCATCGTTCTTTTTGTGCGCTTAAAATGGATAATGACAAAATTATCCGCAGCCACTTGCGGCATGAGCCGTGAGGTAACGAATAATTCATAGGAGGTGAAAAGGAATGCCAACATTTAACCAGTTAGTTAGAAAAGGACGTCAGACTTCTGAGAAAAAGTCTACTGCACCGGCACTTCAGAAAGGATACAACTCTCTGAAGAAACGTGCGACAAACGTATCCGCACCGCAGAAGAGAGGTGTGTGTACAGCTGTTAAGACTGCTACACCGAAGAAGCCTAACTCAGCTCTGAGAAAGATTGCCAGAGTTCGTCTTTCTAACGGAATCGAAGTAACAAGCTACATCCCGGGCGAGGGACACAACCTTCAGGAGCATAGTGTTGTTATGATCCGTGGAGGAAGAGTTAAGGACCTGCCTGGTACAAGATACCACATCATCCGTGGTACACTGGATACAGCAGGTGTTGCTAAGAGACGTCAGGCTCGCTCCAAATACGGCGCGAAGAGACCGAAAGACGCTAAGAAGTAATGAACACTTAATGAGTTCAAGCGTACGCGAAGAACGAATTTAGTGTGAATACTGTTCTTCGGAACTTGGCGAGGTATTCCACGAGCCTGGTAAGAAGAACTGCCTTAGCACAAAGTAACTAAAGTGTTAAATCGTATCACAAACAGAACTATGATTATCGTAGGTTGCGGATCTTTATAGATATAGTCCCGCGGCCGCGAGCACATGCTATGCGATTCCATAGAAAGACACATGTGAGTACCGATGAATTAATCCCGGGCAAGACCGGAAAATATGATTAAGGAGGGAAGGACCGTGCCACGTAAAGGACATACTCAGAAAAGAGATGTATTAGCGGATCCGATATACAACAATAAAGTTGTTACCAAACTTATCAACAACATCATGCTGGATGGTAAGAAAGGTGTAGCACAGAAGATTGTATACGGAGCATTTGAAAGAGTAGAGGCAAAGGCTGAGAAGCCGGCGATCGAGGTGTTCGAGGAAGCTATGAACAACATGATGCCGGTTCTCGAGGTTAAGGCTAGACGTATCGGCGGTGCAACATATCAGGTGCCGATCGAGGTTCGTGCCGACAGACGCCAGGCGCTTGCTCTTCGCTGGCTGACAATGTACTCCCGTCAGAGAGGCGAGAAGACGATGGAAGAAAGGCTGGCTAATGAGATCCTCGACGCAGCGAACAACACAGGCGGCGCTGTGAAGAGAAAAGAAGACATGCACAAGATGGCAGAGGCAAACAAGGCGTTTGCTCACTATCGATTCTAATAGGAGGAAAAAACCTTGGCTGGAAGAGAATATCCATTAGAGAGAACCAGAAATATCGGTATCATGGCGCATATCGATGCGGGTAAGACAACGCTGACAGAGCGTATTCTCTACTATACCGGTGTTAACTACAAGATTGGTGATACACACGAAGGTACTGCTACCATGGACTGGATGGAGCAGGAGCAGGAGAGAGGTATCACGATCACTTCAGCCGCTACGACATGTCACTGGACTTTGGAAGAGAAGACGAAACCGAAGCCGGGTGCACTTGAGCATCGTATCAATATTATCGATACTCCGGGACACGTTGACTTCACCGTAGAGGTTGAGCGTTCACTCCGTGTACTTGACGGCGCTGTAGGTGTTTTCTGTGCAAAGGGCGGCGTTGAGCCTCAGTCAGAGAACGTATGGCGTCAGGCAGACACATACAATGTACCGAGAATGGCATTCATCAATAAGATGGACATCCTTGGAGCTGATTTCTACAACGCGGTAGATCAGATCAAGACAAGACTCGGTAAAAACGCAATCTGTCTTCAGCTTCCGATCGGAAAAGAAGACGAGTTCAAGGGAATCATCGACCTGTTCGAGATGCAGGCTTATATCTACAACGATGATAAGGGCGATGATATCACAGTGTGCGACATCCCGGAAGAAATGCAGGATGAGGCAGAACTGTATCACACAGAGCTGATCGAGAAGATCTGTGAGCTCGATGATGACCTGATGATGGAATACCTGGAGGGTGAAGAACCGTCCGTAGACGCGCTGAAAGCCGCGCTGAGAAAAGCTACATGCGAATGTACAGCTGTTCCGGTATGCTGCGGTTCCGCTTACAGAAACAAAGGTGTCCAGAAACTTCTGGATGCAGTTCTTGAGTTTATGCCTGCTCCGACAGACATCCCGGCTATCAAGGGTGTTGACGAGGACGGCAACGAGGTTGAGAGACATTCTTCTGACGAAGAGCCGTTCTCTGCACTCGTGTTCAAGATCATGACAGACCCGTTCGTAGGTAAGCTTGCTTACTTCAGGGTTTACTCAGGTACAATGAACTCCGGTTCCTATGTACTGAATGCTACAAAGAATAAGAAAGAGCGTGTTGGACGTATCCTTCAGATGCATGCCAACAAGCGTGAAGAGCTGAGCAAAGTTTACTCAGGAGATATCGCTGCAGCGATCGGATTCAAGTTCTCCACAACAGGTGACACGATCTGTGACGAGCAGCATCCGGTAATCCTTGAGTCTATGGAGTTCCCGGAGCCGGTTATCGAGCTTGCGATCGAGCCGAAGACAAAGGCTTCTCAGGGCAAACTCGGTGAGTCCCTTGCAAAACTTGCTGAGGAGGACCCGACATTCCGTGCTCATACAAACCAGGAGACAGGACAGACGATCATCGCCGGAATGGGTGAGCTTCACCTTGAGATCATCGTAGACAGACTTCTCCGTGAGTTTAAGGTTGAGGCAAACGTAGGTGCGCCTCAGGTTGCTTATAAAGAAGCGATCACAAAAGCGGTTGACATTGACAGCAAATATGCAAAACAGTCCGGTGGACGTGGACAGTACGGACACTGTAAAGTTAAATTCGAGCCAATGGATGCGAACGGAGAAGAGACATACAAGTTCGAGTCCACTGTAGTCGGAGGTGCTATCCCGAAGGAATACATCCCGGCTGTAGGCGAAGGTATCGAGGAAGCTATGAGATCCGGTATCCTTGGAGGATTCCCGGTAGTCGGCGTTCATGCGAACGTATACGACGGATCCTACCATGAGGTCGACTCCTCAGAGATGGCATTCCACATTGCAGGTTCACTTGCATTCAAGGATGCTATGAAACAGGGCGCTCCGGTCCTGCTTGAGCCGATCATGAAGGTTGAGGTAACGATGCCCGAGGAATACATGGGAGATATCATCGGAGACCTGAACTCTCGTCGTGGACGCATCGAGGGTATGGATGATCTCGGCGGTGGAAAGATCGTCCGTGCGTATGTTCCGCTGTCTGAAATGTTTGGATATTCCACAGATCTTCGTTCCAGAACACAGGGACGTGGTAACTACTCTATGTTCTTTGAGAAATACGAGCAGGTACCGAAGTCTGTACAGGAGAAAGTTTTATCCAACAAAAATGACTAAATGTTGTAAAAAAGCTTGAAAAACGGCTAGGTTTGAAATATAATCAGACTTAGCCGGGTAAAATCGAAACCAATTAAGGGCCCGAAAACGGGTGGTAATTTTAAGGAGGACATTCAAAATGGCAAAAGCTAAATTTGAAAGAACAAAACCGCATTGTAATATTGGTACCATCGGCCACGTTGACCATGGTAAAACAACTCTGACAGCTGCTATTACAAAGGTACTTTCTCACAGAGTATCCGGTAACGCAGAGGTTGCTTTCGATAACATCGATAAAGCTCCGGAAGAGAGAGAGCGTGGAATCACGATCTCCACAGCACACGTTGAGTATGAGACAGAGAAACGTCACTACGCACACGTTGACTGCCCGGGACATGCTGACTACGTTAAGAACATGATCACAGGTGCTGCTCAGATGGACGGCGCTATCCTCGTAGTTGCTGCTACTGACGGTGTTATGGCTCAGACAAAAGAGCATATCCTTCTTTCCCGTCAGGTTAACGTTCCGTACATCGTTGTATTCATGAACAAATGTGATATGGTAGACGATGAGGAGCTGCTTGAGCTTGTAGAGATGGAGATCCGTGAAGTACTCAACGAGTATGAGTTCCCGGGAGATGACACACCGGTTATCCAGGGTTCTGCTCTGAAGGCTCTTGAGGATCCGGACAGCGAGTGGGGCGACAAGATCATGGAGCTCATGGATGCTGTTGACGAGTGGATCCCGACTCCGGAGCGTGACACAGATAAGCCGTTCCTGATGCCGGTAGAGGACGTGTTCTCTATCACAGGACGTGGTACAGTTGCTACTGGTAGAGTAGAGCGTGGTACACTTCACGTATCTGACGAAGTTGAGATCATCGGTATCCACGAGGATGTTAAGAAGACAGTTGTAACAGGTATCGAGATGTTCCGTAAGCTTCTTGATGAGGCTCAGGCTGGTGATAACATCGGTGCTCTGCTTCGTGGTATCCAGAGAACAGAGATCGAAAGAGGTCAGGTTCTTATTAAACCAGGCACAGTTACATGCCATACAAAATTCACATGCCAGGTATACGTTCTGACAAAGGACGAGGGTGGACGTCATACACCGTTCTTCAACAACTATCGTCCGCAGTTCTACTTCAGAACAACAGACGTTACAGGCGTTTGCGAGCTTCCGGAAGGCACAGAGATGTGCATGCCTGGAGATCACGTTACAATGACAGTTGAACTGATCCATCCGGTAGCTATGGAAGAAGGTCTGAGATTCGCTATCCGTGAGGGTGGACGTACAGTAGGATCAGGTACTGTAGCATCTATCATCGAGTAATTACGCGTAAGGCTACAAGCCGTGCGACGAAATAAAAGAAGAGCCAAGGGAAAGTGCTTGCAATTTCCCTTGGCTCTTCTTTTATTTCGGCATAGGGCGCCAGCCCGTGAGCGACACATTGAGCACTTAGCGAGGTCCTATCGAGCTTAGTGCGAAAGCGCACAAGTGTGGATGTAGCGAAGCGGAATCGAGGTACGCACGGCGAAAGAAACAGAATATATACTTGAAATTCAGAAATGTGATGTAGCTGCCGATTCCTTGCGAGCTTGTCACAGGAGAGTCTCACCAGCCTGTGATTGCAATAGTGAATATTGAAAAATATGATTGATAAAGTTCGTTTCAGTTAAGGAAGTTCGAGAAGTATGAGCTTTAGTGGAAAATGTTTAGAAGGTATTTTCAAATGAAAAAAACCGGAGCATTATCAAATGGAGCGGTTTCTTATTACACACTTTATTTCACAGATGGTGAGACGCTGACGATCAGTCCGGGACAATATTTTAAGATAGAAGATACATATTATGATTTTAAGAATTATGATGAATTGTGGGATGAGTTTATAGAATTTAACAGTATACATTAAAATCCGGATCTTGCTAAAACTTGCAACACAATCCCAAAATCCTTTTGAAGGAAAAGCAAGATCTGTAAAGTGATAATTTTCATCAAACTGCGCATCCTGACTATATCAGAGTACAGGAGCAGTGATATGAAAAGAAGAGAAGAAACAAAAGCAGGGAGGCTCTGGGGAGACTTCATCTATAACATTGCCGGAAGCATTCTGTATGCCGCCGGCATTTATACTTTTGCGGGAAATGCGGGGTTCGCTCCGGGAGGCGTTTCTGGGCTTGCGCTGATCATGGATCATCTGTGGGGGCTTCCGGTCGGCATGGTGACGCTCCTGCTAAATATCCCTCTGGTCATTATCAGTTACAGGGCAGTCGGGAAGCGTCTGCTTATTAAGAGTGCGGTCACGATGGTGATCTCATCTGTCTTTCTGGATCTGGTGTTCCCGCTTTTTCCGATATACAGCGGAGACCGGCTCATCGCGGCTGTCTGTTCCGGGGCTCTTCTGGGCGCCGGGATGGCGTTGTTTTATATCAGAGGTTCTTCGTCAGGGGGAATTGATTTCCTTGCACTTACGATCAAGAAAAAGAAGCCTCATATGACGATCGGCGTGATCACGATGATGATCGATCTGGCGGTAATCCTGCTGGGCTGGCCTGTGTTCGGCGATGTAGATGCGGTCCTGTATGGAGTGCTCGCCACGTTTGTATCTACGATTGTGATCGATAAGATATTATATGGCGTGGGGGCAGGAACATTGGCGGTCATCATAACCGAAAAGGGAAAGGAGACCGCGGAACGGATCGGGGAAAGGGCAGGACGGGGAGTTACATCGCTTCGGGCTGTCGGCGCTTACACGGGGAAGGATCGGGAAGTTCTCCTGTGCGCGTGTTCAAAAGCGGAAGCGTACTTGGTAAAACAGGCAGTAGAGGAGGCGGACGAAAAGGCATTTTTTATGTTTACTGAGATCAGCGAAGTATACGGGGAAGGATTTAGGAGGTATACAGGCGGAGATGCAGGGTAAAGGCAGGCTTCTCTGAAATGACAGTACGTCCGGTATTTGCAGGGATAATATGCCGGGACTTGCAAAATAGTCTCCCATGACGTAAAATAAGGAACATATGATTATGTATAAATGATACACGAACAAGAGGCGGTCCGTGAGGATGTACAGACGGAGGGCAGAAGAGCCGATGGAAATGATCCATGCAGAGAAACTGATCTATGAATATGATAAGCGCGATGAAGACGGAAATGTCGTGGGGACCAACCGCGCCATTGACGGCGTGGATATTGATATCCCGCAAGGATCTTTTGTCGCGGTGCTGGGGCATAACGGTTCCGGCAAGTCTACGCTGGCAAAACATATGAACGCGATCCTTGTGCCGACAGGCGGAACCATGTGGGTGGACGGACGGGACACGAAAGACCCGGCAGAGCTCTGGAATGTACGTCAGACCGCTGGTATGGTCTTTCAGAATCCGGACAATCAGATCATCGGTACTGTGGTGGAAGAGGATGTGGGATTCGGACCGGAAAATCTCGGAGTGCCCACGGACGAGATCTGGAAGCGGGTGGAGGAAAGCCTCCGTTCTGTGGGAATGATAGAGTATCGCAAGGCATCCCCGAATAAACTGTCCGGCGGGCAGAAGCAGCGGGTGGCGATCGCGGGCGTGATCGCAATGGAGCCAAAGTGCATTGTGCTGGACGAACCCACGGCGATGCTGGATCCAAATGGCCGGAAAGAGGTTATCCGCGCGGTGGAGAAGCTTAGAAAAGAGAAGAAAGTCACAGTGATCCTGATCACACATTATATGGAAGAGGTTATTGACGCGGATCAGGTGTTTGTCATGGATGGCGGGCATATTGTCATGCACGGCACGTCCCGGGAGATCTTCAGCAGGGTGGAAGAGTTGAAATCGTACCGGATGGATGTGCCTCAGGTGACGATGCTCGCAGAGGAACTTAGGAACCGTGGGCTGGATATTCCGAGGGGAATCCTGAGGAGAGAAGAATTGGTGGAGGCATTATGTCGATTGCGTTAGAACATGTGAATTATGTATACAGCCCGGGAACAGCTTATGAGAAACAGGCGCTCAAGGATGTGAGCCTTGAGATCCCGCAGGGACAGTTCGTGGGGATCATCGGGCACACAGGGTCAGGGAAGTCGACCCTGATCCAGCATCTGAACGGATTGACCAGAGCAACATCGGGCAGGATCCTGTATGAAGGCAGGAATATTTACGAAGAGGGATACGATATGCGCTGGCTCCGCAGCCAGGTCGGTCTGGTTTTTCAGTACCCGGAGCATCAGCTCTTTGAGGTGGATGTATTAAGCGATGTGTGTTTCGGACCGAAGAATCAGGGACTTTCCCAGAAGGAATGCGAGGCGCGGGCAAAAGAGGCGCTGGATCTGGTGGGATTCCCTGATAAATATTATAAGCAGTCGCCTTTTGAGCTGTCAGGCGGGCAGAAGCGCCGGGTGGCGATCGCAGGCGTTCTTGCGATGAGACCTAAGGTGCTTGTGCTGGACGAGCCGACGGCAGGGCTTGACCCGAAAGGCAGGGATGAGATACTGGATCAGGTGGAGCGCCTGCACAAAGAGACGGGGATGACAGTTATCCTTGTATCTCACAGTATGGAAGATGTGGCGAGATACGTGGAACGCATCATTGTTATGAACCGCGGAGAGAAGATGCTGGACGGCACCCCGAGAGAGGTGTTCCGGCATTATAAGGAGCTGGAAAAGGTTGGTCTTGCAGCTCCCCAGGTGACCTATGTGATGCATGACTTAAAGGAACGGGGATTTGACCTGTCGCCGGACGCGACCACGATCGAAGAAGCGGCAGATGAGATAATGAGGAGCTTATCATGATAAGAGATATCACAATCGGGCAGTATTATCCGGCAGAGAGCAGGATACACAGACTGGATCCCAGGGTGAAGATCGTATGCACCCTGCTTTTTCTTGTGTCGTTGTTTATCCAGAACAGTCTGCTCGGGTATGTGATCGCGACGGTATTTCTCGGGGCGGTCATACGGCTGTCAAAAGTACCTCTCAAATACATAGTAAAAGGATTAAAACCCATAGTCATCCTGCTGCTGTTCACTGTGGTAATGAATCTGTTCCTCACTCAGGGCGGGCAAAGGCTGGTGCATTTCTGGATCTTTACGATCACGGAAAACGGACTGCGTACTTCTGTGTTTATGGCTGTGAGACTGATGTACCTGGTGGCGGGGTCATCGATCATGACATTCACGACTTCGCCCAATGGTCTGACAGATGGAATGGAGAAGCTGCTCCATCCTCTGAATAAAGTCAATGTTCCGGTGCATGAGGTTGCAATGATGATGTCTATTGCATTGCGGTTTATCCCGATCCTTCTGGAAGAGACGGACAAGATCATGAAGGCACAGATGGCAAGAGGCGCGGATTTTGAGAGCGGGAATATCATCCAGAGGGCGAAAGCGATGATCCCCATCCTTGTGCCCTTGTTTGTATCTGCGTTCCGCAGGGCGAATGACCTGGCGATGGCGATGGAAGCGCGCTGCTACCACGGCGGAGAAGGACGTACAAAGATGAAACCCCTGAAGTACAAGACGCGGGATTGGACTGCGTATGCCTTCACTGTGGTTTATATGGTTTTGATCTTTGTTATCGGGAGATTTGTAGATTTTAAATTGTGGATTTTTTAGTGTGGATATCCTGTGTAACTTGGAGGCAATATGAAGAGAATCAAGCTGACTGTCGCTTATGACGGTACAGATTACTGTGGCTGGCAGATCCAGAAAAACGGAATAACCGTGGAGGAAGTGCTGAATCGGGCACTGTCCCGCCTGACAGGAGAGAATATTACGGTGATCGGCGCGAGCCGTACGGACGCAGGAGTGCATGCCCGGGGGAATGTAGCGGTGTTTGATACAAATACCCGCATTCCGGCTGAACGGCTTACTTATGCGTTAAATGCGCTGCTTCCGGAAGATGTGACAGTCGTGAGATCCGAGGAAGTTCCGGCGGGATGGCATCCGAGAAAATGTGTGTCAGTGAAGACGTATGAATACCGCATATTGAATAGAGAGTTCCCGGATCCGGTAAGACGGAGGGATACTTATTTTGTTTCTTTCAGACTGGATATAGAGCGTATGCGGGAGGCTGCACAATACCTCATCGGGGAACATGATTTCAAAAGTTTCTGCAGCGCTCAGACCACGGTGGAGGATACGGTGCGTACGATTTATGACCTGGATATAGATAAGGAAGGGGATCTTATCACTATCCGTGTGAGAGGGAACGGTTTCCTTTATAATATGGTGCGGATTATCGCGGGGACGCTGGCAGGCGTAGGACGGGGATATTTTGAACCTCAGGATATTAAGGCAATGCTGGCAGAGCGGGATCGCACAAAAGCCGGAGTGACAGCGCCGCCGCAGGGGCTTACACTGGTGGGGATAGAGTACCGCACGCAGTTATAGCATCCGACGGTGCATTTTTCGTCATCGCAGACATGAAAGACAGGCGTAGACAGCATCAGGGTTGTTTCATGAAAGATTTTTAAAAGTATAAGAAGATGGGATTTTATCGGG
>ERZ791922.188-NODE-188-length-50458-cov-3.123544_pt1 | contig 50458 bp, 54 predicted proteins | sample MGYA00510134_ERZ791922 | MGnify/ENA primary metagenome ERZ791922 (study PRJEB30046, sample SAMN00792101) | human gut metagenome | study: EMG produced TPA metagenomics assembly of the A metagenome-wide association study of gut microbiota in type 2... | reverse complement strand
CCGCGAAAACGTCCTCAATCATATCGACGGTTTTCGGACGTTCATCCAAGAGGAAGGCTCCCCCACAAATCCAGATTTTACATCATACCCATTCCGCCGGCGCCGCCTGCCGGTACTGCCGGTGCGGGTTCTTTGATCGTAGATACCACAGACTCTGTTGTCAGGAGTGTAGATGCAACACTTGTAGCATTCTGAAGAGCACTTCTTGTAACTTTGGCAGGGTCAAGGATACCTTCCTCTACCATGTCTACATATGCTTCTTTGTAAGCGTCAAATCCGATACCCGGCTCTGACTCTTTTACTTTATTTACTATAACAGCGCCCTCAAGTCCCGCATTTGCCGCGATCTGATACAGCGGAGCTTCCAGTGCCTTCAGAATAATCCTTGCGCCTGTCTTCTCGTCGCCGTCCAGTTCTTCTGTAAGTTTTGCAACCTCTTTTGCCGCGTGGATATACGCAGATCCGCCGCCCGCGATAATGCCTTCTTCAACTGCCGCCCTCGTAGCGTTGAGAGCATCCTCCATACGGAGTTTTGCTTCTTTCATCTCAGTCTCTGTTGCCGCGCCTACGCGGATAACAGCTACGCCGCCTGCCAGTTTAGCAAGTCTCTCCTGAAGTTTCTCTCTGTCAAAATCAGATGTTGTCTCTTCGATAGCTTTCTTGATCTGAGCGATCCTGTCATTGATCGCGCTCTTATCTCCGCAGCCGTCAACAATAACCGTATTCTCTTTCTGTACCTTGACAGATTTTGCACGCCCGAGCTGATCCATCGTAGTCTCTTTCAGGTCAAGTCCCAGCTCTTCGGAAATCACCTGTCCGCCTGTCAGGATCGCGATATCCTGCAGCATTTCTTTTCTTCTGTCGCCGTATCCCGGGGCCTTCACTGCAACTACATTAAATGTTCCGCGCAGCTTATTGACAATGAGAGTTGTAAGCGCCTCTCCTTCAATATCCTCAGCAATGATCAGAAGCCTTGCACCGGACTGTACTACCTGCTCGAGAAGCGGAAGGATATCCTGAATGTTTGAGATCTTCTTGTCAGTGATCAGAATGTACGGATCGTCAAGAACCGCTTCCATCTTCTCCATGTCTGTCGCCATATATGCGGAAATATAACCGCGGTCAAACTGCATACCTTCTACCAGGTCCAGCTCTGTCTGCATCGTCTTGGACTCTTCGATAGTGATAACGCCATCATTAGAAACTTTCTCCATAGCGTCAGCTACCATCTCGCCTACTGCCTCATCGCCTGAAGAAACTGCAGCAACTCTTGCGATCTGCTCTTTTCCTTTTACCTTGCTGCTCATAGCGTGGATCGCTTCAACAGCCTTATCTGTCGCCTTTTTCATACCTTTTCTCAAAACGATCGGGTTAGCTCCTGCTTCCAGATTCTTCATTCCTTCATGAACCATAGCCTGTGCCAGAACTGTTGCTGTTGTCGTACCGTCTCCGGCAACGTCGTTTGTCTTGGATGCTACCTCTCTGATGAGCTGAGCTCCCATATTTTCAAAGCCATCCTCAAGCTCGATCTCTTTCGCGATCGTAACACCATCGTTTGTGATAAGCGGCGCTCCAAAAGATTTGTCAAGAACTACATTTCTTCCTTTCGGTCCAAGTGTTACCTTTACTGTGTCTGCCAGCTGATTTACACCCTTTTCCAGGGCTGCTCTGGCTTCAGCTCCGTATTTGATTTCCTTTGCCATGTCAATACATCTCCTTATATTCTTTGATTGTCTGCCCTAAAATAGAACTTTGCTAAGTGCCTGTGGATGATACATCCTCGCTAAGTGTTCTATGCCTCTACGATTGCCAGGATGTCGTTCTGCTTTACGATAATATACTCCTCGCCGTCAAGCTCTACGTCTGTTCCAGCGTATTTGGAATAAATTACTTTGTCGCCCGGCTTAACCTGCATTACAACTTCTTTTCCATCTATATTTCCGCCAGGTCCCACAGCTATAACTTCTGCCTCCTGCGGTTTCTCTTTTGCCTGTCCCGGCAGTACGATACCGGATTTTGTTGTCTCTTCTGCTTCTAACTGTTTTAAAACAATTTTGTCACCCAACGGTACTAACTTCATTGTGATTCCTCCTTAAGCTTTTCTTGTTAGCACTCATTTCTTACGAGTGCTAAACCTCATGAATATAAAATAGCACTCTGATTTCCATTTGTCAACATGGTTTATAAGGTTTTTATAAAACTAACTTTTGACAAAACAAAACGCGCCTCTTCAGGCGCGCTTTGTCATTCTTCTACCCTCATATACGTTATAAAAACCATTTTCGATCCGGAACTTCAATATCTTCCGGTCTTCTCTGCAATATCTCTCCTTTACAACACCGGTACAGTATAGAAGTTCTGTCCTTGTAGATATATAACACCGGTATTTTGCATCCAGAGAGATCACTGTAAGCTCATCATCCTTCAGTTCAAGGTAGATGTTATCCTCTTCCGGATCATATTTGTATACCTTACACTGTCTGGTCGCTTCGTCAAAGATTCCATCCGCGGAAATCGTCTTCTCCATCCTCAGATCAACAGGATTGCCTTCATACATTGCTGTCACCCTCCTGACTACATCCGCTCTTTCCTGATCTTTTCAAGCTCTGTGAACACATAATCATTTAAGACTTTGATATAAGTCCCCTTCATTCCGGAAGAACGGGACTCGATCACGCCCGCGCTCTCAAATTTGCGCAGCGCGTTGACAATAACCGAACGTGTAATACCCACGCGGTCTGCCACCTTGCTGGCCACCAGGATTCCTTCTGTTCCGCCAAGTTCGTCAAAAATATGTATGATCGCCTCCAGCTCTGAGAAGGACAGTGTGCTGATTGCAGACTGTACAATATGCTCTTTTCGTGTCTCTTCTGCGTTTTCCTCATTCACCGAACGGAGCATCTCCAGCCCGACAACCGCGGTTCCATACTCGCTGAGGATAATATCATCAATAGAATATGTGGAATCCTGCTTATAAATAAACAGTGTTCCAAGCCTTTCCCCGGCAATGTCAATGGGGGTGACAATCGCCTGGCATCCCCGGACTGCATCCGCAGAAAAACCGAGCGTCTCAAGGTTTACATTCTCTTTGGTAGAGAGAATGCTCAGAAGCCGTTCATTGAGCATGGCATCGATATGGGAGCCGACAGATTCCGTGATCAGTTCATGAATCTCCCTGACCGCCGGGCATTTGCTCACACCGAGTATTTTTCCTTTTCTGCTGACTACCAGCACATTGGAATCAAGTATCTCGGTAAGGACAGCACAGATATCATTGAATACCACTTTGCTCGAATTATTGTTATGCAGCAGCTTATTGATCTTTCTTGTTTTGTCTAATAGTTGTACGCTCATTATTTCCTCCGAATATCATTTATCAGCATGTAATTGTATATACAAATCTCATTATAGTAATATACACATCTATGCTATCACACAGTTTTCAGAATAGCAATACAATTTCGCTATTGTTTTACTCTTTTTTTCGGTCAAGACTTGTCACATACCCGCATTTTTCATCAGCACAGACAAGTTTATTTCCTTTTTCCACCATATAGCCGCCGCATTCCGGGCATTTTTCCGTGGACGGCTTCTGCCAGGACATAAATTCGCACTCCGGATTATCCTCACATCCGTAATATCTCCTGCCTTTCTTCGTCTTGCGGACGACCACATCCTTGCCGCAGATCGGGCAGGGCACACCGATCTTCTCAAGATACGGCTTTGTATTCCTGCATTCCGGGAACCCGGGGCAGGCAAGGAATTTCCCATGAGGGCCATATTTAATGACCATGTTCCTGCCACATTCCTCACAGATAACATCAGTCACCTCGTCCTCGATCTTTACGCTCTCCAGTTCTTTCTCAGCCTTCTTTACCGCCTCATCCAGATCCGGATAGAAATTACGGATAATTTCCTTCCATTCAACCTTGCCTTCCTCGACCATATCAAGAAGGCCTTCCATATTAGCTGTAAAATTCACATCCACAATACTCGGGAAAGACTGTTTCATTATATTGTTGACAACCTCGCCGATCTCCGTAATATAAAGATTCTTTGCCTCTTTTGTCACATAACGCCGTCCCAGGATAATGGAAATCGTAGGTGCATACGTACTGGGGCGTCCGATCCCCAGTTCTTCCATCGTCTTTACAAGACTTGCCTCAGTGTAATGTGCCGGCGGCTGTGTAAAGTGCTGTTTCGGATCAAGGCTCTCATTTGTAAGGACAGAATCCATACTCAGCCCCCCTACAAGCACATTGCTCTCTTCCTTCTCCTCATCAGCCTCTGTATATACCGAACGGAAACCTTCAAACAGCAGCTTGGACGCTGCCACTGTAAAGCAGTACTCCCCCGCTCCGATCTTTACGGACGTAGATTCATAGCGGGCCGGAGTCATACGGCTCGCGGCGAATCTTCTCCAGATAAGCTGATAAAGACGAAATTGATCCCGTGTGAGAGATTCCTTCAGAGAAGCAGGCGTCCGGCTGATATCCGTCGGACGGATCGCCTCATGGGCATCCTGGATCTTCTTTCCGTCGCTTTTCGCCCCCTGACCTGCTGCCGCATATTCTTTTCCATACACGGAAGAAATATACTCTCTCGCAGAAGCATCCGCCTCATCCGCAATCCTGGTGGAATCCGTACGCAGATAAGTGATCACACCAACCGTTCCGTTCCCTTTGATATCAATTCCCTCATAGAGCTGCTGTGCGATACGCATAGTCTTCTGCGTGCCGAAGTTCAGCGCTTTTGCCGCCTCCTGCTGAAGCGTACTGGTAGTAAACGGCAGCGGTGCCTTGCGGATACGCTCACTGGTTTTGATATCCGTGATCATGAATTCTGCGTTCTCTACCTGTTTTAAGATCTCATTCATTTCTTCCTCTGAATGAATGGTCATTTTTTTCTTATCCGTACCGTAGAATTTTGCCGTAAGAGGCCGCTTCTCCCCCTTGATCTTCAGCACTGCATCTAGTGTCCAGTATTCTTCCGGAATGAATGCATTGATCTCATCCTCCCTGTCTGCTACCAGGCGAAGGGCAACAGACTGCACACGTCCGGCGCTTAACCCCCGTTTTACCTTTGCCCAGAGCAGGGGGCTGATGCGGTATCCAACCATGCGGTCAAGCACACGCCTAGCCTGCTGAGCGTCCACCAGGTTCATATCAATATCCCGCGGAGCTTTCAAAGATGCCTTGACCGCATTTTTCGTAATCTCATTAAATGTGATCCGGCGCATCTTTTTCTTATCCAGCTTCAGCGCCGCAGCAAGATGCCAGGAGATCGCCTCTCCTTCCCGGTCAGGGTCAGTTGCAAGAAAAACTTTGTCGGACTTTTTTACTTCCTTCCGCAATGCTGCAAGGATATCACCTTTTCCCCTTATCGTGATATATTTGGGGTCATAATCATGCTCTATATCGATTCCCAGCGAACTTTTAGGCAGATCACGCACGTGTCCCTGGGACGCGGCAACCGTATAGCTGCTTCCCAGAAATTTTTTGATCGTCTTCACTTTTGCAGGTGACTCCACGATAACAAGATAATGTGCCATATAGCTAACTCCTCCATCAACACCGGGCTATAATATACTGATTTTTTGATATTTCTCTGATGTACCCCTCCAATTCCAGAGTGACCAGCAGCTCCATGACAGACTTAATATCCAGATTTGTTTCCGCCGCCACCTGGTCCACGCCCTTGGGATACAAACCGAGACAACTATACACCAATTTTTCTTTTGTTTCAAGCACTTTTTCATTTTTGCCCTCCTTTTTTCCGGAGACATTTTCTCTTAATTGCACATCTTTTCCACCAAGTCCCCACTCTTCTGCAAGAGCTTCCGGAGACAGGAGAATCCCTGCACCCTGTCGGATCAGACGGTTGCATCCGTCACTTAGCGGGCTGTTCACCGGTCCCGGAAGAGCATACACGTCCCGCCCCTGCTCCAGAGCCATATCCACCGTGATAAGAGAACCGCTTTTTCTCCCCGCCTCCATCACCAGCACAGCATCTGCAAGGCCACTGATGATTCGGTTGCGTGCAGGAAAATGCTGGGCCAAAGGCGCTGTTCCAGGCGGGAACTCAGACAAGATCCCACCTCCCTGCTCCAGAATATCCACATACAAACCGATATGTTCTTTCGGATAGCATACATCCACTCCGCATCCGAGCACGGCATAAGTCCTCCCTCCGCCTAAGAGAGCCCCGCGATGTCCCATGCCGTCGATCCCCCTTGCCATTCCGCTGATGATCTCTACCCCCAAACCTGCCAAAGTACGCGCAAACTCGACTGCATACTTCTCACCGTAAGGAGAACATCTGCGCGCCCCGATGACAGCAGCCCTCCGAGTCTCCTCTTCCGGCAGGCTTCCCTTTACATAAAGAGCATACGGATAATCCGGTATTTCCTTTAAACGTTTTGGATACTTTTCTGAAAACCACGGGATAAACCGTATCCCCTTTCTGACCATCTCTTCATATTCAGCTCCCAGATTTCTATGCTTCCTCGCCTGCTGTATTGTATTTCGTTCTTTTTCATTCAAGAACTCAAATTTCCTAAGCTCTGTTTCTTCTATATAATAAAGATCTTCTGCTGTTTTTACCCGCTTCCTCAGAAGCATTTTTTTACTTGATGCTATCCCTTTCAGGCAGGCCATCCAGTATTCATATTTCATTACTTTTACCTCCTATCTCTGCCAGAATTTTTCGTCTACCGCGCGGTATCCCAGTGCTTCTTTTAAATGTCGTTCTCTGATCCTTTCCTCGCCTTCCAGATCAGCGATAGTGCGCGCAGTTTTGATAATGCGGTGATATGCCCGCGCGGTCAGCCCCATCACTTTAAACGCCTGCTCCATCAACGCGTGCTCCTTTTTCCCAAGCGTACAGTATTTCTGAATATCCTTTCCCTGGAGCATGGAATTTGTAGTCATTTTTGTCCCTGTATAGCGCTTTATTTGTATTTCCCGCGCGCAGCACACTCTCTTCCTGATCACCGCAGAGCACTCTCCCTTTCGCTCATCTGCCAGATGTCTGTACTCTACCCGGCGTGCCTCCACGCACAGATCGATCCTGTCAAGGAACGGACGGCTGATTCTGCTTAAATACATATGGATCTGTGCAGGCGTACATGTACATTTTTTCATATCCGGATAACACCCGCACGGACACGGATTCATCGCCGCCACCAGCATAAAATCTGCCGGAAATCTGTAATTTCCATAGGTCCTTGATATCTGTACACTCTTTTCCTCCAAAGGCTGACGCAGTACTTCGATCACGCTCTTTCTGAATTCCGGCAGTTCGTCCAGAAAAAGGACGCCCCTCACACGGGTACAAGCTGTTTATGCTAAATTGTTTGACCATACATATCCAGCCTTCTTTTTCGTCTTACCCCAGGGTACTTTAGATTTACCCCGGGGTGGGGTAACATCGGAGGTATCACCCCATCTCAACAAAAAGGGAACTCCAGAAAAATATTGAATTCTGGGGTTCCCTTCCGTTCCTTTATTATAGCCGAGCGAACGCCAATTTTCAACTGTGGCGTTTGTATCAAGCCCATATAATAATTGCTAAACCCTTCCTGAAAAACGAGTTTCTTCATTATTATAGTCAATAATATACATCTGAGAGTCGGTAGCAACACTGCCGCCACCGACCCTCTGCGAGATGATTATTCGGCTTTCTTGTTAAAACGCTGATAGACCTCCGCAGACTTGAGGTCAAAAACGATAGCCTTATCCTCTTTGCTCAGGATTCCTTTGGCACGGTACTTGGTTCCCTTCGCCCAAGAAGGCATCACGCTTCTAATGAGTTCTACCATTACTGCGTTCTGGTAGACGATGGACTTCTTCTGCTTTTCTTTGTCATCAGAAAACTTGATGACGTTGCTTTCGTTCCCTTTGGCAACCTGAATAGCCATGCGCTGACCAGCATCATCCAAGAGGATGCGGATATATGCCGGATAGCCCAGTTCTATGACCGCAGACAAAGTGAACCTCATCTTGTTATCCTCAATAATAACGCAGGCAGGCTCGTTGGTTTTCGTAATCTCAATGACTTTAAAGTTATCTAACATTCCCATATTGATTTATCCTTTCTTTGCATAACGTTTTTCAATACCCTGGCGCACTTCAGGAATATCTTTCACTTTCCAGGTAGGGTCAAGCACCAGGAATCCTTTTAGCTTACCGCGCTTATTCCACTGCAATGCAAGTGGTGGCGGTGGAGGCTTCTGCTTCCCACGCCGGATATAAACCTTGTTGGTAAGACGGTTCTGTACTTCATTCCAGTCCTCTTTGGAAACAATTGCTGGATGATAGTCGCGCATCACGTATTGCCGCTCCTGGCCTGTATTTTTGACAGAGCGATGTGTTAGACAATCCGGCGTGTAAGTTTTCTGCATCAAAACATCTCCGCAATACTTTTCATTTTTCAGTATTCCGTAGACGGCCCCCGATGTCCATACGGTCAACCCTTTTACCGTAGGGATGCCAAGCGATGTCAAGCTCTTAGCAATTTCCGGGCCGGAAATCCCATTCAGGTACGATCGGTAGATATACCGCACCACTTCGGCTTCTTCTTCAACGATTAAGATTTTACCAAATTCATCTTTGTCATAACCCAGAATACACCAGGTTGGAAACAATGGGATACCACGGGAGAAGCGATTCCTGCAAGCCCATTTGATGGCTTCAGATTTGTTTTCCGATTCTCCCTGTGCTACTGAACTCAATAATGCCAGCATGGCATCGGTGTTCCTATCCGTAGTGGTAATGCCTTCATTTTCAAAAAACACAGCAACAGGAGGCTCCTGCTGCTTTAACTTTCTGACAACGGTCAGGCAATCCAAAGTGTTTCTTGCAAAACGGCTGATGGATTTCGTGATTATGAGATCGATTTTTCCATCTTCACAATCCGCAATCATCTGTTTGAACTGTTCACGGTGATGGATATTCGTCCCACTTATACCTTCATCAGCGTAGACTCCAACCAGTTCCCAATCATCTCTTTTTTGTATGTACTGGGTGTAGTACTGCACTTGCAATTCATAACTACCAGCCTGGGCTTCCTGACCTGTGCTTACTCGGCAATATGCAGCCACTCTTAGGATTTTGGGTGTATCAGCAGTTAAGTCCCGTTTTGCTGGAATAACCTCAACTTTCGCTTCCTCCTTGTAAGCATTCTTGATTATCTCTTTCGCTGCCTTCCTCTTTTCCGCCTTGGTGCTGGTCTTCCATTTTGCGGTGGGAGCTACCAATACATCCTGTTTTTCCTGTTTCAATTATTTCACCCCCTCTCCCACGAAAGGCCCATCGTGTAAGGATTTAATGCCTCCCTGGGGCCATTAAATTATAGCAACAAGATGAGGCTTTTTATATTGCGAAATCATCCTATCAGAATTACAGCATTACGCAAAAAGGCTCCATGCCACCCAGAACAAGTGGCACAGAGCCAGAAGTCAACTCACTCTTTTGTTACCAGCCCAATGTGGCTGCCGTCCAAGAAGTAAAAATCAATCACTCCCAGCGGTTTAATGTCGCAGTGATCCAGTGTCTTGCTGACAATGGACACATCCAATTTATCCATCGGTTTGGCCTTTTCTGTCAGCTTCATGAATTGCCTCGCTCGGAATGCTACCAGGGGGTTCTTGTCATTTATCTGTGTTTGCCACTGTTCCAAGAAGCTGTCCCGATTCTCCAGAATAGCATTCCACGCCATCACAAAAGCCCTGTGCAGATCCGCCTCCAGGAGCGTATCATTGATACATCCCTTAACCGCTTTTCCTTTGCATCGGCTGGCGCAAGCCTTGATGCTGCCATTCAGTCGATAAAGGGTGCGCCGCCAGAAAAGCTGGTCGCAGACACCGCAAAACACCCGATTAGTAAAAGGCTGCTCGTCCGTGTTGCGCCCCATCGTGCGGAGCCCGTGGCGTTTCATGTATTCTTTTCTCCGCTGGATCTCCAGCTGAACCACCTCCCAGAGTTCTTTGTTAACGATTGCCTCGTGGTCATCTTTTACATGATACTGAGCAAGCTGGCCCTCGTTCTTGACCTGCTTTTTGGTAAGGTAATCGGCAGTAAATGTCTTCTGCAAAATAGCATCGCCCATGTGCTTTTCGTTCTGTAAGATGCCCATTATAGTATCGACCGTCCATTTTGGCTCCCCCATGCACCCCGGCACACCTTGCTCCATTAAGCGGCGGGCGATAATGTCGGGGTTAATCCCATCCATATAGCTATCAAATATCCACCGCACTACCTTGGCTTGCTCCGGGTTGATGACCAATCTGCCATCCTCATCCTTGTCATAGCCATAGAAGCGGTTAGTATTGATATGCACCACACCCTGTTTGAAAAGGGACCGGATACCCCACTGGCAGTTCTCGGAAATAGAGCGGCTCTCATCCTGGGCAAGGGAGGATAAAATAGTAAACAGCAACTCACCCGTGCTGTCCATCGTGCTTATATTTTCCTTTTCAAACGTGATGCCGATGCCGAGGTCTTTCAGTTTTCTTGAATAATTCAGGCAGTCCTGAGTATTACGGGCAAATCGGCTAATAGACTTCGTAATGATGAGATCTATTTTTCCTGCTTCGCAATCTGCAATCATTCGGTTGAACTGCTCACGCCGTTTTGTGCTGGTGCCGGAAATACCTTCATCGGCATAAATACCAGCCAGTTCATAATTAGGATTTCTGTTGATAAACTCAGTATAGTAGGTTACCTGGTTTTCAAAGCTGTTCAGCTGTTCATCCTGTTCCGTGGATACCCGGCAATATGCCGCAACCCTGATTTTTGTGTTCCGGGCAATAGCCATGTTTGCGATATTCCTCTGTGCGGGAATGTGTACGATTTGTCTTGCCATGTCATTCTTCCTTTCTGATGTACGGGCAATCACCCGATAATTCATATTCTGCCTTGGGGTATGCTGTAAACTGCCTCATTCCATAATCGTCCTCGTAGCCGATAACCGTGGTTGGCTCGGTGATGTCTCCCCAGCTGTTAGCAATCTCCGCCGGAAGCCAGATGCCTTTGCAGGCATGGGAGCCAACCTTCAGATTTGTACTGCAAGCCCAATATTCCTGTTTGCCTCTATTCGACCATTTATGGTGGAGCTTCTTCCCACAAAATGGGCAGAACAGCTTATTGGTTAAAGGATACTGAGTCCGGCTGTAACGGGGTTTGGCTGGCTTCTGTTGCGGTTTAGGCGCAAGCTGCTCACTCCGAGCAAGAAGTATCTCCTGCACCTCGTCCCACTGTTCCGGCGGCACAATAGCTGGATGATTATCGGCAATATACCACTGGTCTTTCTGACCTTTGTTTTTATGCCGGACACGATTGGAATCGAGGTAGGTCTTCTGCAATACCAACGCACCTTTGTAAGATGGATTGCGCAGAACTCTGTGTACTCCAGTATCATCCCATTTGCCGCCGGAGCAGCCCTTGATATTGTTCTTATTGAGGTATTGTCTTATCTTGCTTGGCCACACGCCTTTCTGGGCAAGGTCAAAAATGAGCCGTATAGTCTTAGCCTGTTCTTCCACAATATAAACATTTCCATCCTCATCACTGTCAAAGCCAAAGGTGTACTTGAGATCGTATGTGGGAATTCCTGCTTCGAATTTTCGTTTGTAGGTAAGGTTTGCGTTATCAGAAGCTCCCTGGCTCTCCGCCTGTGCAAATGCCGCAATAATGGTCAGCATCAATTCACCTGCGCCTGAAAGCGTATTGATGTTCTGAAGTTCAAAAAAAATACCGACACCGATGCTTTTGAGTTCTCTGGAGAACTTCAGCACGGTTTCGGTATTTCTTGCAAAGCGTGAGACGCTTTTGACAACAATCAGATCGATTTTTCCTGCCCTTGCATCCGCAATCATCTTCTGGAACTTTGGCCGATTTTCCTTAAAGCCGGAGATGCCCTGGTCTGCATAGATGCCAACAAACTCCCATGCTGGATTGCTTTGGATGTAGTCTCTGAAGTAGGCTGTCTGGTTATCCAGCGATTCTTCCTGCTCCAAACTATCCGTTGACACTCTGACATAAGCGCAGACCTTCAGCCGCTTATTTTCTGCCGCCGCTGTAGGCTTGATTACTTTGATTCGCATAGCTTCCTTCCTCCTTTCTTCGGGGGTTACTGTATTAACCCGTACTATCGGCGATTAGTCAAGCAATAAAAGGGCTATTTTTCAAAGAATTTTCTTGGGTAAAAAAGGATGCCCGGCAGCAAATTGCCACCGGGCAAAACCTTAGATTCTCTTACCATAATCAAGCGAAATCCAGCCCGCACCGGATTTGAGCCGTCCCCAGCCCGCCGTGGAGCCTTTGCCGGACTTCACCTCAACAATGGTGAACACCCCGATGCCAGTAAACTTGCCAGTCCTGTCATAGTCAGTCCCAGGGCCTTTACGGATGTTCAGATCAGAAATGCTGACTTTTACAAGGAACGGAACCTCGGCAGTTGTTGTTTTCGGTGTGTAGATGTTTACACCATTTACATCAAACACACTATATCCCGGATTGGCGTCAGCGCATTTCTTGGCGTTATCCAAAATCTTGAACGCACCTTTCTGCGACTTGGAGTCTGCCCAGGTCTTACGGACACGGTACCAGGCGATTGCCGTCCCAGACTCCTTCACATCGTACTGCGTAAGGTTACACCGCTCGATGATGGAGCAGAGGTTCTCCACATAGGTCAGGCTCGTGGCATAACCGCCGTCCTTGATGATCTGAACAGCTTTCTTGTAGTCGATACAGCCCTTCAGACCGTCATAACGAAGTTTGTTTCCGTTCTTCGCCCCAAGAAGGTATGCACTGTGGTCGGTGATAGAGTCCTCTACACAAGGGTACTTTCTGAAATCCGCCGTAATAGTTTCATAGCTGCCGTCAGCGTTCTGCTCCTTCGTCTGCTTGGTGTACTTACTTTTGCCGTCCCAGGTCGAGCCGCTCCAGGTATTGCCGGAGAGGGAGCATTTCATGCCGAAGACGTTATTGGCGTTCTGCGCCAGTTCACTCTTGCCATAGCCGGATTCGAGGATGAACTGTGCCATCGAAACCGATGCGAGGATGCCCGTTTTCTTCTGATCCGCCGTAAACAATTCCCCTACACTCTTTACAACATCCGCCTCGGAAAGCCCGGAAAAAGTGGATGCCTGTGTTCCCTGTGCAGACCCGGAACCATCGGTACCACTGGCACCACCACCGAGAGCTGCCGTGACCTTTTCTGCCAGATTGCCCATCCTGGCATACATCCAGTTTCCGGGACAGGACTTGTTGGCAAACCAGCGATGCACCGTCAGTACCATTTCATCGGACTTCGGCTCATAAGAGAGCGTCTTGTCCTTATCGCCAAGCCACAGGAGCTTGTTTTTGCCATTGCGCCTGCAGATATCCGTGCAGAGGGTAATCAGCTTCTGATAGACCACATCCTTGAAGGCATACGGCTCTGTGGTATCGGATGCACACTCAATGGTGATGGCTCGCTGATCGTTAGCGCTGGAAGAGGAACACCAGGAGCGGTTTTTCTCCTCCACATACATTCCGACCCTACCGTCCACGCCGATGCCATAGTTGCAGCTTGCCTGTCTGGATGTGGGCAGGAAGATACTACCCAGCGTCTCCACCGAGCATTGCCCCACCACACAGTGGGGCGTGATGCGGTCGATAGCGTGCGTCCTCTGCCCAGAGTGGTTGGGGCTGAGCTTCGTATAAGATACCAGTGAACTGTTTGTGTAAGCCATAATCATTCATCCTCCTTCTCATTTTCTGCTCTGTCATGGAGCTGCTCCAATACCGCCTTCAGCTTTTCCGGGATGGGCAGTCCAAGGTGTGCGGCGTTTTCGATGATGCTCACACCCTCATTGGATAGATAGAAAAAGATCACTGCCGTGCGAAGTACGGAGCCTGTTCCGATGACCTGCACGTCCAGGATGTGGGCGATCCCCACCAGCAGGAAAATCAGCACCTTCCGGCATATTCCTTTGAATCCCACCTGGCTGTTGAGCTTCTTGTCAGATACGGCGCACATTACGCCCGTGATGTAGTCCGCCACCGCAAACACCACCAGGGCGATGAGCAGCCCATCGTTGCCGCCAAGGAAGTAGCCAAGCCACCCTCCCACAGCGGTGAACACCATCTGGATCACATTCCAAAATTCCTTCATGTTGGTAACCTCCGTTTCTCTTGGTTTTGTGTATGAAAAAAGCGGCCGCCCCGAAAAGCAGTCGCTGATTCCCAAAAGATTAAATTGTCAAATCTGTTTCGGCAGCCATTCCCATAATCGCATATCCTCTTGACCCAAGGACCACATACACATCCCCCGGAGCTTCCAGCGGTACGCCGCCTGGTTCGCCCAATAGACCAGGGAGTCCACGTCCTGGTAGTAGAGGATGGAGAATCCGTCCGCATCGCCGAGGAACAACCGGGATATCCAGATGTTGATGTCCTTTGGTATGATCCTCGCCGTATAATTCCCGCCGCAGGAAATCTCCAAAAGGTCAGAATGGAAGAAGTCGTAGTCCAGGGAGATGTCCTCGCTCCGGGTGGAGGATTCCTCCACATCGGAGGTCAGCGTGAACACCTGGAACTCCTCATCCCAGGTGCAGTTGGAACGGCTGATCCTTCCATAGCTTTTGAAGCTGCCATCCGGCATTTCCACATCAAACCGTTCATACGGCTCATATGTCCAGGCGTCCCCCAGACGCAAAAGCTCACACACGGTCGTGTTGTCCGAGCGGTATCCGGCGTAGCCCCCGGAAAAGCCGCTGACCGTTGCCGTAAAGCGCAGGGTATAGGAGGAGCCGGAATACACCCGCACCCGGTTCCCACGGATACGCATCTCCACCGTGTACATGGATGGGTTGTCTCTTAGATCTGCCGATGCGGTCCTTGTGATCTCCTGGCTGTAGCTGCCAAGGAGCGTGGAGCCGCTATATAGCTCCACTGCCTGGGTATCGTAGTTTAAGCAGCAGAACAGGCTGCCGCAGAACACACCCGCCTTGCCGCTGCCATTTGCCGGGAATGCCAGCCTTGCCCGAAGATGTAGCTCGGAAAAGCCGTCATAGTTCCAGGCAAGCTCTCCTTTACCCTCAAGCTGGGAGTAGACACGCTCCATTGAGTATTCATCCGAGCGCCATACCTTCCAGGAGCCGGAGCGCACCGTCCAGTAGTCTGTCTCCAGCACGCCGTAGTCCCGGAAGTCCTCGTACCAGACAAGCGCGGAATCCGGCTTTCTGCGGAGCATCTCCAGAGTCAGCTTGAAGCCCTTATCCGGCACAGCCATGTTGCCGTCCACGTCCTTAAAGCTCCTGGGCGCAAGGGCAAAGGTGGCTTCTCCGGCAGAGGGTTCTTCGGAGAAATCGGAGCAGACACGGAAACCATAAAACTGTACGCCTTTGACATCCACCGAAATGGTAATGGTATGCGTCCCAGCAGAAAGCGTTACATTCTCCGCAAGGGACGTCCAGAAGGTACTCCTCCAGTAAGGCCACCACAGTCGGCTCTCCGTGAAATGCTTTCTGCTGCCGTCCAGCGACACATAGATGCCATTTTTGTCCCAGAAGGGGTAGCAGAGCCGCACCGCCACATCGTAGGTTCCCGCCGTATCAACGTTAAAGCTATAGGTCACCGAGCCGTTATCCCCCAGGGTAGCAATGCCGTTTTCAATGGATACAATACCGGACGCAGAGGAATAATTACCTCCATCATGGTCAATGTATACCGTTCCGAACTCAGTCTTCTGCTCCTTGCCGTAGGCGGTCAGATATCGTCTGCGGTTGTATGTCCCCACAAGCTGGGGATATTCACGGGACACAGCGTCCGCCCCTTCCATGTAGTCGTAGACATGGGGAAAGGCATAGGGCGCCTTATCGTAATCGTCCCAATAGGCCACGATGGGGAGAAAGGGCTGCGGCGGCGCATCGTCCGTGAAATTGTAGCCGCCCGTCATCCACAGCTTGGCGGCATAGTAGGTGTTGGACGTTCCCCGGTAGGTTTTCCCCAGGTTCTCCGGCGTGTCGTAGATCTGCCAGTTCCAGCCGTAGGCAGGCATACCGAGGAATATCTTATCCGGGTTCATGACCTTCGTGGCGTAATCGTAAATGCCCTCCAGCCAGCTTCTTGGGGAAACCGGCCCCGGTGCGGAGCCTGCCCATGCCATGCCGTAGGACATGATGGACGCGGTATCGCAGTAAGCGTCTAAGTCGCCGTAAACACACCAGTTCTCGCCGCCCACCGAGCCGTTTACCGAGGTCATTCCCGGAAGGCAAATGTTCATGTGCTTTGCAGGGTCATAGGCTTTCACCGTATTGTAGATGTTGCAGAACATCGCCGTGGACTCCGTATGGGTGGAATAGCCGTCCCCACGCTCCAGGTCGATGTCGATGCCGTCACACCAGGGATATTTCTCCATGATGCGGACGATCTCTGAAAGGAACCTGTCCTGCGCCCCGTCCGTGTTATCCCGCAGGGCGCGGAAGATGCTGTTTGCACCATCGTTTGCCACGGTCAAAAGCCACTTGATATGGGGCCACCTGTTAATGTAGGTGAGCATATCCGAGATCGCCACACCGCTTTCATAGATTTCTCCGGTCGCTCTTACCTTAAATGAGAACAGCCCGATCTGGCTGATGCGGTCGCCGTAATCCCGGAGGGCTTCGTACATTCTGGCGTTGCCCATGAATGTCCATACCATGATCTGTTTGCCTTTTAATGTGTCCATCCAATCACTCTCCTTCAGGGCATAGAAAAAGCACCGCCGAAGCGATGCTCTCAAAACCATATTATCAAATGTCACTTGTTCCTCTTTCCTGTGTTACCTGTCCCCCGGACTTCTTCATGATAGAAATAATCTACGATGACCGGATGGCCCTGCGGCACTCTGCCATAGGGCATTTCGTTATCCACAAAGGGACAGTCATATTTCTTCGCCATCTCTTCAGCTTTTTTCTCCAGCGATTTGAAATAGCTGAGGTTATGATGGTTGTAAATTTCATCGTACAACGGCACGAGGGAAGGATACCTTTCAGCGATATAGTCCAGGATCGTTTTCTTGAAGCCGCCCCGCAGGTTCAGGTTTTCCAGCCAGAACAGGTCGCACTGATCCTTGACACGCTCAAATATCGCTTCAAAATCAGTGATGCCAGGAAATACGGGAGAGACAAAGCAGACGGTGCGGATGCCTGCGGCATAGACCTGTTTCATGGCGGCCAGCCGCCGTTCTATACTGACAGCACTATCCATATCATTTTTGAATTCCTCGTTCAGAGTGTTGATCGACCATGATACTGTGACCTGTCCCAGCTCTTTGAGCAAATCAATATCACGCACAACAAGATCGGATTTGGTGCAAATCAGAATGTCGGCACCGCTGCCTCTGAGCTGCTGAAGCAGCTTTCTTGTATTGCCAAACTGCTCCTCCTGGGGAAGGTAGCCGTCGGTTACGGAACCGATGACGATGCGCTGTCCGGCGTACTTTTTTGGATTTTTGATCTCCGGCCAGTGCTTGATATCCAAAAAGGTGCCCCAATCCTCCGTATGCCCGGTAAAACGCTTCATGAAAGAGGCGTAGCAGTACTTACAGCCATGAGTGCAGCCTACATAGGGATTGACCGAATAGCCTCCCACTGGCAGGCTGGATTTGGTCATGATATTCTTTGTCTCAACCTCTCCGATCAGGATGCCGTTCATCTCTACTTGTGCCATGTTCTCTGCACCTCCAACACCCGGTTGAATGCTTCCGGGAACTCCTGTACCATATTTGCTTCACCAATGATGGGAACAAGATCTTCTTTCATAAAAGCAGGAATGCCCAGTGCATGGGCCTGTTCCACGAGAGAATGCGCCCATGCCGGGTCTGTCCGCACTTTTTTGCTCTGCACTCCAGTCATGGTGCCAACCACGATCCAGTCAACGCCCGTCAAATCGACCTCGCCGGGATCATCAAACAAGGGCTCAAAAGTAACGTGATAGTGCTTTGCCCGAATATTGGCCTTCAGGGCGTCGATGCGCCACAGCTCTGATCTTCTTGTGACTGTGACCCCAAACCATGCATTTTCCAAGTCTGTCTCAAGATCCAGCAGGTCAGGACGCTTTGACAAAAACAGGAATTGATGCTGCGGGTTTTCCCTAATCTTTGCAAAGACCTTCTCTCTCCACGCCGGTTCCCAGCCTGCCAAGTCGCTCATGCCGGTCAGCAGGAAATTTTGTGGACGTTCCCTTTCCATCAGCCGCAGCTTATTCGGAAAAAATTCCGGCTTGCTGAAGTCATCGATCATACCGTAACGCTTTACATTGTTCCGGGCATAGCAGTAAGAGCAGCCCACGGTACAGCCGATGACCAGATTCATGTTCTGAATATTGTCCTTAATGCAGATGCTCATCAGAGAACTTCCTCCACATTTTTCAGGATGCGGTGGAGATAGTTCTCCAGCTGCTCGATTTCCTCCCTGGAAAATCCCTTGTAATAAATATTGCTGATTTCTTCGGTTACTTCATTATAATCTTGTTCCAGACCTTTGGCTTCTTCTGTAAGGAAAATGAGAATCTTTCTACGGTCTTTGTCGCCGCGATCCCGATAAATCATATTTGCCGCCTCCATACGGTCAAGCATACTGGTCAGCGTAGTCGTGGCAAGACCGGTCTCTTTTGACAGCTCACTAATGGGAACGCCATCCTTCTGCCAGAGAATATATAGAATCCTTCCCTGGGAGCCATTAAAAGCATCGATATTTTTTTCGCTCAATATGCGTTCAAAAACACGTCCTCCGACCTGTTTGATTCGGGTTATCAAAAATCCGCCTTGTGTTTTCATATTGTCACCTCAAACTGCAAGGCGGCTATCCACAGACAGCCGCCTTGTCCTTTCTCATTTCTGCTGCGCAGCCGCAAATTCAGCGTAACCTTTCCAGCCAAATACAGCATCCACATCTTCATCGCCGTAAACGCCCTTGACATCACAGAGGTGGACAACATGATCGTCCGCATCCATCGTCTGGGCAACGGTCGCATGAATGAGAAGTTTGCAGGGAACAGGAGCCTTGATATTTGTGCCCTCCACTTCCTGCATCGTCAAACCAACCTGAGCGGCCTTATCCGTATCACGTCCGGAGCAGGTGCCACAGCCAATCAAAGCGCCGGTTAATTCAACTCCGGGAATAGCGAGAACAGCTTCTTTCTTCTCAGCCAGCAGTTCCAGACTGTAAGCCCCTTTGTTCAGGGAAAACATGATCTTTCCGGGATTGGTGGACGCAAAAGCCCAAAAAGCCAGAGTCGCAAGATTGGTGCTGCCATCCGGCTTCTCTGTACAGATCAGCGTCATGGAATTGGGGGAAGTATAAGCGGGCGCATTGCCGATATTGATTTTGTTCATGGTGGAATCCTCCTTAGTTAATCTCATTTAAGATTATACTATATAGGATTATCCTTTGTAAACCCTTTTTGTGGATTTCCACTTTCTTCTCTCTAAGGTGATCTTTCATCCTGCATTTCCTGCAGCTCAAACAATACCCGTGCCGTTTTTCCCTCCGCAAGCGTCACCCTGTGCTTGGAATCCCAGGCGGCGCTGTACTGGTAGAAGCCCTCTTTTTTCTCCGGGCTGCCGTTTCTGGTGCATTCCCGTGTGGATGCCAGGAGAGCAAGGTCATCTTCCGCATTCATGGCATTGGGGAATACCGCTATCTGGCCGCCCACACCCTGCGCAAGTTTGACCGAGCCGCCCTCCATATCCGACTTGGGGTAGAGATGCACATCCAGCCCCGCAGAAGTCTGCCCAAGGTTAAAGAGGATGACCGTTTCCTCGCCCTGCACCACGCCGTTGAACCAGACGGGTGCCTTGACCTCGCCGTTCTCCCGGAACTTTTGGAGGAACACCTCGGTATGGGGCGTGTATCCCGTCAGCGCCGGTCCTTCTTGGAGCATCAGGTCGGTAAAATAAATTGTGCCGGAGCAGTCTGTGATGGTAGGCTTCACGGTGACGCTCACGACACGCATATCCTGTTTCCGGTTAATGACCTCCGCCAGCCGGATAAAAGCGATCTTACCCATCCAGTGTCCACTTCATCTCACAGGGATGGCCTACCCATCCCGTTGCCACCGCCCCTGCCTGCAGGAGGATGTCCGTGATATAAAGTATCCCGGTGCAGTTGGTGATGCACACCCGCACCGTGATGGACTTGATTCTGGCGGAGTAATTCTCCGGCGTGATCTTGGCGGAGGTAGATGACAAATATGCCATAGCTGCCTCCTAATACAAATCTATAAATCGGCTCTCCGTGCTGCCGTCCTCATACTCAATGACCACTTCAATGCCCACCTGGGCGTCATCGCTCAGCTTCTCCAGATTTTCCGAGCCGATCTGCGCCGACAGGGTGTAGCTGGAGCGGTTGGCGGGATAAACGGTCTGGGACAGGCTCTTAGTCATGCCCGCCACTCCCTCCGCCTTGAAGGACGCCGTGCCGGATGCGCCGTTTTCGCCGTCCGCTTCAAAGCCGGAGCTGACCCAATAGGCAAGCCCGTCATCGGCGCGGGAGTTCCGCAGCAGGTTGAAGGGGACCATCTCCCGGATATCGTTATTGGACACCATGCTGGTGCCTTCCAGGGAATCCGCCGCATTGTCCCACTGGCTGGCGGAGCTGCCCAGGTTCTTCAGCGTGGTGGAAAGCTCCAGCACCGTGTTCCACGGTTCCTGCAGGTTGTATTCCCTGCGGACGATACGGGTGGTGACCGAAAGCCCCAGTTCCTTATCTTCTACACGGACGTAATCCCCAAGCTCCCAGGCTTCATGCTCGTAGCCTGTCAGCACGGATAAGTCCATCGCATTCAGCACATAGGAGATGGTGGGCTTTGCGTAATCCGCCAGCCGCATCTCAGCATACTCTTTCATCTGGTAAGGATTGGTGAAGGAGGAGCAGTCCAAGGTGGAAATTCGCACCTCGTTTGTGTAGGTAAAATCCTCAACATAAGCTTTCCCGCCGTTGATGTCCGCAAAGGTCATACCTTCTGCACCCACAGCATAGAGCCTTGTCACAAGCTCCCTGGTATCCACCACACGCTGGATGGATTTCATGTTTTTCCTGTAGGCAAAAAGTGCGCCGCTGTCCCTGCCGTTTACTGTCAGCAGATGCACCAGACGGTTCGGACAGTCAAAGACCAGGTCGCCGCCGTGGAGGTCTGCTGTATTTCTAAGGATGGACAGGGCATTCTTTTCCGTACTGGTCCAGGTACGCTTTGTCCGCACCGTCACCGTACCAACGCTCCACTCGGTTCCCTCTAAGGCGTAGGCCATTGCGGTCTCCGGGTATTCCGCTTCAAAGGTTCTTTCTTCTTTGCGGACAGAGAATGTCAGGTCATAGAACTCCGCCTCCGCATACACCTCGGTCACGGCACTGCCGTCCGTATCCCTGGTATCGGTGACCGTCCTGACCTTGTACACATCGTCCACGATCTGGATCTTCTTTTCGCTGTCGATATACCCCCGCTTGCCATCCCGGTAAGGAATTTTAAAGGAAAGGGTGTCCTCGCCGTTGATCTCGCTGGTCACAATGATGTCATAGGCGTTCTCTAACACCGCCTCCCATGCCCCATTACTGTCCAGCACCACCGGACGGGCATAGCCGATCTTCTCATAGGGCGCTTTTGGGATGTCATAGAGCCGGATATCAATAACCTTCGGTGTCCGGGAGGTGTCTGTGGTAGTCAGCGTTACCCGGAACCGGATATACGCCCGGTTGGGGGACGCCAGTTTCCCGTCCGAAGGGACTGCCGCCCAATCGCTCCATTCCTCCAGGTCATCGCTGGTGGAAGTCTCCACCAGGGAAACCGCCGTGGCACCGGAGATGTACTCGCTGGTCACAGACACACGCCCGGTGCCGGAGAGATTGCAGTCTGCCGCTGCTGTGGTCAGTACACCTTCCGAAGGGTAACCGCCGCTTGATGCCCGGAGCGTGACTGCTCCCGGCTCAGTGATGCCGTCCACGCTCCCGGAAGTATCTCCGGCATTCGCCATCAGTGAGGAGCGGAAATAGTCCATCAAATCCTCTGCGGTAAGCTGGGTATCGCAGTCTAAAAACCAGTCGTCCAGCCCTCCGGCATACCAGTAGGAATCGGCGTGCATTCCAAGGATCAGATCTGCTGTGCAGGAGCGGTTCAGTTCCCCGGTAAATGTGAGCTTATCCGATGCCCACACCGTGCCGCTGTCCCGGTCGCCCACCACATACTGTGCCATCTTGTTTTCCGGCTCGATAAGGCAGGCAATAAAGTACCAGCCGCCGTTTACCAGAGAGAAGGACGGCGTGACCGACTCATCCAGAATCAGGGAGCCGGTATCGTCATAGAGCATGATCCTCGGCCTGCCTCGGAAAAGGGAGAGGTAGAAGATCGGCTGACCGGGACCGTATCTTGTGTTGAAGATTGGACAGTAGGTGTTTCCCACAGAATAAGTAGTCGGCGACATCCAGCCGCCACAGAGGATGCGCCCTCCAAGCTCTGCAAAAATGGTGCCGTCATTGGCGACCTTCAGATAGGTCTGCTCTGTGGCAGGATTATTGATGTTAAAACGAAAGTAATTGCCTTTCTGCCCGCTCCGCATAGATGCGGTGGTGCCGCTCCAGTTGTTAATGAAGGCAGGTCTTCCCGCACCGGAGGAATCCAGAAGGTTGTTGTTTTCATCGGGAGCGGATTCATTCATCCGCCAAAGGCCATCTTTTGCCCACTCGGCAGGGAACTCGCCTGTGAAGTCTGTCTGTTTATTCAGTATTGTTTTTAATGACAAAGCCGCTCACCTCCATCTGCTCCTTGCCTGTATTTCCAGCCCCGTAAATACAGCGTTTGTCGCTGCCACAGAGACTGTGTTGTCGCCCACAGAAAGCGTGGGAAAATTCAGCTCCTCCAGATAGGGCAGCCCGTTTCGCACTGTAGTACCGTTTTCATCCTCCACATAGGCGGTCATGCGGTCGGTATCCATCACCAGCGTTTCGCCCGCCGCAAGGGTGGCGTTAACGATCTTTAATTCCTGCCCGTTGGTGGTAATGCTGATATAGTTTCCAGCCCCGGAGGTAATTTCTCCCTCAATGCGGTAGATGGGATTCGACTCCATGTTCCCGGTATGACGGGTTATGGTGTGACTGCCCGCCGCCGTGACAGAAAAGTTTTCATCCTCGATGGCATAGCCAAAGGGGTCAGGGCAGAAAAAGGTCAAATCAAAACTGCCGGAGGAGCGCAGGAGCCGTTCACACTCCACCGCAGCGTTCAGCCTTGCCATAAAATACCGATCCGGCACATCGTCAAGAATCAGCTGCTTCAAGCCGCCCACCGGGTCAAGCCACGCCGCAATATCATCCAGCGTGGAAACCAGGGCGGGAAAGCTGTGCCTTGGGAAGATGCTGCAGGAGACCACGATCTCCCGGTAGTCAAAGTCCGCCCCAAAGTCAGTAACGCCATACTTTCCGGGAACGGTGGTTGTAAAGTTTCGGAGCCGACCGCTGACCTGCCAGGAGGTCAGTCTTGCTTTCAGCCCCATGCTCTTTGAAGTAATGTCGTTGTATGAAAAGCCCAAAGCATATCCCTCCTTTATGCCGTACTGAACCGTCCTTGGGCACGGGAACCAGTCTGGATCAGGTTGTAAAGCTCCTGGGAAATCCTGCGGATATCATCCTCGCTGCGGACAATCATCTGCTGGATGGTGATCAGTGTTCCGAAAGAGGAACCGCCTGCGCCTCCCATGCCGCCGGAAACAGAGCCGACCGTCCCACTTGCGTCAAAGGCAAAGTTTGATGGAACCGCCGATTGCATATCTGCTGCCAGCCCGTTCATTACGCCAAGAATGCCGTTGTTTAAGTCCTCTGCGGCACTGATAGCTGCGTCTGCGCCATCCTCGATACCGCCTGCAAGTCCCTGGGTCAGCATATCGCCCACCCACGCCATCTCCCTGGACGGAGAGGAAATGCCGAAGAAGCCCTTGATTTTACTGAGCAGGTTCGAACAGAAGCCACTGACCTTGTTCCACAGCCAGCTTGCCGCATTCCCGATACCGTTCCAGATGCCCTTGATGAGGTTCAGGCCGATATTTGCCATCTGGGACACACCTCCGGCAAAGCCCTTCACAATTGCAGAAATGATCTGCGGCACCGCCTTTACGATTTCCACGATGATTTTCGGAAGATTGGTGATCAGGGCCACAAAAAGCTGTACGCCGGCCAGGATGATCTTGTCGATGTTCCCGACAAGGGCGTTGATGATGCTTGTGATGATCTGCGGAATCGCCCCTACAATGGTAGTGATAATGGTGGGCAGGTTCTGAATCAGGGAAATCAGCAGGTTTACTCCGGCGTCAATAATCTGCGGGATACTGCCAAGGATCGCCGTCACCAGCCCATCGATGATCTGTGGGATTGCCGCCACAATGGCCGTTATAATCTCAGGCAGTGCGGAAATGAGGGAGGTCAGCAGCTGTATCCCGGCGTCAATGATCTGAGGGATCGCCCCAACGATAAATTCCACCAGTGCCGTGATGATGGCGGGCAGGGCTGCAACCAACACGGGGATAGCGTCCAGAAGCCCCTGCGCCAGTCCAAGGATCAGCTGCAATGCCGCATCTAAAATCATGGGCAGGTTTTCAATCAGCGTCTGTACGATCTGCGTCACCACAAGGACGATCTGCGGAATCAGGGTAGGCACAGCCTCCGCGATTCCCTGTGCAAGGGTGACAATGATCTGCGCCGCACCCTCCACCACAGCAGGAAGGCTCTGGATGATGCCAGACAGAAGTGAAGTCAGCATCTGCATCCCGGTATCCACAAACTGCGGCAGCATGGAAACCGCCGTATTCACAAGCCCCGTAATGGCTCCCGCAAAGGCTTCATCTGCTCCGTCCACGCCGTTTATCATATCGGTAAAGGCAGAGATGACCTCGGAGATGGCGGGAAGGAACTCCGCCCGCAGGCTGTTCTTCACATTGGAGATGGTCTCCCCAAGCCCCGCAAGGGTCTCATCCAGCTGCGCCTGTCCTTCCCTGGATGCCACCAGCGCCTCATTGTTGCGGTAAAACGCGCCGCTTGCCTCGTCATACGCTCCGGAGAGGATCTCCATGATGAGACGGTTCCGTTCGCTCTCATCTGAGCAGGCCGCCAGCTTCTCGTTAAATTCGTCCTCGCTGATGCCCACCCAGTTTAGGGCGTCCGCCAGGGAGCCCGTGACCTGTCCCACCTTGGCAGTCTCGTTTGCCGACTCGATCATGCCCTCGATGGGGAGGGCGTCGCCAAAAGTGCCGTAAACGCCTGCAGCAATGTTTGTCCACTTGGTGATGTCCTGCTCGTTTTGGGCAAGCTGTGCCAAAAGCTGTGACGCTTCCGTTGCCGTGTCCGTATCGCCCAGGATTTTATAGAACTCCGTGTAGGATTTCTGTGCCGCGTCCCCGCTGTATCCCGCCGCTTCAAAGGCTGTGGTCAACTTGCCCTGGGCTACCCTGTATTCCTCTGTGGCTTCGTCCAGGTTCCAGATGGCGCTGCCAAGCTCCTTGATGCCGTTTAGCGCCGCCTGGATACCGGAGGAGATGAGGTTGCCCATTGCCACCGTAGCCACCGAAAGGCCGGAGCCTAATTTGTCAGCCCCTTCGGAGGCATCCTCCAGCGAATCGCCCAAGTCCTCCGCCACATCCCCGGCGTCCTTCATCCGCTCCCGGTTTTCCCGAAGTTCCCCGGAAAGCTGGGAGATGCGTCCTTCCAGCTCCTTTGCCTCGCTGGAGCCCTTGCCGTACTGCAGCACGGCATTGGAATAGGCACGCTTCATCCCGGCAAGCGCATCCTCCTGCTGGGCAATCTCACGGGAGAGCCGTTCCGTAGCGTCCGCCGCATCCGTTTCCTCCTGGGAGAGGGCTTCAATAGCGCGCTCATTATCGGAAAGCTCCCGCTCCATGCCGTTTAAGGCGGCTTCGGCGTTGTTTAACTGTATCTGCCAGTTCTGCGTCCTGCGGTCATTCTCCCCAAAGGAATCGGCAGCATTCTGGAGGGCGGCCCGCAGGGTTTCCACCTTGTTTTTCTGTGCCTCGATTTCCTTATTCAGCACAGTGTTCCTTGCGGAAAGCGCCTGCACGGACTTATCGTTTTTATCAAACTGCGAGGACACCAGCTTCATCTCGGAGCCAAGCACCTTGAAGGACTGGTTGATCTCGGACAGAGCCTTTTTAAATTCCTTCTCGCCCTCAATGCCAATCTTCAGACCGAAATTATCCGCCACGGGCTGCACCTCCTCTCCTTAAATTCCGTAGGGAATCACATCGTCAATGGTCAGCACCTGCTTCGGCTTTGCGATTCCCATAAACTGCTTATGGCATTCCCAGAGATCCATAAGCAAACCAAACGGCATGAGCCACACTTCATCCTGCGGGAGACTCAGATGGGCCATGCCGTAATACAAAAGCCGGGTAAACAACTCCTCGTCACTTACCTTGGAGGCAGCATCTGCCCGGCCACCGTGTTTTTTCCCTCTTGCTCACTTTCCACGTTCCGTTTTGTACCACGGTACATCGCCTCCATGATAGCGTCCTTGTAGTCGGTCAGCTCCATCGGGGAGGTGAGAAGCTCCACTTCGTCGGCAGTCAGCTCCGGCTTTTTGTCCTCCGGGTGTTTCAGGTTATGGACGAGGATGGGCTGGTTGCAAAGGAGCGTAATGAGCCAGACAATCTCATCCAGCGCCATTTCAAAATTCTCTGCTTTCATCAGCTTCTCGCCCAGGTTTTCCAGGCCGCCGTAGCGTCCGGCGATCTGCTTGGTGGCACGGGTGGTCAGAAGCATCTCATATTCCTCGCCGCCGATGGTGACCATCGCTGTTCTTTCATCCATGACTCAGATCCTCCTTAACCTTCGCCGTCCAGAGAAGCCGCAGCGGTTTCCGCATAGGACGGTTCGTAGACTTCCTGGTACCAGTTGGTGATGGTCGATGCGGACACACCTGCGTCCCCCTCGGTGACCTCGGCTTTCCAGGGGTGCTTGCCCTGGCCGTCCACCTTGTTGCGGCGCATGACCGTCCCCTCGATGGTAGGCGTGGAGAACTCAATGCTCTCGCCCTTGGTAGTCAGGTTGGTAGCAGGGATGCCGAACTTCACCTTGTATAGCCAGAAGTATCGGTACTTGCCGTTTGCTTTCTTTGCACGAAAGCCAATGGCGACAGGAGCGCCGCCGTCCTCGCTGGCGGAGATGATGACGCCGTTCTGGTCGATCACCGCCCCAGTCAGGTCAGATGCGGCAGCTGCACCGATATCATCCACGCCAAGGGTGAGGGTGCCGCTCTGGAATTCCTTCACCACTTCCGCAGCACCATCGTCCGCATACAGCGTTGCCTCCGCAAGCTCCACGGAAAGCTCTGCTGTCATGGCTTTCGCAAGGGATGCCGGAGTGGCATAGGTCTCGTTGCCATCCTCATCCTCCGTAATTTTTGAATAGAAAAGTTTATCAAGGCCAATGGTAGCCATATCTCATTCCTCCAATCTATACAGTTTCGCCACGTCAATGGCGTAATGGTGGTAATCGGTATCGTCCTCATGCCCGATATACCGCCTGTCCGTAATGGTAAAATCAGCGGCAAGCAGGGCTTTGGAAAGCTGCTTTTTCCGCTTCAGATAATTTCCCCTGGAGAACAGGGAGAGCCGTGCTTCCTGGGTCTCATATTCCGGCAGGTTATCGGCATGAAGCTCGTAGGTATCCGCAAGCGGCGTGACCACCACATACTCCTCCGGCGGCTCATCGGAGAACACGCCAGTCTCAACAGGCAGGCCGGTTCCTTCTATCACAGTCTTCAGTTCCGAAATTAAACTCAAATGTTCTCCACCTCCTCGTCCAGCTTTGCCTTCATGGCACTGATACAGGCGTTTTTGGACGCTGACCGGGCCGGCTTCAGAAACGGCTTTGCAGGCTGGCCACTTTTACCGTATTCCAGGATGGTAGCAATCATAGCGTTGCTGTCACCGTCCGACCTTGGCTCGGAAAAGCCCACCTTCACATTGAAGTCCCCGTTTTTATCCTGCAGGGCGGGAGATGTGCCAAGGGAGCGGAGAAGCTCCCCGGTGCTTCTGGACTCGTACTTCGTCCCGCTGCCGATAACCGCCTGCAGGTTGGAGCGCACCTTGTCCTCCACAACCTCTGCGCCCGCCTCCAGCACTTTCGGGATGATCTCATCCGTCTTATCCGCAAGCCGGGATACCTTCATCAGAAAGTCCTCCGGCATTTTCCATGTTGCTTTAGCCACCCGCTTTCACCTCCGTCCCCAGTACCTCCAGATACATCCCTCTGCCTTTGACATCCTCCACAGAAGTGATTTCGAAGGTATGCCCGTCACAGAGGATTCTCATATCCGTTGTTATTTCCACACCTGGGATTACACGGAATCGGAACAGATCGGTGGCCGTAGAGAAGGACGCCATGTTTGCCCATTTCTCACTGCCATGCCGACCTTCCCGGTATGCCCGAACCTCTGCCACGGTCACATCTGTTTCGGTCTTGAAGCCGTCCTCATCCTGAGTAAACTGTTTCTCTACGATGGAAATGAAGGTGTTCATCTTGCCAAAGCTCATACTCACACCTTCCAATCCCGGTCAAGCCGTAAGAGAAGATTCACTGTATTCCACACCTGCTGTGCCGCATTGGTGTTGTCTGCAAAGAAGCCGCCTGTGGAGCCATCCCTGGACTCATAGAAATGCGATGCCAGCATAATCACCGCCTGTTCGGTAGTAGCTGGCATCGCATTTTCTGTGTAGTAGCCCTCCGGGATATGCTGGTAGCTCTCTGCATAGGAAACGGCAGCGGCGATGTAGCCCTTCAGAAGCTCATCATCCACCGAATGCTCCAGAATGAGATTGGCTTTGACCTTAGAAAGAAGTGCTTCCATCACCACTGCCTCCCTTCATTAACCAGCAGATTTCTGCGCCAGCACCTTGATGGCTTCCGGCAGGATCAGCTTGCCGTCCACACGCTGGGAAGCAAGGAAGCCAACCTGTCCGGTAGCGGCATACAGTTCGTTGAGGCGCTTGAAGGAACGACCCTGGCGGTCAGCGATCCAGTAATAGCTGAAATCACCGAAGGCGATGGTCTTGGCGTCTGCTGCAATGGCAGGCATATACGCAGATGTGCGTACCGGCTTACCGAGCAGCAGGTCAGGCGCACCTGCGGTCAGGGAAGGCTGCCAGAGGTACTGACCCTGGTTGTCCTTCAGCTTGCGGATAGCCTTGATAGTGGAATCGTTCAGCACCCACACGGCATTTCTTCGGTAAGGGGCCTTCAGAGAGTAGAACAGGTCGATCAGTTCATCGGCAGTGATCGCCGTAGCGGACGCAGCAGTCACACCGACTTCTGCACCTCCGGTCTCTGCCAGCACACCCAGGGGTTTGCCAGTACCGTCTCCAGTGAAGAAGGACTCCTCCTCCTTGGCACCGATACGACGGGCAAACTCACGGGAGATGTAGCTCTCCAGGTCAAAAACGCTGTCGTTGAGCAGTTCCTCGGAAACCTTGATCATGGTGCCCAGCTTGTAAGCACCGATAGACACCTGACCGAAGGAATCATCGCTCTCCAGATAAGCCCCTTCCTCATCAATCCAGGAAGCAGTGCCCTTGGTAGCCACCACAGGGATCTTCCGGTCGCCGCTGGAGGTCTGAATGATTTTTGCCAGCTGACGGAAGATGTTCTCTTCCTCCAGAGCTTCTACCAGAGTACGCTCATACTCGTCAGGAACCAGATACCCGCCCTCGGAATCGGTGCCGATCTGAAGGGCGTTCATCACGGTGGGCATCGGAGTCTTGGAACGCATCATGTTCCAGAAATTCTGGCGGTACTCATCCGTGGCACGGCCAGACTTATTGTCTGCCTTACCGTTCATGGGCTTGCCAGTAAGTGGCGTATTCACCGGACGGCTCAGTTCCGCATCCAGTGCCTCCTGACGTTCCAGGCGGGCAATCTCCTTGCCCAGGTCGGTAATCTCCTGCTCCATCCGGGAATAGGTGGCATCATCCTCAGCAGTCAGAGTGCCTTTATCGGTACGATGCGAATCCAGAAATGCCTTGGTGGCCTCCCACGCCTTGGCGCGCTTCTCGCGCAGTTCAAGAATAGTCATAGTCGTTATCCTCCTTAAAATTTCATCAAATTAAGCCGCTCGTAGAGACTATCCACGGAACGGCCCTGGGGTTCGGTCTTGGGTTTCGTTTTACATTTCGCTGCAATCTTATCCATGAGGGAATTGACCACAGCGGCTTTGGAATACAGCATGGACACCGCAGGCGGCTCCATATCCTCCGGCACTTCGGAGCGTTTCATGACTTCATCTGCAAAGCCAAGCTCCACCGCCTTGCCAGCGTCCATCCAGGTCTCCGCATCCATAAGGTGAGAGAGCTTGGTACGGGACAGGCCTGTCTTAATCTCATAGGCGTTGATGATAGAATCCTTGACGCTTGAGAGCATCTCGATGGCCTTCTGCATTTCAGCGGTATCACCCATTGCCACCGTCATAGGATTGTGGATCATCATCATGGAGACAGGGCTGACCAGCACCTTTGTGCCTGCCATAGCGATCACGCTTGCCGCAGATGCCGCAATACCATCGATTTTGACCGTGACATTCCCCTTGTAGTCCATCAGCATATTGTAGATCTGGGCTGCCGCCACGCAGTCTCCGCCGGGGCTGTTGATCCAGACGGTGATGTCGCCGGATCCTGCCATCAACTCCTCCTTGAAAAGCTGGGGCGTGATGTCATCGTCAAACCAGCTTTCCTCGGCGATGGTGCCGTTTAGAAACAGCGTCCTGGCCTCCGTCTGGGTCTCCGGTTCCGTCAGATTCTTCCACTTCCAGAACTTCTTCATCGGGGTTTTCCTCCTTTCCCGGTTGTGTATCTGCAAAAGCTCCGGCGTTGCCAAGCGGGAGCATATTGCCGTTGATAAGGTAGAGATCGCCGCCATCCTCGGCAGGGATGCGGTCCAGGTTTTCCAGTTCCCGGATATCATTGGCGCTCATCCAGCCGTTCTGCCTTGCCGTGGCATATCCGTTCATCCGGCTCTGGTAGTCCCCTCTGAGCAGTCCGTCCACATTGAACTTGATGAAATACTTTGATTTCTCTTCCCTGGACAGCAGCGAGCGCACCATGGACTGTTCCCACCGGGACACCCAGGGATCCAGGGTATATTTTACGAATTCCAGGGACTGCTGCTCGATGTTGTTGAAAGACGACTTTTCCAGGTCCCCGATCATATGGGGCGGCACCCGGAAGATCCTGGCGATCTCATCCAGCTGGAACTTCCTGGTTTCCAGAAACTGCGCCTGCTCCGGCGAGATGGAAATGGGTGTGTACTTCATCCCTTCCTCCAGCACTGCCACCTTGTTGGCGTTCCCGCTTCCTCCGAAGGTCCTTTGCCAGCTTTCCCGCACCCGGCTGGGATCCTTGATGGTCCCCGGATGCTCCAGCACCCCGGAAGGTGCCGCGCCGTTGGCGAAAAACTTCGCCCCGTATTCCTCGCAGGCCATGGCCATGCCGATAGCGTTCTTCGCCATAGCGATAGGCGAATAGCCCACCAGCCCGTCAAATCCCAGACCAGGGATATGCAGCACCTCATAAGGGGACAGCCGGACACTGGATCCCTTCATGGTAGGCGCGTCATCGGAATACAGGGTGTACTCGTAGTACAGCTGCCCCTTGTCATCCCGATCCACATACATCCGGTCCGCCATCAGGGGATATAAGGCCACCACCTCGCCCCTTCCGTTCCGGATAATCTGGGCGTAGGCATTGCCCCAGAGAAGCAGGTGCGTCATCAGCGTCTCCCGGAATACGAAGGATGTCATCTCCGAGTTCGGCTCGTCATGGAGCAAAAAATAAAGCGGATGTTCCACCGCTTTCTCTTTCCCGCCATCATCGGTATATCTGTAGAATTGTAATGGCAGGCTGGCCACCGCCTCCGACAGGATCCTCACGCAGGAGTACACCGCCGTCATCTGCATGGCCGTCCGTTCATTCACCCGCTTCCCGGATGTGCTCCCTCCCATAAAGAAGGTATAGCCGCTGCCGGACGTCCGGTCAGACGGCTTGTCACGAGAACGGAATAAACTGCTGAAAAATCCCATAACCGTCATCATCCTTTCTGAAAAATGACAAAAGAAAAGCACCTGCCTTTTCGACAGATGCTGTTCTCTGCTGTTCATACACTGCTGCTATTTTTTACAATAAGCCTGAATTGCCTTATCAGCAAACTCTGCTGTTCCGGTTCCGCCAATTTTATCAATGTTGACTGTCAAATCACCGCCGCCCGCATACATTGCTCCAAGACCCAGCAATATCTTATCCGTACAGGTATAAAAATGCTCTGTAATAAATTCCTGCAGTCTCTTTGCCAGACCAACTGCGGCCTCACCCTCCGGATCCTGCTCTTTTATCTTTCCAAACTCAGAAAAGATCTCCATCATCTGAACATTAAGCACATGCTGTTCCTCCTTGCCCCGTCCTACGGACTTCTTTTCATACTCTTTATAAGCATCGGTCTGTCCCCAAGATGCCTTTGCCTGCCTGGCGTATTCATCAAGCTTTCTTGTATCAAACGCCTCAAAGCTCATATGCTTCACTCCAATCATTTTGATTCCACGGGCAAGATCAATCAGATTCTGCAAGTGTTCTTTTCGGAGTTCCAACAACTGAATCTGCTGTTCCAAAACCCTGCCCCGGTCAAAATCGGGGCTGTCCAGAATAGCCTTGATTTCTTTCAGTGTAAACTGCAGTTCTTTGAATAAGAGTATCTGCTGCAGCCTTTCCAGTGCTGTATCGTCATACATGCGGTATCCTGCGTCCGTAACCTCTGTGGCCGGCAGAAGTCCAATCTTATCATAATGATGAAGAGCGCGGATACTTACTCCGGATATCTGGCTGACCTCATGTACTGTCATCATCCTGATCACCTCTTTCCCCTGTGGTAATCATAGCATAAACTATTACATAACGTCAGGGTCAATACCTTTTTCATAAACTATATGAACAAAATTCCCCGGCTGTCATAAACCGATGCCCTGGTATCATTCCCGCACCGGATCGCCCGGTCCAGCCCCATGATCGCCGCAATCGCTCCATCGATCTTCTCCGTGGACTTCTCCTTATCCGCCTTGATATTCCCCGCCGGATCGGTACGGATGAAGATGTTGTCCATCATCCACCGCAGCACCGGATGCCCGCCGTGGGCGATCCTCCGCTCCAATGTCAGCTTCATCAGCTCCTTGGTAGGCGGCGACATGTCCTTAAATCCCTGGCCGAAGGGAACCACCGTGAATCCCATCCCTTCCAGGTTCTGGACCATCTGCACGGCGCCCCACCGGTCAAAAGCGATCTCCCGAATATTGAACCGTTCCCCCAGGCGCTCAATGAACTTCTCAATATATCCGTAATGCACCACATTCCCCTCCGTGGTCTGCAGGAAGCCCTGCCGTTCCCACACATCATACGGAACATGGTCCCTGCGTACCCGCAGATCCAGCGTCTCTTCCGGAATCCAGAAATACGGAAGCAGCTGGAACTTATCTTCTTCATCCAGGGGCGGGAACACCAGGACAAATGCCGTGATGTCCGTGGTGGAGGAAAGGTCCAGGCCCCCGTAACAGACACGCCCTTCCAGTTCCTCTTCGTTCACAGCAAAGGCGCACTGATCCCATTTCTCCATCGGCATCCAGCGCACCGCCTGTTTCACCCACTGGTTCAGCCGCAGCTGCCGGAAGGAATTCTCTTCCCCCGGATTCTGCTTCGCCGACTCGCAGGCTGCTTTCACCTTGTCCATCCCCACTGTGATGTCCAGGGACGGGTTGGCCTTCTTCCATACCTTCGGGTCAGTCCAATCGTCACCCTCATCCGCCCCATAGATCACCGGGTAAAAGGTCGGGTCGATTTTCCGCCCTTCCAGGATGTCCTTTGCCTTCTGGTGCGTCTCATAGCAGATGGAATTGGTATCCGTCCCAGCTGTAGTGATATAAAAGAACAGGGGCTGCATCCTTGCGTCACCGCTGCCTTTTGTCATGACATCAAACAGTCTCCTGTCCGGAGCTGCGTGCAGTTCATCATAGACCACCCCATGGATGTTGAATCCATGCTTGGAATAGGCTTCCGAACTGAGTACCTGGTAAAAGGAATTGGTCGGCAGGTAGATGATCCGCTTCTGGGATGCCAGGATCTTTACCCGCTTGGAAAGCGCCGGACACATCCGCACCATATCCGCCGCGACATCAAACACAATCGTCGCCTGCTGCCGATCCGAAGCGCAGCCATATACTTCCGCACGCTCTTCCCCATCCCCGCAGGTCAGCAGCAGGGCCACTGCCGCTGCCAGTTCGGATTTCCCCTGCTTCTTAGGGATCTCAATGTATGCCTGATTGAACTGTCGGTACCCATTCTCTTTGACCGTCCCAAACAGGTCCCGGACAATCTGCTCCTGCCAGTCAATCAGTTCAAACTTCTTTCCTGCCCATTTCCCTTTCGTATGGCACAGGCTCTCAATAAACGCCACCGCGTAGTCCGCAGCCTCTTTGTCATAATGGGAACCCTTCGCCATGAACCTGGTCTGCTTATACTTCTTCAGTTTTCTCACGGCTGTACCATCCCCCCTTACACGTATTTCAGCCACTGCCTGTACACCTCACTGGCAATGTTCGCCATCATCACCGGCGGCACGCTCATCCCGCAGACATAATTGACTTCCTGATCCATGAAATCATAATCTTCCGGAAACGTCTGTGTCGCCACATAATCATGGACGGAATATTTTTCCCCGTCACAGAACCTGGTTACAATCGCGCAGGCGGTATTGGTCGGCGCCACCCGGCAGTCTTCCACAATGGCATTGTTGAACATGGACAGTTTTCCGCGTTCCCTAATGGAGATATCTGCGAAACAGGTATCCCCCTTCTTCCTTTTCGCCACCAGCTCCGTCATTAGCGCTTTCTGGTAGGGAATCCCATGCTCGCTCCGCACTTCTCCGAAGCGGATCGGCTTCTCATGGAAATCCAGCTTCAGCTTCGGCAGGTCCAGGTCATTGCGATGGGCAATAAAAAAGACACGCCTCCTCCTCTGCGGAACCCCCATGGTATGGGCGTCCAGCAGGAAGATCTGTGTCGCATAGCCCGCCGCTTTAAAGGCTTTCAGCAGTTCATTCACATAGCCCCTGGCGTTGCCTTTCAGCAGGCCGGAAACATTTTCCGCGATCACTGCCTTAGGCTTTAAAATCTCCGCTGTCCGGATGAAATGCAGGAACAGATCATCCAGCCGCTGTTTCTTCTGTCCTTCCCGGAATGCCTTTTCCTTTCCCCATGCCTTCTCCCGGTCCCCGGCAGTGGAGAATACGGAGCAGGGCGGCGACCCGTCCAAGATATCCAGATGTCTTAATTCCTCCGGATAGACCTGCAGCTGATTGAATTCCCGGATATCCATCAGATACGGATATTTCGGATGATGGTTCCGCCTGTACAGCTTCATCATCTCCAGGTCAATCTCACAGTTCCCCAGCACCGTATACCCGGCAAGCTTATATCCCATGGAAGAGCCTCCGCCGCAGGAGAAACAGCTGAATACTGTTTTTCCGTTCTTTGGAACGTCCTTCAAATCATCCAGCCGCCATTTCCATGGGAACCTGTGGTCAGTTGAATTTAAAGCCGCATCTTGGGCATTCGTGCGCGAATTCCTCATCTCCAAACTCCCCCTCGTCATACTCCTTATTACTGCCGGTATCGTCTGGATCCTCACGTACCGCGAACAGGTCTGTCACCTCGTCCTCACGGAAACCGGTCAGGGATACGTCAAACTCCTCTCCCTGCAGGCTTTCAATCTCGATCCTCAGAAGTTCCTCATCCCATCCGGCGTCCATAGCCATACGGTTGTCCGCCAGGATATACGCTTTCTTCTGGGCTTCGGTCAGATGGTCCGCCAGCACACAGGGAACTTTTTCCATCCCTTCCTCCTGCGCCGCCAGCACACGCCCATGCCCTGCGATAATCCCGCAGTCCCCATCAATGATTACCGGATTAAGGAACCCGAATTCCCGGATGGATGCCCGCAGCTTCGCGATCTGCGCCGGGGAATGGGTCCTTGCGTTGTTGATATACGGTACCAGCTTCGCGGTCTCCACCATCCGCATTTTATTTTCTGTCTTCACGTCAATTCCTCACTTTCAATTAATCCACTTGATCACTGGATCTCCGGAAAATCCTTTTTCCCATACAAACCATGCATAAGCGACAGCACTTGAGGATATTTTCCCAAACTCCCCGTTTATCGCGCATAGCAGCCGGGATGCGCTTACATATACCGTCCTCGGCGGGTTGTCCAGAAAAAACTGTTTACGGTTTTTCCCTTCCAGGAACTGCAGCTTCAGAAACATCGCCACCTTCCTTCCCGGTTTGACACTGTCCAAAGCCTTCCTGACAAAATCCAGCGCATATTTATACGGCGGGTTTGTAATGATATCCCCGTCAAATAGTTGGTTTGTCTGCAAAAAATCAACAGGTTCTGGGAAACCGAATCCCCTATAAACCAAATCTGTGCTGACTACATGGTATCCATGCTTTTCCAATACCTTCGCCAAATGCCCCTCTCCGCAGGCGCATTCCCAAACAGAAGGGGCAAATCTTTCCTCATGGAGCAGAAGTTCCATGGCCTTTGGCTCCGTGGCATAGTAGTCATCCTTCTGCCTGACACCTGAACTGTGATTCGATGCTCCCAGAATGGTATAAATGCTTTTGCAGTTTCCAATCCAGTCTTTGTCTGCTTTTCCTCCTTTGCATTCTGCCTGCGTCCTGGCTCCCATCATAATCCACCCCTTGCCCGGAGCAGCCGCTCCATCACATCATCCTGGGGCGTAGACCCCTGCCACTCCACTGAGCAGTTCTCCTTCACCACCTGGTAGATCTGATACCAGATCTGGTTGACCTGCTTCATATACTGCTGGGACATGGAAACATACGGGGAAGCGATGGCGTTCCCGGTTGTTGGATGTTTTGCAAGGAATCCATACTCTGAAATACATTCCTCGCATTGGACCCACCGGGATACGGACACCGCGTACTGCTCCACCAGCTGGATATTGACCAGCCGGTCACATCCCCGCTCCCTCAGCCATTTCCATGTCTCTTCATACACCTCCGCCGCGCAGAAATTCTTTCCGCTTTTCTGCTTTGCTTTCAGGTAATCCTTCACCGGCGGCATTTCCTCCTCGGACATCTCCGAAGGCTCCGGCAGGTCCAGGACCAATGCCGTGCCGCCGTCATTGATCCGGTCTGTCAGCGATTTCTTTTTCCTTCCGGCGCCGACCCTTGCGCCGCCCCGGCCTGTCCCATCCCTGGCCATGGCCTTCACCTCTTCCCTTTCCGGGGGCAATACCCCCTTTGATTTCCATTTTTTGTACACGACACCCCCGCACCGTTCCCCGGAAGAAAGGCTGCGGAGATTTTGACCGCCCCTCCCCGGCTGAGCTTTCACCGGTTATGCCAGCGGTCTCCGTTCTCCGCATGGATCTTCGCGTGGCAGGACCGGCACAGGGCGATCAGGTTGCTCCGCTCATGGGTACCGCCTTGAGACAGCGGCAGCTTATGGTGGATCTCCTCGGTCTTCACATACCGCCCTTCCTTCAGGCACTGCTCACACAGCGGATGCTCCGATGCGTACTTATCGCGGATCCGTTTCCATGCCCGTCCGTATCTGCGGCGTACAGCAGGATCCCTGCCGTACTTCTCGTAGCGGCGGTTCTCTTCTTTTTGGTGTTCCTCACAAAACCTTCCCTCCGTCAGGTTCGGGCATCCCGGCCAGGAACATGGCCGCTTCGGTTTCCTCGGCAATACTTCCACCTCCTTCGGGCATAAAGAAAGCCCTGGGGAATCGCTTCCTCAAGGCTCTCTCTTTTTATTTTCCACATCTTAACAATACCACAAAGGCATACTGTAATGTACTTGATTTTACTGTATTGTTTCAGGAATTTTGATTTCCGCAAGGGCTTTCCTGTGAAGCCGGAATACATTATCAATGCCATAGCCAAGCTCAATCGCGATTTCTTCCCACCTCATATAGGACAGGTACCGCAGTTCCAATACCACCTGAAGTTCCGCATTCTCCACAGCTTTTATTCTGCGGACGATCCCCTTCTTCAATTCCACCAGCTGAAGCATGTCCTGGTTGATTTCTGATTCCAGGTCTATGATCCTGCAGACGGTATCTTCCATTCTGGAACCATCCCTGTTCGGATTCTTCGGCATATCCGAATAAGCCGCTGTGACCTTGGCCGCCAGATTATGAAGTTCCTCAATCTGATTCAGCTTGCTCTCGATCCGCTGGTTCAGCCCGAATGCCTGGGATAAATACTTCTTTGCTTCCTGCTGTTTTCTGTTCATAAGCCACCTCCGATTGAAATCTGTAAATAGTTCCCCTCGGATTGCCTCCCTTGATTGACTATGATGATCTTATCTCTGCCTGAAGTTTGCGGATCAAACATTCCCCATTCACGGAAGTCAGTGTCTGATACCAGCCGGAACGGAAAAAGCGCTCAATCCGCAAAGCCTCATTTATGACATCCTTGTTTTTAGGGTGCGCTTTTATTTTCTTCAGCGCTGCTCTGTAATCCTCTGCCGCCTGCACAATGATTGCGTTCGCAAGATTCTCATAAGCATTCCCTGTCTGTTTATTGACTGCTGCCACCTGCCATCACCTCCGCTCTCACAGCATCAATCAATGCCCTCTGTGTATGGTCTTTTGTTTCCAGCGCATGCATGATCTGCTCATCAATGGTCTTTGCCGCAAGGATGTGGATCACGGACACCGTCTCCTTCTGTCCCTGCCGCCAAAGCCTCGCCACCGTCTGCTGGTACAGTTCCAGGCTCCATGTAAGCCCGAACCACACCAGGATATTCCCGCCGCTCTGAAGGTTCAGGCCGTGTCCGGCGGATGCCGGGTGGATCAGCCCCACAGGGACTTCCCCCTCATTCCACCGCCGGATGTTCTGCTCTTTATCCAGTCTGGCGCAGCCGATCTTAAGTTCAGAAAGCCTTTCCTGTATCCGTTCCAGGTCATGCTGGTACCAATAGGCCGCAAGGACCGGTTTCCCGTTCGCCGCCTCAATGATATCCTCCAGGGCATCCAGCTTTCGGTCATGGATCATTTCATAAGTGCCGTCATCAGAATATACCGCTCCGTTTGCCATCTGGGACAGCTTCCCGGACAGCGCTGCCGCGTTCGCGGCTGTCACTTCCCTGTCCGGCAGCTTTAAAAGAAGATCCCGCTTCATCCGCTCATATTTTACAAATTCCGGTTCATCCAGACGTACCATATATCTGGAATTCACCAGTTCCGGCATCTTCAGGTGGTCAGCTGATTTCATGGAGATCGTGATATCAGAGATCCTGTCATAGATCGCTTCTTCCGTTCCCGGAAGGAGTTTATAGCTGTATACGACATGCCCATTCGTCTTATCCGGCACGAAATACCGGTTCCGATATTGTCCGATAAACCTTCCCAGTCTCTGCCCCATATCCAAAAGCTTATATTCCGCGAACAGGTCCATCAGGCCGTTGGAAGAAGGCGTCCCGGTCAGGCCCACGATCCGTCTCACTTTCGGCCGCACCTTCATCAATGCCTTAAATCGTTTTGCCTGCCAGTTCTTAAAAGACGACAGCTCATCCACCACTACCATGTCATAATCAAACGGCAGCCCGCTCTTTTCCACCAGCCACTGGACGTTCTCTCGATTGATCAGATAAATATCCGCCCGCGCTTCCAAGGCCGCCATCCGTTCTGCCTCTGTTCCCACGGCCACGCTGTATCGGAGATCTGATGTATGGTCCCACTTTTTAATCTCATCCGGCCAGCTCATTTTCGCCACCCGGATCGGCGCGATCACAAGCACCTTATGGATCTCAAAGCTGTCAAACATCAGATCGCAGATCGCCGTCAGCGTAATGGAAGTCTTTCCAAGCCCGCATTCCAAAAATACCGCCGCCGCGTCATGCTCTTTGATATATTCCGATGCGTAAACCTGGTAGTCATGCGGTTCGTATTTCATCAATGATCCCTCCAATCTGCCCTGGGTCATCCAGCACATACACCCGGTACCCCAAAGACCGCAGCAGCTCATGCCTGGACTCCTGCAATGGCCTTGCTTTCTTCCCCGGAGCCTTTACTTCCACAAAGCCCATCCTCCCGCCCGGTAAAAGGACGATCCGATCCGGCAGACCATCAAATCCGGGCGCTGTCCACTTGGGACAGATTCCGCCTGCTGCCCTCACCGCTTTTACCAGCTTCTGCTCCACTGTTTTCTCTCTCATGCTTCCTCCTCTCCCGAAACAACTGAACCAAAAATCCCTTACGCGCGTATATACATGCGTTACACATGTCTGCTTTCTATCAAAAACACCATTTATTTGTTCTATAAAGAAAAAGTTGTTTCGTTGTTCCATATCCGCTCCAAACCCTGCATGTTTCCATGCTTTGTCACTGAACAACCCGTTAGGAACGGAACAAGAAGCTGTTCTGTTCCGACAGGTTGTTCACTAAAATCATTCATCTCTTTTGTAGATTCTCTGTCTTCCATAGATGGGAAGAATCTTTGCCTTCCCGGTTTTGCTCCAACCAGCGATTCTCTCCATGATGGCGGAAATAGCGTAGCTGTCCGATGGCTTCATATCTTCTTTCGCCTTTCCAAAACATTCGCACCAGATTTCCATGTTGGAGACCTCTATCCGGCGGACGCTGCCGTCCGGCCTCATCGGGTCATCCGCGTCCCGGACATAATCACGCCGCTTATAGACATCCATCGAATCCCAGTGATCGGGCAGGAGCATATCCAGGTATTCCTGCACCAGCCCTTCCCGGTCATCCCGTTCCATCGCCGCCCGCTGCTCTTCTTTGGCATAGTCCTCCAGTTCCGGCGAAAGATACAGCTTCTCCCCGGCTTTGGCATATACCATGACCTCCGCCCAGACCTGCTTCACCGTATCCTCATCCATATCCCAGGGCTTGTACTTCCCGTTTCCCGGCACCTTCACATTCCAGTACCTTCTGTTCCCGGTAATGTCCCTGAGATACCCGTTCTGGCTGTTGGTGGTGCCGAAAAATACGCACTGTCTCGGATGGGGCGTCACCCTTCTTCCGAAGCTTGCCCGGTACTTGTCATCCTGCCTGGAAATAAAGGCTTTCACCTTATCCAGGTCCGCTTTCCGCATCCCGGCAAGCTCCCCGATCTCCATGATCCAGTACCCCTGCAGCTTCTCTGCCGCCGTCTTGTCATTCATATCCGACAGGTTCAGGCTGTCCGAGTACCATTCACCGCCCAGCCTCGCAATCAGCGTACTCTTCCCGATCCCCTGGTCTCCGTTCAGAACAATCATGCTGTCAAACTTAATCCCCGGATGGTACACCCGGCAGTAAGCTGCGCACAGCTCCTTCCTTGTAACTGCCCGTACATATGGAGTGTCCTCCGCCCCAAGATAATCGATCAGCAGCGTATCCGCGCGCTCTACCCCGTCCCAAGCAGGAAGCGTCTCAAAAAACTCCCGGATCGGATGGTAGGACCGGTCATCCACAGCCTTCGTAACGGCGATATCATAATTCCTAGCGGAGAATGTCCCGTATGCCGCGTCTACATAGCAGATCAGCTGGGCGTCATCCGCGTCCCGCCAGAACTTGGCCGGATGCGGCCAGGGAACTTTCCCCCGGATCTCCATGCCGTCCGCCAGCTGGTTGAACACAATCCCCTTCAGGTTCTCATCATTTTCCAGGATCAGCATGAGGTTGTGCAGGTTATTCTTAAGTTCCATGCTCTTCTTTTCATACTGAAGCTGCTTCTTCCACGCGTCCGGATCCGCTTCGTCAAAATCCTCCGCTGCTGCCTGCCGCTTTTCCTCAAAGATACGGAGTTTCACCCGCTCATCCGCCACGGCGAATTCGGCCATGGCATTATAGGACTTTTTTGGGTCATCATCCGGGAACTTATGCACCCTCACCGCGTCAAAAGCGTTCAGCAGCTGCCCGCAGGCCGGATCCGTCGCATGAAAGCTGTAGGCAAACTTCTCATCGATGATGATGACGCCGGCGGAACTGTCTGCCGGGATATAGTCATATCTCCCTTCCATTGCCGACGGCGCGTAAACATCCGGCAGGAACTTTTCAATCGCTTCCCGGATTGGATAAGTACGGCAGAAAGCCCCCACCACGCCGGTCTTTGCCAGCGGATCCGCCTGCTGTTTCGCGGACTTCTCCACCGCTTCCGATTCCCTGGACGATACCGGCCAGGTGGAAACATCCCGCCAGTCGTCATAAAGCCCCAGGTAAGCATCCGGATCCAGGATATCGCCGTCCATGACCCGGAACACATACTCCCCGTTTGAGGAAGTAGACGGCCAGTACATAAGCCTGTGCGGCTGGTATGTGGTATCATCAAACAGGTCCATTCCGATCTCCTGCGCCACCTTGCGGGCAAGGGCCGGATATTCCTCCTCGGACACATCCCGTTTCAGCGGGAAGATCAGCCGCAGCCGCGGCGCCTCCGGCGTATGCTTGTGCGTAGAGTAGACACACATCTCATGGGAATGGAACAGGGAAAGCTCATCCAGGATATCCGGCGTGCCGTGGTCCATATCCAGCGTCAGCATGGACCGGCACAGAACCGTCCCGGTCTTTCTCCTGCCGCCCCGCAGGTGCCCGCCGACAAAACCGCCCACATCCTTGACAGCGTCCTGCTGGGGCTTTGTCATCTTCCTGTATTCCTCCACTGTTTCCGTGGTGGTCTGCGTGGTACTGACCCTTTTGCAGAAGTCATCCCAGGAGATCTCATTATTCTTCCATCTCTTCTCCATACGGGAATTTCCATACGCGATCTTCATCCTGCCATCCCCTCCTTTTCCCGCAGGTCATCGGTAAAATACCGGATCTTCTTGCGCAGTTTCCTGGCCTTTTCAATCTCAGCGGCCATGCCTTCGGAGACTGTATCCCCGAACACCCAGACCTCTTCGCATTTTCCCATAAAGACAATGCCCATCTTAAGCCCCAGCCACCGTTCTGTTTCCTCATCCAGGTACTGCGGGCAGAGAAGGTGCGGAGCGATCGGGATGCAGTGTCTCTCCACCGCGAACCGGGAAAATGCCCTTGCCCGGAACGTATTCTTTTCCACGTCCCCCGCATAAGGCGAACAGATATAGACCAAAGGGCGGTACGCAGCGGCCGCCCTGGCCGCGCGCTCTTCCGCCTCGATCCTGGTCAGCGCCTCATATACCACGGGATCATAATATCCCTCGCTGTTATACTTGCTGACTCCCATGCTCAGTTCCCCCTTTCAATCAGCGGAAGGATCCCGTCCGCTTTCAGCAGGTCATAGATGAAAAGCCTTCCTTTCTGCGTCCAGTACGTATGCACCTTCGTATGCGTTGTCCCGTCATGCGTCGGATAGGCATGCGTCTTCGTGCTGGTGTATCCGCACCCGGCATATTTCTGGTACAAAAGCCATATCTTTCCGCCCTGCTTATACTGCACGCCTTTCTCATGCAGGTACTGGTTCATCCGCTTCGCGCTCCATCCATAATCTTTCGCGAATTCCGATACCGCCAGCAGGCTGGGGCTGTTCAGAACCACATCGTAATAGCTTGCCTTCGGCCTCATCTCCGCAAGCTGCTGCTTCTGCACGGCGGCCTCCTGTTCCAGCGCCATCCTCTTCAGCCGCTCGGCCTTAAACGCCTGCAGCGCTTCAATCAAAGCGTCCGTGTTGTTCACAATGTCATCCAGCGCAAATACTCCATGCTTCCGGATCGCCGGAAGGACTTCCGATGTCACCCACCTCTTGAAGCGTTTCGCGGACGGAAGTCTGCTGGAAAGGATCAGACTGTACAGACCGGATTCGTTGATAACCGTCAAGCCGCGATTCGGAATATCTAATGTCGGGATTTCCGACTTTTGAATGACAGTCCTGTCTTCCTCATCCACATGGGCAATAAGCGCGTCCCTTGTGTTGCCATAGCCCAGGATCTCAGCTACATCCTTCCCGACAAAATACGGCTCACCATTGACTGTGATACTGCGGACCGAGCCGAACTCCGCATTGCTGAATACCTGTAACTCACTCATGAATTACCCTCCTTAGATATGAGATTTTTGAAGGGTCTGCTCCCTTCAAGTCACAGGCAGCAAAAAGGAGAGGATTTTTACCCTCTCCCGAAAAATATCTAATCCTTTTTATAAAACTGTGTTTCGTAACCATCGGCTCTTAAAACCAGCCCCTCCGCCCAGGGCGGTGTCCTTCCCATCTGCTCACAGATTGCATCCAGAGAAGCATCCTTCCGGCACTCAATGATCAGTTCATCATGCACATGGGCGCAGATCCGGCAGTGCGACAGTGTCCGCATGGCATAGCAGAGGATGTCCCTGGATATGGCCTGCACAATGTTCTCCACAAACTTGGGGCCGTAGCTCTCGATCCGCTCCCACTTCTTTGTTCCTCCCACGCCTTCATAAGTCACAGATTCACCGCCGAAACGGTTCTCACCGATCCTCGGCTTCACATAGGCAAGCCTTCTTCCAGAAGGCAGGGTAATAAACAGCATCCCGCTGCGGCACTCAAAACGGATCCCCCGCAGGACGGACGGCCCCCGCTGCTTCACCGCCTTCTTTACCGCCCGATCCACATCCCACCAGAACCGGACGATATTGGGGTTCGCCGTCCGCCAGGAATCCACAAGCGGCTGAAGTTCCTCTTCCGCCAGTCCCATTTCCAGAGCTCCCATCGATTTCAGGGCGCCGACAGATCCTCCATATCCTAAAGCCAATTCTGCGATCTTCCCCTTCTGCCGCAGTTCCGCGTTCCGTCCGTGTTTTTCCACCGGCACCCCGAACATCGCCGACGCCGATGCGCAGTAAATATCACCGTTATTCACAAACACTTCCATCCTCCACCGCTCCCCGGCAAGCCAGGACAACACCCGCGCCTCGATGGATGAGAAGTCCGCCACACAGAATTTATATCCCGGCTGCGGCACAAATGCTGTGCGGATCAGTTCTGACAGAACCTCTGGTATATTCTCATACAGAAGTTCCAACGCCTCATAGTCGCCGTACTTTACAAGGGATCGGGCTTCCGCCAAGTCAGGGATATGGTTCTGGGGCAGATTTTGCAGCTGTACGATGCGTCCCGAAAATCTGCCGGTTCTGTTGGCTCCGTAAAAAAAGAACATCCCGCGGCACCGGTCATCCTCACAAGCCGAATTTCTCATTGCCTGATATTTCTTTACGCTGCTCTTCGCAAGCTGCAGGCGAAGGGATAATACTTCCGCAATATCACCGGGAACCGTTTTTATCATGGCGGCCACTTCTTTTTTCCCAAGACTGTCGGCCTCAATCCCTCGGTCAGCGAGATAGCCTTTCAGCTGTTGAACCGAATTCGGATTGTCCAGTCCCGTCATTGCCTGTAATCTCGCCGTCAAATCAGATTTTGACCGCGCGTCTATCAAGAGCGCCTGATCCACCAATTCACGGTCGATCATAATGCCCCGGTCGTTGATCTCTTGGTCAAGGTGATATTCTTCCCAGACGCTTTCCGGTACCGGATAATTGGAAAGTCTGGCCTGAATGGCCATTTCCACCTCTACATCACGGATATTGTAGCTTTTAAATGCCTCCCACTTCTCCGGCGCATCTGCCGGAAGGTTTCTGGTGCGTCCGCCATTGGACTTAGTCGGTGCGCAGGGCTGGCAGAAATACTTAATAAGATTCTTCCCTTCCGTCAGCTTCTGCTTTTCCAGACCCAGCACAGTTCCAACGCCTTCCAGAGACAGCGGCAAACCCAGATAAGCCGCCCATACCATGGAGCAGCGCCAGGAGTCCGGCATCAGGTAATCCCCTGTCGGATACCCCAGATAGCGGGACAGGCAGATGCGCTCAAAGTTAGCATTGAAAGCCCATTTGGTGACCGTGTCATCCTCCAAGGCAGCAATGATCTCTGCCGGAATTTTCTCCCCGCAGGCAAAATCTACCTGCCGCACAGGACCGCCATTCACACTGTAGGCAAAGAGAATAACTTCAAAATCCGGGGAGGAGGCATATTTATAAACGCCGCACTTGACCAGGTCCACATCCGAAAATGACTCAATATCAATTTCCAGGTTTTTTATTTCAGCCATGAAAAACTCCTCCCTGTCAATACTTTGCTGATTGTCTGGTGTGCCACTCCAAACATAAAACCAAGTTCCGTTGCAGAAATACCGCACCATGCGCCAAAACGGATCGCCTGTACATCATCCTCTGTTAATTTTCTCCAAGCTCTTCCTGAATGCAAAACATCCAGCACGTTTTCTGCCTGGGTATCGTACCGCAAATTTTCAAGTCGGTTATCCGCTGGGTTACCATTGTTGTGACAGACTACCATTCCTGGAGGCCGTGCGCCTGCGAATGCCAGCATCACAAGCTGATGCACTAAACAGGATTTCCGGGGATCGTTTAAAACAACGCTAAGATGCCCCTCACGACTGTGTTGACCTGGCCTTAATACCCTCTCCTTTATTTGAAATTCAAACTCGCCATACTGATTTGAACTGTGAATTGTCCTGCTCAGGCTCTTAACATTGCCCATGCTGCTCACCTGATATTTTCCTTCATATCCGGGTACATCTTTCCAGATTTCCTCCATACCGCTTCACTCCCTTCCTGCCCTGAGGCGGCAGATTGCTCCGCCGCCCCAAAGTTTTTGAAATCAATCGAGGAAATCGTCCTCATCCTCTTCCGCGAAATCATCCTCCGCCCTGCTCTTGCCGCCAAGGGGTTCGCCGTCCCGGATCTTCTGCAGATTGTTCAGGCCGCAGGCAATCCCCTTGTTTCCGTTGCTGTTGAAAGCGTAGAAATTGATGCTCGCCCTGCCGTACACCCCGGAATATACCTCGGAACGTTCCAAAATCGGGTTCCTGTCCGCGTCCACGATCCCCGGCGCCGTGCCGCTGTTTGCGTTCACAAAATAAGAATTTGCGTATGCCTCGTCATCCGGCCTTTCCGCGTCACCATCACGCAGCGGCGTCTTCAGCGCGGAAAGCGCCGGTACAGATCTGCCATTGCCTTTCAGCTTGCTCTGCCCTTCCTCATAAGCCGCCTGGATCGCTGCCCGGATCTTTTCCAGCGTCTTCGTGTCAGACTTCGGGATGATCAGCGACACAGAATATTTCGGTGCGCCTCCATTGATGGATTTCGGTTCCCATGCGTTGACATAGCTCCATCTGGTGTTGACTCCGGTAATTACTTTTGTTGGGTTATTGAACTTAGCCATACTGTTTTTCCTCCTTAATTTTCACTAAAATCTTCATATGCTGTATTGAGCGCCGGCCTCTTATCGGAATCCGGCACCAGCGTCGGCTTGCCCTGGGGCTTTACGATAAACGGGCCAAGCACTTCCTCGAACTTCTTTTTCCCCATAAGGGCGGTCATTGCGGTAATGCCGAGAAGTTTCTTCTCATAAGGATCATATCCCGCGGTTTCCGCCGCCGAAATGACTGCGGCCTCATCACTGTATTTCCGGTTCGACCTGCCTTCCACGACTTTGAACCCTTCATAACGCGTTCCGGACAGGGCCTGCTGCAGGGCGTATTCTTTAATATCCGCCGCCCAGGATACCAGTTCATCGATCTTCGGAAGGATCGCCGCGATCTCGGTATCTTCCAGAACGGCAGGCATCTCAAAGTCATACTGCGTAAGTTCCAGGTTATATTCCGCCCTCTTTCGGCACGCCGCTTTCACTTTGCAGAACCGGCAGTGTTCCCCTGCCTTGAACTCTCCTTTGCCCTCATAGGCCAGAGCCGCCGTTGGCTTTAAGACTTCCTCCGCCCAAGCGAGCAACTCTTCTTTTGTCATGGCGCAGGTACTGACATTCTCACGCCGGGGCTGGAAGATGGTCATGTGGACCTCTTTGATGTCATACAGACCGTCAAACAATTCCAACGCGCCCAGTGCGTAACACATCATCTGAGGGTTTTTCTCCGCAGAAACGAGTACGCCCACCCCATGTTTATAGTCAATGACCTGCAGCGCCTCATCCGCCACGATCACGCAGTCGCCGGTGCCGAAACCGTTCTCCACCCATCTGGAAAAATCCAGCCTCTGCTCAATCAGCACCTGCGGATCCGGGCAGCGCTTCTTTGTTGCTTCAATCTGTTCGTTGACATAAGAACAATAGCTTTCCGCGCAGTCCCGCATCTCCTGGTCGTAATAAGTAAGATTTTCCGTAGGATCTGCTACATCCTTCCCTAATGACTTTTCCACCAGATAAGCGCAGAGTTCATGGCAGTCGGTACCCTGCTGCGCGTAAGGGCTGGATCTGTCTTCCTGCTCCGCGCACAGTTTTGCCGAAGGCGGGCATTCCAGCCATCTGTGGCTGGATGACGCCGATAAAAACGCGTGTTTTCCCATTATCCCAGCACCTCCGCTTCCGCCATCACCGCCGCGTATTCCCCTTTATCCAGTGCTGACAGCTTGTCCGCCCCGTGCGCTTCAAGGATCTTCCTGATCTCCGCGGTATGCCCTGCCCTGGACTTCTCCGCCAGGAATGCCCTTACCTCAGTAAAGGTATATTCCTTTGCCGACTCTGCCGGAGCTTCTGCCTTCTTTTCCCCTGTCTCAGAAAAAATCTCTGTCAATTCATCGGCAATGTTCATCAGGCTCTCCCCGCACTTCTTCAATTCCTGAAGCAGCAGGTTCAGTTCATTCATCTTTGACATGTTTTTGCTCCTCCTTCCTCAACTTCACGGATGTCTACGGATTCCACCGTCTGCCCCGGCGACAGGAGATACACCTGCGTAAACTCCCCGAACAGGAACTTAAGCAGTCTTGCCGGGAGTTTCGCATCCGCGCCCTTCAGCACGTTCTCCTTACGCCCGCTGGAATCCGAGACGTTAATGACAATCTTATGTTTGACCGCCATTTTTTCTTCACCTCTCTTTCTGCAGGAAGCTGTCTTCCTTACATGTCACAGGCAAGAAAAAGGGGAGAGATTTTACCCTCTCCCGAAAAAACCTTTAAAAATTTTTCTTAATACACTCGATCGCCTTATCATAATGGACCTTTGCCACTTTAACGCTTACTCCCATGATCTTCGCCGTCTCTGTCCTGGAGTATCCTTCCAGGCCGATCAGCTGGTAAGCCTGTCTCTGCCGGTCCGTCATCTTAGTGGCCGCAATCTCGCGAAGCTTCAGCACCTCATCCGGCACATCCTCATCAAATGGATCATAACTGGCCCCGGCAAGCACGCTGCTCTTGTCCAGCTCCCCGTCATCCGTATCTCCGGCTATGTAATCCAGGGAAAGATTCCAGTTCATATCAAACTTCTCTCCCGGATGCGCTTCTTCCCATTCTTTTTTCACAGCCTTCTGTTCTGCCGTCAATTTGGGATGCCCATTCTTAATGTTGTTGTTGACTTCATTATCATCCATCCGGTGCAGATCCCGGATCCACACTTCAGTCACGCCGCCCTCTCCCGGTCTGACCACGTTATAAGATCTCCTGTAACCGCCCCGCCCGTCCGGAACATCCACCGGATACCTGTAAACACCTCTCTGATCCTGTCTCGTTTTTTTGACTCTCATAATTGCCTCCGTTCTGGCCTGGAGGCAGTGAGAGCAGGGTACCCGGTATGGACTTTTGACCAAAGTACCCGAAACCAACAAAAATGCGCAGGAAAACAAGGGTACTTACACCCGTGTTCCGTCAGTTGTCTTTCTCACAACTGCTTTCCACGGTATGTCGTATCCTGCCTCACTGCGCACATGCGGCCGGTATGAATTTTTTTCTGAGTATCTTGGGATACTCATCCGAACCGGCATCCAAAGATATCAGTTCTGGTCAATATCTCAATTTTTGTTACCAGCCGGATTTTCAAGACTTTTCCGGCATGCCTATTTACTTATTCTCTTTTTAAAAAATGAAATTGTCCCGTTTTTGTAAACTGCACAAAAAAGAGCCTGACAAAATACAGATGTCTTTTCACATCTATACTTCGTCAGGCTCTGGTCGCTATGATTGCTCATACGCCGATTCGCTCAGTACGAACCTTTTTTCTGTGGAAGCTGACCGCAATGACCGATTTGCAGATGGGGCATTTAATTTTAATGATGCCCTCTACTGTCTCCGGGTCTGCGTCAAACAGCCTTTTATTTTTACAACATGGACAAGCCACATGCACTTCCTGCATATCTTTTCGCCTCCCGCAAGAGGCCAGCCAAAAGGGAATGTCAAACTGACCGTTGGTGATTGTTTTATTTTCCTCTGCACTGTTTGCCGTGACTTGGTTCCTATGGTAGCGATAAATATAGTATATCGAACATATGTTCTGATGTCAACTAATTTTGCTTACACAAGAAAACCCTGGCGAAGTTTTTATTCTGTTGAAATTTACGTCGAACTTTTATACCAATTTCTTTTATTCCGCAGGTAATGTTCCAGACTGTCATTCGCAATTACATCAAATCCG
>ERZ791922.186-NODE-186-length-51140-cov-3.306489_pt1 | contig 51140 bp, 37 predicted proteins | sample MGYA00510134_ERZ791922 | MGnify/ENA primary metagenome ERZ791922 (study PRJEB30046, sample SAMN00792101) | human gut metagenome | study: EMG produced TPA metagenomics assembly of the A metagenome-wide association study of gut microbiota in type 2... | reverse complement strand
TTTAGCTATGTTATAATTTCATTAAGTTAGATGCGCACTAGCGGTAGTTACTTTAGATAATCAGAAAATGTTTATTCTTTTAGAAAAAGAAGACGTGTTTCATAACTTGAAACGATTCCATACAAATGCTTGGCCAGTTTACATTTGGACGAAAAAGGGCGCAGATTATGAATTGTTTATGAAACATTATGGAACCGTGCTACGCTCCATACAAGAAGGTTGCAATACAAAGCATTAATAAATATTTATAGAATTGTGCTTTACCTTTTTCAATATAGTAGAATTCATAATAATAATAATAATAATAATATAGGAACATACAGTAACTAGAGGAATTTCCACCCTCTTTTATTACTGAATGTTCCTTTTATAGTTCAAGTAGTAGTCTTGTTAAGTGATGGGGAGAAGACTATATATTAAATTGGCTACGATATAATTCTGCATAGAAACCATTCATATCCAACAATTCTCGATGCGTTCCTTGCTCAAAGATTTGCCCTTCTTTTAATACGATGATTTGATCCGCGTGAAGTATAGTTTTTTATCGATGGACAATTACAATGAGATATTTCCTTACTTAAAAGTCTTCGATTTGTCCTTTTCTAAACCCTGATGATTGAGATTAAATCTAATGTGATGTCAAAGGACAGGAAAATAGTCGTGATACCCTTGATGGGGGAACTTATTATAAGGCAATGCCTAGTAAAAAGTAAGATTACCAAAAAACGGTTCCTTCACTTGTATTAGCTTTACATTGGCAACAATTCTCAGTCGTTCCACATACAGAAGTTTCGCTTGGTGTACACTCTGGAATTCGGGCAAGAGTTACATTATCTTCACAACGGTTGCGAAGCTCAGGTAATGGATTAGGAGCAGTTTGAAAACGATAATCTTTTCCCTTACAATCAATACGTGCATTGATAACATTATGGCTTGGTACACAACAAACGTCATGATTCATAATATCTTGATATTCAAAGAATGGAGCGGATGGTGATAAGCTTCCAAGCGGTACTATACTGGATAAACACTGGGTATTACCTGTGGTGGTTGCAATGATCTTACGAACATAGTCAATGTTAGGACGTAGACACAGTATTTGAGGGAAGGCTCCACAAGGGATAACTTGTTGCCAATCTTTCCTTTCGTATTGGTAAAGGAGATCTTTTGCCTTATGCAAATGTGAAATCTCCTGACATAGACATTCCTCCCAGATACCACGAATGCAAGGGTCACACTCTGTAAGAAGACAGGAATAATAAAGATAGCATTCGGTATATTCATGAAGTAATAAGTCTTCCAACCAAGTTGAAGTGGTATCTTTCAAGCTTTCATATTGGCTGACATGTTCTTCTTCAATTAAACCGATTTCCTGATAGAGTCTCCGACCTAAATCAGATTTTTCATAAAGAGGCGCAACATTCATGTAGTAATTCATCGTTTGTTGTTCTGCTGCTGTAATGATATTAATGTTTAATTTGGTCAGAATATCAGATTTTTTGTTATTAATATATGGGAATATGCTATCAACTGGATGTCTATGCTCTGAAATGGTTGGTCTTGCTGGCATTATCTCAGTATAACCGCCAACTAATTTTTCCGGGCATATTCCATATTCTAAATCTAATAGGTTAGAATAGCGAAAGAGGTGATCAAAATCCTCCAGTAATGCAAAATTGAGGGCATTTCTTACCGTACAGTTTGGTTCCTGTTTGGCTAAGACAGAGGTAAGGTCTACAGCCAATTGCTCATAAGTGATTGTATGCTCTAAGATGCTTTCATTTTTCGGTTTTAAACAGCTTATCCTTTTTTGCTGTTGTTGTTCAATTCGTCGAAGGATAGCCAATTCTCTTCTTAAATCATTATCAGGGCAGTGTCTTGAAAAGTTTCTGGAAAACCATTGCGCCTCAAATTCTGTACCATTCATTAAAACGATACGGCATTTGGTATAAGCATCTGTTTCTTCTTTATTGTAAGAACATGGGTAAATAACACTCCAATCCATAAAGGTTTTTTCTATCGGTACAGGCTTTTCATCAAATGGATTAAAATTATGCATAACATTCCCTAGATTCTTATGGTCCTTATTACTATATGATACCTAGATTTATTCGTGACATTCTAACTGTAGGATAGTTAATAGTTTGGGATATATTTTATTCTTTTTCAGAATAGATAATTCAATTGTGATGGCAGTTTACAACTGGATGGAAGCAAATTTACGATTGCTGTTGATTTTATTCAATGTTACAATATTAGAGTAAACATAAGAGGAGGAGAGAACGACGAAGTTATGAGAATTATTATATCACCAGCAAAAAAGATGGTGGAAAATATAGAAGCTTTACCAGTACAAGGGGAACCTAGTTTCCTAAAGCATACGAAAGATTTATTAGTTTATTTAAAAAGTTTAAGTTATGAAGAAGCAAAAGAGTTATGGAATTGCAACGATCAGATAGCTACCCTGAATTATGAGAGAATTTCAAACATGGATTTAGTAACAAAACTAACTCCTGCAATTCTATCTTATCAGGGAATTCAATATCAGTATATGGCACCAGAGGTACTAGAAAAAGACCAGTTGGAGTATATACAGGAACATTTATTTATCTTATCAGGATTTTATGGTATACTAAAACCATTCGATGGGGTGACTGCTTATCGTTTGGAAATGCAGTCAAAAGTAAGATTATCTGATAAAAAGGATTTATATGATTTTTGGGGAAGTTTATTGTATGATAAGATTAGTAAAGAGACTGATTTGATTCTAAATTTAGCATCTAAAGAATATAGCAAATGTATTGAACGTTATGTTTCGAACGATGTGAAATTAGTAACTTGTGTATTCGGAGAGCGAAAGGGAGACAAAGTAATAGAGAAAGGAACTTACGCTAAGATGGCTAGGGGAGAGATGGTTCGTTATATGGCAGAACATAAGATAACCACGATAGCGGATGTTATAAAATTTAATCGATTAGATTTTTCATATGATGAAAACCTATCAACTGAGACCAAATTAGTATTTGTGAAAGGAGATTCTAATGTTAGAATTAGGAAGTAAAGCACCAGAGTTTACATTAAATAATCAAGATGGAGTAGAGGTATCACTTAAGGAATATAAGGGTAAGAAAGTAATCCTTTATTTTTACCCTAAGGACAATACCCCAGGCTGTACCGCACAAGCTTGTGGTTTTGCAACATTGTATCCGGATTTTATGGAAAAAGATGCTGCCATAATTGGGGTTAGTAAGGATACGGTTCAATCTCATAAAAAATTTGCTGAGAAATATAATCTTCCATTTCAACTACTATCGGATACCGAACTGGAAGTAATAAAAGCCTATGATGTCTGGCAGGAAAAAAATATGTACGGGAAAAAGACGATGGGCGTAGTTAGAACAACTTATCTAATTGATGAGAATGGAATCATAATTGGAGCTTCCACAAAAGTTAATGCTGCAAATAATCCAGAAGATACTCTAAAATTAGTTTAAGTAAGAAATGCTCTCACCTACTTTATAGAAATACAACGCAATATTGTCATAACTGATTAAGCTTAAAAAATTTATGCTAAGAAAATAGATAAGAATAAGAATATAAAAACCACAAGGAATCCCTAATATGTTTTCCTTGTGGTTTTTTGATTTGAATGATTTAGTTTATAACTGCTTTTTATATTTTGATATAGGAAAAGAAACCATCATAACTTAGGAGTCTATAGAATGCCTTATTATAATACTAACGTTGGTGCTGTATAAACACGGGCACTTAACTCTTGATCTAACATATAGAGGCTCTTTGAGTCATCTCCGTAAAGTTCCATTTTTCGAATCAAATCGGTAGCGTTCTTCTCTTCTTCCCCTTGTTCCTTGATAAACCAATCAAGAAACTGCATTGTACGGAAATCTTTCACTGAGAATGCAGCATCATAGATGAGATGGATGGATTCTGTTACATATTGTTCATGCTCTAAGCTTGCTTTTAATGGTTCCATAGCACTAGTGTACTCTTTCACTGGAGAATCAATCGCTTGAAGTGTCACCTTTAAGTTATTATTTTGCATATATTGCATAAAAAGCATTGCGTGGTCTCTTTCTTCTTGAGCTTGAACTTTAAACCAATTTGCAAAACCGTCTAGTCCTTGCTCTGTATAGTAATTTGACATGTCTAAGTATAAATAAGCAGAATAAAATTCTTTTCTCACTTGATCATTCAATAAGTTGCTAACTTTTTCATTTTCCATATTGTTACCTCCTTTTCTTTGGTATTTTTATTATATCATTTTGGCAAAATTAAACAAGATATATTTCTTATAAATTCATGTAGTTTATTTATCTCTGATTCATATTGATGTACAGTTCGATGAAACATTTATTGGTAACATAGAATAATAGAGCACATCATATGCTGATATAAAAGGGTGAAGGCATTTTCTAGGTATTATAAAGAAAGAAGATAAGTTAAAGGAATTTGAATTAAAAGTAGGCGAGAGAGAAAAGTATCTGTATGGAAATCTGGATTACCTGAATAGACATGGGGATATGGACAGATTGATATATATGGAGCATTTGAAAAGTTAACTATCTAAAGGTGGACTTTATGGCGAATAAGTTTGTGAGTGAAGACTATATGGATATCATCGTACCGAATCGATTAGTCGATTCATTAGAAAGCGGAACCAGTGTAACTTATGTGAACCCAAAACACTCAATAGCAAATATTCCACGTGATAGGATTGATTTCTGCAATCTTGGAGTGTCTAATTACTCAAATTATCCTTCTATATTTACATTACAGTCAAGTATAGCGTTAGAACAAATCGGTGTTACGAAGATTCAAACAAATCCTAATTTTTCTTTATATGGGACGGGAATTCTAATCGGAATTATTGATTGTGGAATAAATTATCAACATCCTGCTTTTTTGTATAATGATAAGAGTACTAGAATTTATAAGATTTGGGACCAGACAATAACAGATGAAAATGCTCCGGTGAATGAGACATTTCCTTATGGAACAATCTATTCTAGGGAAGATATCAATCGTGCATTGCAACAACCCAATCCATTAGAGGTAGTACCTACCAATGACGAAATTGGACATGGGACAGCAATTGCGGGCATAGCTGCAGGTAGTATTGACAAGAGTAGTAATTTTTCAGGAGCAGCACCCTTGTGTGAATTAGTGGTTGTTAAATTAAAACAGGCAAAAATTATTATGAAGCAATTTTTTTCTATCTCTGAGGATGCAATTTGTTATCAAGAAACAGATATTATGCTAGGAGTTAAATTTATAGAGTCTATTGAAAGAGAACTAAAACGTCCTATCGTTCTTTGTATTGCTCTTGGTACAAGTCAAGGACCTCATGATGGCTTAGGTTCACTTAGTTCATATTTAGGAAATATTACAGGACTGCCACATACTTGTGCAGTTACCTGTGCTGGAAATGAGGGGAATGCGCAAAGACATTATTCGGATAATATTAGGTCAGAAGATACCTATAAAGAATTTGAAATTGTCGTTGGAGAAAATGATAAAAAATTTTTTATTGAAATTTGGTTAGAACCAATTCAGCGTATCTCACTTGAGATTACTTCACCATCAGGAGAAAAGATTAGTACTACGAATCCAGCGATAAGGCAATCTAGAAGATATACCTTTGTACTTAGCCCTACCGTGATTTGTATCAATAATATTGCTACGGTTTCAGAATCTGGTACCCAATTAGTATGGCTACGATTTGATAATGCCCAAAGTGGGCTTTGGAAGTTTCGTTATAATAATATAGATAATACAAGTTCGGTGATAAATGCATGGCTTCCAGTAGGAGATATCATCTCAGATAACACATATTTTTTACAAGCAGACCCTGAAACAACAATAACTTCGCCGGGGAATGCAGTCGCACCCATTACGATAACATCCTATAACACTTTAGAAGGAGGCATCTCTTATTTCTCTGGATTAGGCTATACTAGAAAAGGTGAAGTGAAACCTGATTTAGCAGCTCCAGGGACTGATCTAAAGGCTCCATCGAATACAACTGGTTATGTCGTTGCTACTGGAACAGGGGCTGCTACAGCTCTTACATGTGGGGCAGTAGCGCTGCTTCTTGAGTGGGCAATCGTACGTGGAAATTACACAAACATTACAGGGAGGGAAGTAAAAACTTTATTAATTCGTGGTGCTAGGCGAGAACCTTATGAAGTGTATCCAAATAAATATTGGGGATATGGTAAGGTTGATATCTTTGGGGTATTTGAAAAGCTTATCATATAAGAGTTAGAAACGAGAAAGAAATCTCATAGATGCTAATTTTATGTCATACTTTATTATAAATACCTTAGAAGGTTTGAATATGGATAACGTATTTATAAGCGAAAATTATTTTGATTTACTAATACCTAATTATAGTTTACAAGATGTGGATCAAGATATAACAATTACAAGAGTGAACAACAGATATTCTATCATTCACATACCTTATGAAAGAGTTAACAAATGTGATTACGATGGGATTAGTTATTCTTATCTACCATCGTGTTATACATTAGAATCCACATATGTACTAGAAGAAACAGGCGTAAATAGAGTACAAAAAAATCCAAATTTAGCTCTTATGGGTACTGGAGTTTTAATTGGTATTATTGATAGTGGTATTAATTATCTTCATCCAGCGTTTTTATATAATGATAACACATCAAGAATTGTTAATTTATGGGATCAAACAATAAATAGCGATGACTCACAAGAAATCAATCCAGAATTTCCTTATGGATCATTTTTTACAAGAGAAGAAATTAATAATGCTTTACGGCAACCGTACCCATTAGAGATAGTACCTACGGATGATGTGTATGGTCATGGAACTGCAATTGCAGGGATTGCAGGTGGAAGTGCAGTCAAAGCAAGTAACTTTTCGGGTGTAGCTCCTTTGGCGGAATTTGTTGTTGTTAAATTAAAAGAAGCAAAAAATATAGTGAAAGACTTCTTATCCATTTCTGAGGATAAATTATGTTATCAAGAATCCGACATTATGATGGGTGTAAAATACGCTGATTCTGTGGCAAAGCAATTAAAACGTCCATTAGCTATATGCATTGCCTTAGGCTCTAATCAAGGAGGTCATGATGGATTAGGAGCACTAAGTGTTTATCTGAATGATCTTTCCGAATTACCAAGAACTTGCGTAACGATTGGTGCTGGTAATGAGGGGAATGCTCGAAGACATCACTCTGGAATGTTCAGAAGTGAAGACGAATATACTGAATTTGATTTAAATGTTGGAGAAAATGACAAAAAATTCTTTATAGAAATATGGGCACAACCGATTTTACGAGTTTCACTTAATATCATATCTCCGTCTGGTGAGAGAATAGAGAATTTAACACCAGGATTTAGCAAGGTAAGCAGGCACACTTTTGTATTTGGACCGACTATTTTATGTGTTAATAATGTTACCACTGTTCCAGAATCTGGCGACCAGCTGATCTGGCTTAGATTTGAGAATGCACAAAGTGGACTTTGGAGATTCCGAATTTATAATATTGATAAGACAAATGCAGAGTATAACGCATGGTTACCATCAGAAAACTTAATATCAAACGATACCTATTTTATACAATCTGATTCATTTACAACAATTACTTCACCAGGCAATGGAGTCGCACCAATTACGATAAGTTCTTATGATACTCTAGCAGGTGGCATTTCTGTTTTTTCAAGTAAAGGTTATACTAGAACGAATGAAATTAAACCCGATTTGGTTGCTCCCGGTACAGAGCTAACAGCGCCTGGCAAAAAGAATGGATTTATAAATGTTTCAGGAACGGGAGCTGCCGCTGCTGTAACTACAGGTATCGTAGCACTTTTACTTGATTGGGCAATAACGAGGGGATATTATACAGGAATCACAGGAGTAGAAATTAAAACCTTTTTAATCAGAGGTGCAAAAAGAGAGTTATTAATAGAATATCCCAATAGAAGTTGGGGATTTGGTAAGGTTGATTTGTATGGAGTATTTGAAAAGTTAATCATATAAAATACTATGTTATATGATTCTTAATGATTTGGTTTATCGTAAGTTTAGAGATATACACATTTCATCAGAAATTATAACAAATCTAGTATAAAAAAAGAGCAAGGGGAATATTACAGATTTAAGTGGAACAGAACATTGCTATTGTTTTATTAAGATATGTAACATAGAACAAGATCTAAATACATATTTTATATAAAGTTAGTGCGTAGGAAAAATGTATGGTAAATGAATTAATCAGTGAAGAATATTTTGACTTAATTGTTCCCAATATATTAATAGAGAATATCGATAATAGTATAACGAAAACTACGATTAACGCTCGCTATTCTATCATTAATATCCCAAGAGGGAGAATAAACCCTTGTGAGTTATATGACTTAAACTACTCGTATTTACCAGCATGTTACTCTCTTGAATCAACAGTAGCATTAGAAGTAACAGGAGTAAAGAGAATTCAGAATAATCCTAACTTTGAACTATTTGGTGCTGGTGTGTTAATCGGAATTATAGATAGTGGTATCAACTACCTACACCCTGCGTTTCGATATGCTGATAATTCTTCGAAAATTCAAGCTATCTGGGATCAGACACTGAATGAGGAGAGTACATCGGGAGATAGTCCAGACTTCCCATATGGTACTATCTATACCAAAGAAGAGATCAATCTCGCGTTAACACAGTCATCCCCCCTTGAAATAATACCATCCGATGATGAAATCGGTCATGGTACTATGATTGCTGGAATAGTAGCTGGAAGTATTGATGAAGAGAATGATTTTTCGGGCGTAGCACCTTTATCAGAACTAGTAGTTGTAAAATTAAAACAGGCTAAGAATATTGTCAAAGAGTTTTTTTCAATATCTACGGATAAATTATGTTATCAAGAATCTGATATTATGATGGGGATTAAGTTTGTAACGGAGGTAGGGCAACAATTGAAAAGGCCAATTGTAATATGTATTGCCTTAGGTACAAACCAAGGAGGGCATGATGGTGTTGGACCATTAAGTAACTATTTGGCTACTGTAACAGCCCTACCAAGGACCTGTTCGATAATATCGGCTGGAAACGAAGGAAATTCTAGAAGACATTTCACAGATGCGATAAAAGATAGTGATGAATTTAAAGAATTTGATTTGATTGTTGGAGAAACTGATAAAAATTTTTTTATTGAAATCTGGCTTCAACCAATACAGAGAATATCACTTGAGATTGTCTCACCAACGGGTGAAAAGATTTCCAACCTAGTTCCAGGCATCAGGCAGTTACGAGAACATAGTTTCATATTCGGTCCAACGATTGTATGTGTGAATAATATTATATCAGAAGCAGAATCAGGGGATCAATTAATCTGGATTAGATTTCAAAATACACAAAGTGGATTATGGCGATTCCGTTACTTTAATATGGATCGAACTCATTCTGAGCTAAATGCTTGGCTTCCTGCTGGAGATATTATTTCAGACGAAACATATTTCTTGAAATCAAGTCCTTATACAACGATTACATCACCAGGAAATTCGGTCAATCCTATTACAATTGCTTCCTACAATACAGAGGATGGTGGGATTTCCATATTCTCTAGTAAGGGATATACGAGAAGGTATGATATAAAACCAGATTTTGTGGCACCTGGTTCTAATATAACGGCACCCTCCAATACCAATGGCTATGTTGCTATGACAGGAACAGGAGCAGCAGCTGCGATTACAACAGGTATTGCTGCCTTATTATTTGAATGGGCAGTGATCAGAGGGTATTTAACGACATTAAGTGGTATTGAAGTTAAGGCATTATTAATACGAGGTGCTTATCGGGATCCAAATTTAGAGTATCCAAACCGAACATGGGGTTATGGAAAGGTAGATTTGTATGGAGTTTTCGAGAAACTGGTGATATAGAGTAGGAGAATTCTCTAAGGATGAAAAGATTAAAATTGATATGAAATAGCGGATTACTTACTTAAATGCATATCCCTATCGACTTTGGTTAAACTAACGGTGACACAGTGTTATTATGTTTAAGATGAAAAAGGCGGTGTGGTATGAAGACGAAGGTTGGCAAAGTATTAAAAAATGCAACAGAAGATGTTGTAAAAGCTGGAGGCGTGGCTGCTAAAAATAGTGGTGAGTTTATAGGAAAGACAGGAGAGAAAATAGGAATATCCAAAGAAAAATGTGAACGCATTGAGAATGCCGCAGATTCCTTTGGTAAGGATGTCTATTATAACAGCCGCATTGCCGGTAAGAAGGTTGAGAAGTTTACGAACAATGTCGTTGATAAAACAAAGAAATTATACGATTCCATTACAGATAAGGTTGATTAGATAGTTTGGTATAAATAAAAACCTAAATAGATGTTAGCAAGAAAACCAAATCTTTGTTATTAGATACTATTTCATCTAAAAGCAAAGATTTGTTTTTTTCGGGCTCTGTGTCAAATATTGGGGCGGGTTCCGTTGAAACCCGCTACTTTACTAGATTCAGAGCTATTTTCATGAATCAAAACTATTATTTTTGCTACTTCTCATAGGATTATATTGGCTTATAAAAATGGTATTTTTAGTAATAAAGAATTCTATTTGAATCCACGAAGAGTTATATGCTATAATGTGCCTTATAAAAGTTGAGACTAGTACAAACTATGGTAAAGTACAAATAAGTATTAATATAACAACTTTTAAATCTGTATAGTGAGGAGAATTAATTATGAAAATTGGTGCACTTGAGGCGGGCGGTACAAAGATGGTATGTGCTATTGGAGATGAAAATGGCAATATAATGGAGCGTGTTAGTATTCCAACGGAAACCCCTGAAGTAACAATGCCTAAAATTATAGAGTTTTTTAAAGCAGCTAAGGTGGAAGCAATAGGTGTTGGATGTTTTGGTCCAGTCGATCTAAATAAAACATCTGATCAGTATGGTTATATTACCTCCACGCCAAAGTTATCGTGGAGATATTATAATATTTTAGGTGTTTTGAAACAGGAACTAAACGTACCTGTTGGATTTGATACCGACGTAAATGCAGCTGCATTAGGTGAAGCTACATATGGAATTACAAAAGGATTAGACGTAAGTCTATATATAACGATAGGAACAGGAGTAGGGGTAGGAGTCTATATCAATGGACAATTACTTCATGGAATGTTACACCCAGAAGCTGGACATATTCTCGTCGAAAGACAAGAAGAGGATACTTTTGAAGGATGTTGTCCTTATCATAAAAATTGCTTAGAAGGATTAGCAGCTGGACCAGCCATTGGGAAACGTTATGGAAAGAGTGCAGTTGAGTTAAGCGATTGTGAAGAGGTATGGAGATTAGAAGCTAATTATATTGCACAAGCACTGTATAACTATACCTGTATGCTTTCACCAAACAAGATAGTGTTAGGCGGAGGTGTAATGCATCAGACACAGCTTTATCCACTCATTTGGGAAGAATATAAAAAGATAATGAATGGTTACATTGATACTAAGGAAGTAAGAGATATCGAGAATTATATCGTTGCTCCAACCTTAAACGATAACCAAGGAATCTTAGGGTGCCTTGAATTGGCAAAGAGAGAATTGCTATTATTATCATAAATGGGGAAGGAGAAAGGTTGATAGCAAATACTATATAATTTTGATTTTTAATAAAAGCCGATAAGGTGTATTAAAATGAAAAGGATTTGACATGGATGAATTACTATTAACAGCACTTATCGTTGACGATGAGAAAATGATTCGTAATGGTCTATTTAAGTGGGATAAATGGGGAGAACTTGGTATTGAAGTGATAGCAACTGCCAGTAATGGAAGAGAAGCTTTTGAAATTATCAAAGAATACCAACCAGATATTGTGATTACAGACATCCGTATGCCAGAATGTGATGGACTAAAGCTTATTGAGCAAACGGTTGAGGCAGGATATAACATAACATATCTAATCATTAGTGGATATGATGACTTTACTTATGCTAAGAAAGCAATGAAATTCGGGGTCAGTTCTTATTTGTTAAAGCCAGTAAAAAGAGACGAGCTTTATGAAGAACTAAGTGGCCATTGCAGAAAGATTTTACAAGATAAAAAAGAAGCAAAGTCAAAAAGTGTGGAAATACGCAGATTAAAGCAAAGTACAAAGGCAATGGAGCAACACTTTTTCCAATCCTTAATACAAAATCAGTGGAATTCAGATAGAGAAGTGGAAGAAGAACTACATCGTTCCAATTTAGATATCACCTTTTGCGGTAATTTCATGACCTTGGTGTTTGCTTATGATACAAACAAGATAGAGGATTCTCAAAAATTTTTAAAAGAAGACTTGTATTTATTTAAATTTTCAGCATGCAACATTATTCATGAGTTACTTGGAAATATAGAGCATCATATATTTATGGATGCGAATGACTTTGTTGTTGTACTTTTAAAAAATTTAGAGAAAAGTAAGAAAGAGAATAGGTCATTAGAAGAACTGTGTTCAAGAATGATTCAAGTAATAGAAAAATTTAGTAAGGTACCAATGTCGGTTGGGATTGGAGATGAAGTAGAGACTGTAAAGCAGATTGCAAACTCCTATCGCACTGCTCTCGAGTATCTAGCTTATCGAATGTATGGAATGAAACTTCGTATTTTTGATAAAAAATTTAAGGAAGTAAAACAACCACCGCAGATTTTTTTAAATAATAATAACAATGCAGAGTTAATCGAAGCGATTTACTTATCAAAGACTAATGATATCATTCATTGCACAGAGAAGTACTTAAACACTATCTTTTACACAGAATATCCACCACCAAATTTTGTGCGGGGGATGTGTATTTATCTGATGATAAATGTTCAAAAAAGTTTAGCAAATTATTTGGATGAATCGGAAAGTTTATTTTACGAAGAAGATTATGTGATAATAAATAAAATCGTTCCATTCGTGGATATCAAAGAATGGATGATACGTATTTTTTTAAAATATAGTGATTATTTTAAAAATCGGACTACAACCTCCAAAGATGAGATAATTGAACAGGTAAAGACTTATATCCATGCTCATATCTATGATAAAATTTCGGCAGAAGATGTAGCAAATCATGTACACTTAAGTGAAAAATATCTTTCCAATTATTTCAAAGAGAAAACAAACGAGAATTTCAAACAGTATATTATAGATCTAAAGATGGCTGAAGCAAAAGATTTATTAAGACAAGGAAAATTATCGATTCAAGAGATTGCACATAAGATTGGTTATACGGATTACCGAGGCTTTAACCGAATATTCAAGAAAAACGTAGGACAAACACCATCCGATTACCTTAAATTATTGGTGAATAGGAAAGAAGTTTAGGTTAGGTGTTATAGATCAGAATTGAGGTAGGGATGATATCGAATATCCGAAAAAACATCAGTAATATAAAATTACGCTCGAAGATACTAATTGGTATGATTATGATTTCTACTTTTTGCCTTATGTTTATCAGTGTTTTTTGCTATCAATATTTTGCAAAGATTCAGGAAAAACAAGTAATGGATAATGTCCATTATACCATTACTACAGGAAGTCTTAATCTTTCTGATGAGATGAATCAGATAGTTTTTGAAGCACTGCGACTTATTTCAACTCCCAGGGTACAGAAAATAATCACCTCCTTCACGGAAGAGAGTGATAGAAAAAATTATGCGAAGCAGTTTCAGGAGGTTCAGGGATTATTCGTAGATTATCAAAGAACCAGTGACTATATTGATACGGTTTGTATGTTTGGTAGCAATGGTGAGTATTATGGAATTAGTGATTATGGATGGAATTTTAACGAAGAAAAATTACTAGAGTTAATACCTAGCGGTGCGAGGGGGATTGTATTACTTCCAGAACAACGAAATGATATCACAAAGATAAACATGACGATACCGGTAGTTTTTCCTCTTAATAAAATAGAATCAGGAGAAATACCTGTGATTCGAGAAAATGTGAAAGAGGCAGTAGGAAGACTAGTAGTTTTTCTGAACACGAATAAAATTTTGAATGATATCAATGCTTATAATCAGCTTGGTAAATCAAACTTCTATCTCAGTACTACGGATGGAAGTCCACTTACGGAATCAAGATTTGATATTGCGTATGAGAAGGAGTTTAAACAAAGGATTGAAGAAGTTGTAACTGAAAGTCAATATAATATCAAATCAAAAGACGATACTTATAAGGTAATGGTTCAAGATGTGGATGCCTGTGGAATCAAATTAATCAGTATTACATCTTTAACGGAGATTCTAAAGGAATTCCAAAGCATTAAGAGCTTTATATTAATGGTATGGTTAATTAGTATGATATTGGCTATTTTATTTTCTTTCTTTGTCTCTGATTTTATTACAAGAAAGATGAGAAGATTGATTATCGATGTACAAAAGATTGAGTATGGAACCTATGAGGTGCAAGAAATCACAGTTAATGATGAAGTTAGTAAACTTAGAGAATCCATAAATTCGATGTATATCACGATAAAAGAACAAATGCTACAGATAAAAAAAGAAGCAGAAGAGAAGAATGCAGCTGAAATTCAAGCGCTATCAGAACAAGTCAATCCTCACTTTTTATACAATACTTTAGATTGTATTAAGTGGGAGATTATCGCAGGAGATAAAGATAATTCCACGAAGATGATTGAATGCCTAAGTGATTACTTAAGAATTGGTTTAAGTCAAGGCAGACAGATTATTACAGTCAAAGAAGAGATTTCCCATGTTGTTAACTATATGTATATTATGAATTTAAGATCCAGTGATACTGTTGAATTTAGCACTGAGGTTGAAGAGGGATTACATAGTACAAGTATATTAAAATTGATACTTCAGCCTTTGGTTGAAAATTCACTGAAACATGGGTTTGGTAAATTCGATTTTCTACCACTTGGATTTTTGCCTAAGATCATTGTTAGATTTTATGTGGAAGGAAAAAGGTTAATCATTGAAGTAGAGGATAATGGGAAAGGAATTGATATCACTAAAGCGATGGCGTCTAAAAATCGTACGATGATAGCAGGAGAAAAACATGTTGGTATTTACAATGTTTATCGAAGGTTAAGTACTTGTTATGGGGAAGATGTTGAGCTTTCCTTTCATAGCATGCCATTTTATAAGAATATCGTTCGTATTTCGATACCGTATGAAACAGCGGATATGCAAAGGCAATAGGAGTTTGATTTATTTTAAGAGAGCAAATGATAATAAGAGATAGAAATTGGTTACTATGACATGGAAAAAAGCCATGTCATATTTTTTTAGTAAGAACTATAATAAAATCATCAAGAAAATAAAGGAGAAGAAAGTATGACGAAGAAACACTTTTTAAAACGAATGGGTGCGTTTGCTCTTGTCGGTTTAATGACATTTTCTCTTGTGGGGTGTGGTTCTAAGGATAATGCAGGAGATAAAACAGGGGGGGATGATGGACAATCCTCAAGTTCAAAGAAAACGAAAGTAGTTGTATGGTCAAAAAACAGTCATGATTTAGAGTATATGACTGAAAAGGTAGAAGAGTTTAATAAAAACAATACCGATAATATTGAAATTGAATATACGGTTCAATCTTCTTCCGAGTATCAAAACCTACTTGTAATGTCAGCAACCTCTGGCCAAGCACCGGACATCTTTGCAAATGATGTTGTTAACTTAAATGAATATGCAAAGTCAGGAATTATACAACCATTAAATTCTTTTATTACAGAAGAATTTGCAAAAGTGACAGAAGCATATGAACACAAATATGAAGGATTAAATTCAATAGGGGAAGATATTTACTGGGTGCCAGGTGGTATGAGAAGTGGTTCCAGATTAATCTACAATGTTGAGTTATTTGATAAAGCAGGAGTAACTCCTCCTACGACCTTAGCAGAAACAATTGAAGTAGCAAAGAAAATTACTGAGGTTGGTGATGGTGTTGCTTACGGCACCATCTTCCCAGGACTTAGCAGTCCATTTGAACGTTGGATTGAACGTAGTGCAGAATTAAGTGGTGTTACACCATACGATTATGCAAATGGAAAATATGATTTTACAGGATTTAAGCCTTTTATAGAAGCGGTAAGACAGATGTTTGAAGATGGAAGTGTATTACCAGGTTCTGCGTCGATGCAGATTGACCCTTCCCGTACTCAGTTTGCTACTGGTAATGTGGGATTCTATGGAAATGCTTCACAGGAAGCAGGTGTTTTAACAGAACAATTCCCTGCAGAGTGTGAATGGGCAGTTGCTCCTCTTCCTACTTTAGATGGCGAGATTAAAGGTTCTTTAACTTGTAGTCCAAATACCGGATGGTTTATGTCAGGAAAAACAAAGAATGCAGAAGCTGCTTGGAAAGTAATCGAATATTTCCAAAGTGAGGAATTCTTAAAAGGTTATATTGAACAAGGATATACCTTACCTATCTCAGGTTACATGGATGCCATTGTAGATAAAACAAAAATGGGAAGATTATCTGATTTTGCACTGGAAGAATATGAAGCTGTTTATCCGGTTGCTCCAGTAGTTTCTCCAGCTGGTGAAGCTTACCGTGTCGCATTATGGAATGCTTGTTTACCAGATGGTCCAGATATTGATAAGACAATCGAAGACTTGAATAAGACTTATAACGAAGCATTAGATAAAGACATATCTTTAGGAAAAACAAAGAGACTCGTAGTAGAAAATTATGATCCATTAAATCCAAACAGTGGAACAGTAAAATACTTAGATAAATAATAGGAAATCTGCAGTGTTGCAGATATTGAGTGGAAAAGTCTCATAAGTTCTCATCTTGGAATCTATGAGGCTTTTCTTATCGAAAAATGATGGAAAATAATATTACAAATCGTAAATATCAATATGCAACACTGTTAAGAAGGAGGATTTTATGCTGAATAAGAAACGAACAAAATCCAAAGGAAGTAATTTAGTAACTTGGTTGATGCTATCTCCGGCAATCTTTTTGTTAGTAGTAGTTTCTATTTACCCTTTCTTGTGGGTATTTCAATACATTATGTACGACTATAACGGATTTTCCAAGTATTTTGTGGGATTCGATAATATAAAAAGAGTTTTTTCGGATACGTTATTTTGGCAAAGTGTGATACACACATTTGAGTATGCATTTCTTAAATTAATCTTTGTTATGCCATTATCCTTAGTAACAGCAGTGATATTAAGTAGAAAGCTAAGAGGAAGTAGCTTATTTCGTGGAATTTTCTTCTTACCAACTATCATTAGTTCCGCTGTTTATTGTTTGATCTTCTATTTTATCTTTGCTGCTTATAATGGTGTATTAAATAGTATGTTACACACAGTTGGTTTTATCGATAAACCGATTGATTGGCTAGGAGCTCCGTCCACTGCGATGATGGCAGTCGTTATTGTTGCAATCTGGGGTGGATTTGGTAACTATATGATTTTATTCTCTTCTGGTTTAACCAGTATTTCAGAAGACGTATATGAAAGTTCAAAAATCGATGGTGCGAATGGTGTTCAGACCTTCTTTAAGATTACACTACCATTACTTGGACCAGTGTTAAAAGTTGTTTTAATGCTAGCTATTACAACAGCGCTTAAGGATTACCAGTCCATTATGGTATTAACTGGTGGTGGTCCAAACAATAGAACACAAGTAATGTTCTCCTATATCTATAACCTTTGTTTTGGAAATGGAACTTCGGAGTTACAGATTGGATACGGTGCAGTTCTTAGTGTCGTTGCCGCAATTATTGTTGGTATCGTGACTTTAATTTATTTAAAAATCAGTAAAAAACTCGACGATATTAATTAGGAGGAACAAGTTATGGCAGCAGAAGGAAGTCGTGTTGTTAAATCAAAAAGTTATTACATTTCGAGAACAGTGCTTTACACATTCTTAGTGATATTAGCAGTAATTACACTGTTCCCAATTATCTATGTTGTTCTAGGATCCTTTAAAGAAAACAAGGAACTGGTAGCTGGTGGTATTAATATATTACCAAAGAAGTTCATCATCGATAATTTTGTGCAAGCTTGGAATAAGGCAAATTTTGCTCAATACACCTTAAACAGTATGATTATAAGTACCTCTGTTATGGGACTTATGCTTATTATCTCAACGATGGCAGGTTATGTATTTGCTAGAAGAAATTTCTTTTTAAAGGAATTCCTATATGGTGTAATGATCATATTTATGTTTATTAATGTAGGTAGTATTTCTTTAAGACCTTTATTTGAATTATCTGTTAAGTTAGGAATTAACTCTTCGTTATTTCCAGTAATCATTATTGCTGCTGGTACCGGTCAAGCAACATATATCTTTTTAGTTCGTGGCTATATGAGTTCAGTACCTAAGGAATTAGATGAAGCAGCAACGATTGATGGATGTACCTTTTTTCAGATTTATTACAAAATTATGTTACCAGTATTAAAACCTGTTATGGCATCTATCGCATTGCTATCTTTCCGTGGTGCATGGAATGAATATATCTTACCATTAGTGTTTACGATGACGAATGAAAAGTTAAGACCATTAACTGTAGGAGTGGTATCTCTTCGTAATGCAGGGGACGGTGCGGCAGCATGGAATGTTATGTTTGCTGGTTCCACGATCGCAATCGTGCCTATCTTAATTGTTTATATACTAGCGAGTAAGCACTTTATGGGTGGTTTAACAGCTGGAGCGGTAAAGGGTTAAAGACGCATAGAAGTGGAGGTAATTATGGAGACATTAAGATTAAACCAAGCTGGATTTGTCACTCATTTTCTTGTTTCAGGCCCTGTTCTTAGTGATGTACAGGCAATGGATGAAAAAGGGAGTAATAAAGATCAATTAGCGTTAGAAAGTGAATTACGTTCGAAAATTATAACGAACAAAGATTCACTTAGTTCAGAAAAAGTATTGCTTGGGAAATTGAGTGAATTAGGTACACCATGGGAATATTATTATTCCCACGATAATTACTTTATCGATAAAAGCACCTTCTATCCGCTCCTTAAAAAGGTAGAAATGCTTGCTTTTACCTGTCTTTTTGTGGAGGAAGAATGCACAATTGATGCCGTATTATGGTCTTTTGGAGCATTTGAAGTATTTGTGAATGGAGAAAAACAAGCAAAGAACTTAAGACCGGTATACAAACCGATCAATCGATGTGATTTTCCACTTTATTTAAAAAGCGGTAGAAATGAGATCATCATACGCTTTCAAAATCTAGGGGTACGTGATACCAGAAATATTATTGGACTCCAATTGCAAAATGCAAATCATGTGTGGGTTTTGTTATCAGAGGAAGAGAAGGTAAAACCTTTATTAGAAGCGCAAGAGTTCCTAGATGGCTGCATACTAAAGAAGGGTTTCCTTCAATTACCGAAGCTTTCTATGAAGAGAACTTCCAAAGATTGCGCGGAATCGAATGCATCGTTAGTTTCACCGAAAGTTACCTTAAGATATGATAATGGAAGCCCAGATTTTTTTGCGCAAAGTACTCGTTATGAAAACCTAGATATTACAGGAGAAACGGATATTAAGATAAAGGAATCCATAAGCAATTTTACGGTAAGTGTGGAACTAGAGGATACAAAGCTTAGTCGTAAGTTTGAACTTGTTGAAAGAATTCTTCCTAACTATGTGGACCAAGATGTTAATGGGAAAGAGTATGTAATTCGTGAAATCAGCAAGGTAGGTGCCATACCTAGAGGAAGTGTGGATCGTTTCTCCATGTATAATTTATTAGCGCGCCGTGCGAGGAATGAAGTTCAGATTAACGAAGAAGAGGAAATCTTAAATGATTTAAAACATATGGAAAATCGAAGAGATTGTTCTGATTTTGTATTCGCTGCTTACATGCGGTTCTACCGTCTTTATGAAGTTTCAGAAGCGATTAAGAAACGTACCAAAGATGTTGTGTTAAATTATCGTTACTGGATGAATGAAGAAGGTACGGATGGTATGTGCTTTTGGAGTGAAAATCACTCTTTATTGTTTTATATCAGTGCCTTTATGGCTGGAGAGCTGTATCCAGAGGATTATTTTGTAAGAGCTAAATGTACAGGACTAGAACTTAGAGAGAAAGCAAGCGTTAAGATAAATGATTGGTTAGATGATGTTTTGGAATATGGATTCGAAGAATTCCAAAGTGGAGGTTATACCCCTATCACCTTCGCAGGAGTATTAAACTTATATGATTTCTATGAAGGTGAGCTAAAAGAAAAATCTCGCAAGGTTCTTGATAAAATCATGATTTATCTCGCTATGCATACCTTCAAAGGTTCTGTTATTTCGCCTCAAGGAAGAGTGTATCGAGAAGTTCTCTACCCATGCAGGCAAAGCGTACAAAATATGTTGTTTATGGTTAATGAAAAAACTCCGTATTTTTTCAGTGAATGGCTTAGTGTGATGGCAACAAGCTCTTATACCTTCTCGAAAGATTTAGTGGATCTTATGGAGAAGGAGCAAGATGTAAGTTATCGAATGGGAAATGCGACGATTCAGCTTTATAAAACAGAAGATTATATCGTAACTTCAGTTGCTTCAGAGAAAATGTCCGAAGATCAAATTGTTTGGAAGAATGTACGAGAAAATGAAGGAATTGACCATAATTCTCATGAATACTGCAAATCATTAAATGAGTGCTTTCATGGAACAACACGTTTTGAGCCTGGAGTATATGGATACCAACAACATATGAATTATATTGGTATCGACAATGATACCGTTGTCTTTATCAATCATCCGGGTGGAACTTGCGATGCAACAACAATGAGGCCGGGTTATTGGTTTGGAAATGGTATCATGCCAGCAATCTCTCAGAAGAAAAATCAGATTGCTATGATTTATCAGATTCCAAAAGAATATCCAATCGCATTTACTCATGTATATTTTCCAACACCAAAATTCGAAGAAGTTGAGATAGAAGATTCTTGGTTATTTGGGAAAAAGGGAAATTCGTATGTTGGTATTTGGACGAGTGGAACCTTTGTACCGCATAATGATCAATTATTTGATTGTGAATTCCGAGTGTATGAAGAGAAAGTTGCATATTTGTTAATCGCTGGGGATAAGAAGGAATATAAAGAGCTTCCAGAGTTTATTGGTGGGTGTAAAAGTCTTATACCAAGTTATGATAAAGGTAGGAGTCAGCTGAAAACCAAAGAGGGAATTCAACAGCAATATGTAGCATGTGAAAATAAAACACAATATGTAAGGTAAAGTACATGTAGCTTCATAAATGGTTAAATTAGAAACGTAAGAGAAAGTCTAAAAATATTTGAAAAAGAGAGGAAATTATAAATGTACAATATATTAGAATATGGCGCTGTCGGTGATGGTAAAACAAATGATGCAGCAGCGATACAATCAGCGATTGATACTTGTCATAACAAGGGTGGAGGAAGGGTATTTGTTCCTGCAGGTTATGTATTCAAAACTGGATCTATTGTTTTAAAATCTAATGTAGAACTTCACTTAGAGAGTGGTGCAATGTTAAAGGCTAGTGAGAATATGGAGGACTATTCTTCCGTGCCTGGAGTTGTTAGAGCAAAAGCTGATCCATCGGTTCCTTCCTATATCAATTGCGAATATAATGGAAAACCATATCATTATTTCATTTATGCAAAGGATGGAGAACATATCAGTATCACTGGACTTGGTAAAATAGATGGTACAGAAGAGATGTATTACGGTACCGTAGGGCAATATCACATTGAAGGAATCGTATATCCAAGAGTACCGATGATTTTGGTAGAGAACATTAAGCACTTAACAATCAGAGATGTTACGTTACAGCGAAGCGGATTTTGGACTGTTCATATGGCAGGCTGTGAAGATGTTCTTATTGATTGCATTCGTATCTTAAATAACCTAAAGATGGCAAATGCAGATGGTATTGATCCAGATCACTGTAAAAATGTTCGAATTCTAAATTCACATTTAGAGTGTGCAGATGATTGTATCGTACTGAAGAATACAAATGGATTCTCAGAATATGGAGCATGTGAAAACATATTGATTTCAGGTTGTACTTTAATCTCTACAAGTTCTGCAATTAAATTTGGTACAGAAAGTGAAGCAGATTTTAAAAACGTGATTATTGATAACTGCAACATCAGCAGAAGTAACCGAGGATTGTGCATTCAGCTTAGAGACTGTGGAAATGTTAGCAATATTCAATTCTCAAATATTAACATAGAAACCAGAAGATTCTCCAAAGAATGGTGGGGTAGAGCAGAAGCTATCTATGTGACTGCAATTGATCGGAAAGAAGGAGTAAAAGCCGGACATATCAAAAATGTTCGATTCCAAAACATCAACTGTACAGGAGAAGGCGGAGTCTTTATCCATGGTAGTAACGATAATATTATCGAAGATTTAAGTTTCGAGAATGTATCTGTAACATTAGATAAAACATCAAAGTGGGATGTCGACAGTTTTGATTTACGCCCATGCCAAGGAGAAGGAATCATAAAAAGAAAAATAAGTGGTTTCTATTGTGATTACGCAAAAAATGTAGCTTTAAAAAATGTAAACATAACATGTAATGATAATATGAAGCAATATGTTGCTCAAAAAGTTGAGCTTCATAATGTAGAAGATATCCAGTTTTAATAGTAAAAAAGGAGTTCATTTATCTTTTTTTTATCATCCAATTGATAGTTCTGCTGTATTTATAGTATAAAAAAAGTTTTAGTTAGGGTAAAATCTAATTGAAACTTTTTTTATGTTTATCAGGTCTAATGATATGTAGCTATAAATCTGAAAGGATAAGGAACAGACATATGTCGGGAAAAGAAACAAGAGAGGAACAATGTGTTCAAGAATTGTTGATTTCAAATTATAAAAAGTATTACCGGGTTGCTTATAGCTATTGTTTTGATCCCAATGATGCCATGGATATCGTTCAGGAGAGTGCATATAAAGCAATAAAATATAGCAATTCGTTAAAACAAATAGAGTATGCAGATACATGGATATGCAAAATTGTTATCAATACTGCAATACAGATGAGAAAGAAAAAAAAGAATATAACCTATGAACTTGACGAATCTATCTCATATGAGGAAAATTTTGAGCAAGTTCTAATGAAGGATTTGGTCTCAAGTTTAGAAGAACCAGAAAGAAGTATTGTAATGATGCGTTTTTTTGAAGACTATAAACTAGAAGATATCAGCAGAGTACTTGAAATGAATTTAAGTACGGTTAAGTCAAAATTATACCGTGGACTTCGCAAACTTAAAAAAGCATTGGAAAATAAAGAAGAAGGAGTAGTTTGAATGAATAATAATGGAACTCCCCTTGAGGAAGAGTTATCAAGATTAGAGGAACATCATCATTTGCTGGCATTAAAAAAGGCGTATCAGCAGTTAGAGATTCCTTTGGATGCAGTTGATAAGTTAAGAGAAACCATTCACGAAGTAAAAATAAGAAAAAAAAGGAAGGCTTGGTTACAAGGTAGTCTCACGATTATTGCAGCGGCGTGTCTTTGCATCTTAGTTCTGGTAAACAGTAGTTCAACAATTGCACAAGCTATGAGTAGAATACCGGGATTAGGAGGTTTATTTGAAGCCGTTACTTTTCGTCATTATGAAAATGTAACCGACGATTACTATGCAAAAGTTGACATACCAAAGATTGTTTATTATGGCATGGATGAATCGGAAACTGTGATGGAGCTAAATAAGGAAATTACAGGTTATGTAGAAAAATTAATATCGGAATTTGAAGCAGATATTAATGAGTATGGGAACATTCATCAAGGTATGGATGTTACGTATCATGTCATATTAAATGATGATCAATGGTTTTCACTTCGTATTGATGTATTTGAAACAGCAGCTTCTGGTAGTCAGAGCACTGTTTTTTACCATATTGATAAGTTAACCGGAGAGGTGATACAACTAAAAGATTTATTCATAGAGTCAAGTGATTATGCTAGTGTTATTAGTGAAGAAGTAAAACGGCAGATGAAAGAAGATACCAAAGAAGGAACAGTGGTGTATCTTTATGAAGATATGAAAGACTTAGATGATTTTAAAATAAGTGAAACACAAAGCTTTTATATGAATGATAAACATGAAATCGTGATCCATTACAATGATTATGAAATTGCTCCAGGATCGGAAGGAAGCATAGAATTTGTTATACCGAATGAAGTGGTGAAAGATATTTTGAAATAACAAGTAAAAATTTACTTAGGTAATAAATCCTCCATAAACAATAGATAACGATTCTATAATAAAAGACTAGTATGTTAAAGTATGAAAAAACATAGTCCAAAAAAGTTATGAAAAACTAGTAGAAGGCAGCAAATGAAGTATAAAGTTACTTTATTTGCTGCCTTTTTATTAATGACAAGGAAAAGTACGAGAAGTGTGATTTTTCTTGTTCGTGAATAGAAAAAAGTATGCGAAGTAAGTTTTTTATGCCCTCCGATGTAGTACATAATCTGAAATAGAAAATGGTAAAAATACCCATTACATGATATAATCAAAACTAGTGAAATCCTAATTTAGAATTTACTGAAAGTTAATGCTTAATTACCAATGTCGATATCAATCTTTTGTATATCAAGTTTAAATTCAATAACGATGGAGATGAGTATAATAAATTCAAGGAAACTACCTAGAATACGATTTATTGTTTGCGTTTTGGCAGTATTATTTATGCTTGCTATCGCTGTTACCACCATGCTTGTTTTTAAAAATCAAATCGAGGATGTGGTTCGTCAAATGGATGACCTTTCGGATAAGGAATATGATTCCTATTATGTAATGATCGTCGGGGATCAATCTTCCTCCTTTTGGAAGTCGGTGTACCAAAGTGCTAAGGCTGTAGGAGAAGAGGAAGATTCTTTGGTCGAATTTTTGGGGGATGAGTTAGCAAGTTCTTTTACCAAGGAAGAACTGATGCAGATAGCAATCGCTTCTAAAGTGGATGGTATCTTTTTGGAAGCAGATGAGAGTGAAGATTTGACAAGTCTAATCAATGAGGCATCAGTGCAAGGGATACCAGTGATTACAGTTTTGGGAGATAATACTGCGAGTAATCGGCTAAGTTATGTTGGTGTTAATAATTATAACCTTGGGAAGATGTATGGCAAGTTGGTATTAAAGCTAGCAAAGGATGAGGAATTTGAGGTTCTTGTTTTAATGTCAAATAATACAGAGGATTTAGGGCAAAACATACTCTATACCAGTATTTACGAGACACTGGAAACGGTTAGAGAATCGAACAGTAAGATTCACATGAGTTCGATTAAAATTGAGGAAGAAAGTGCATTTGCAGCGGAAGAAACGATACGTGATATCTTTGTTACAGAAGGGAGTCTTCCGGATATCCTTATTTGCCTGAATGAATTAAATACGACTTGTGCTTATCAGGCGGTTGTTGATTATAACAAAGTAGGGAAGATAAATATCTTAGGATACTATGATTCTGATACCATTTTAAACGCAGTGGAAAGGAATGTTATCTATTCTACGATTAAGGTGAATACAGAACAAATTGGTCGTTATTGCATCGAGGCAATGAAAGAATATCAGATGACTGGACATGCGAATGAATATTATACCGTAGATACTGCATATATCACCCTGGATAATTTGAAGGGTTTTATCAAAGGAGGGGGAGATGAGAAGGAAGAATGAGCTTGGCAGTATTTCGTTACAGGTGAAGTTAATGTTTGCATTTGCAGCCACAATAATTCTGATTTTCGGTATGAATGCTTTTATGTATGTAAACATTAATTACTTCATTAAACGATTGGATTCCATCTATGTTAGTAATATTAATCTTAATGGGCTGGAAGAGGAACTAATGAATGTACAATCCAGCATGACGATGTTTTTAAATACCAAAACATCGGATGCAATGCAGGAATACTATAAACATGAGCAAAATTATGGGAATGCGATTAAATCGCTGGAGGAAGAAAAATCTTCCGATAGGTTAAAGCTAATGGAGCGGAATATCAAAAGGATGTCAGAGCATTATCTAACCTTAACGAATCAGACGGTGGAAGCAAAGAGAGGTCGTAATGTGGAAAAATATAAGGTTCGCTATGAAAATGCAACGGCGTTATATTCTTATATTAGTACTTATATCTATAGTTTAAACAATGGATTATTTAAAAATAACTCGGCAAATTATCTGGCCTTATCAAATTCGATACGGTCGCTCGAGCGTTTAAGTACCTTCCTGATTATGTCCATTGCTTCTGCAAATATTATTATCATCCTTATTATAACCCAAACAATTACCAGACCTCTTAAAATATTAGCTAAAACAGCGAATCAGGTAGCGGAGGGAAATTTTGATGTAGAAGTTGTTGAAGTAAGCAGCCATGATGAAGTGGGTGTTGTGACAAAAGCCTTCGATCAAATGGTGATTAGCATTCGGGATTATATAACAAAATTAAAGGAGAGTGTTGAAAACGAACGTAATTTAAAGGAGCGGGAATTACGAATGGAATCGCATTTAAAGGATGCTCAGTTAAAATATCTCCAGGCACAGATTAATCCGCATTTTCTGTTTAATACCCTCAATGCTGGTGTACAGCTTGCAATGTTAGAAGGAGCAGAGAAAACCTGTGAGTATGTTCAAAATGTAGCAGAATTTTTACGATACAGCATTAAGAAAAATCATGAAGTAGTTACTCTTAAGGAAGAAATTGAGCTGGTAGACCATTATCTTTATATCTTAAACGTACGGTACTGCGGTGCTATCTGCTATGAAAAGCATATTGATGAAAACTACACGAGGATCAAGGTTCCAAGCATGATATTACAGCCAATTGTTGAGAATAGCTTTCAGTATGGAATTCGTGACATAGAGTGGCAGGGGAAGATAGAACTATCGGTCTATTATGAAGAAACAGATATTTGTGTCTGTATCCTAGATAATGGTCTTGGAATGGAGGAAGAACTGGTCGAGCAGATTAATAAGAAAAGAGCGAGGGAGAAGAAGGAGAGTAGGGAGTCGAATGGCATTGGTCTTAATAATGTGATGGAACGATTGTCACTTTATTTTAATAGTGAAAAGGTAGTAACAGTTTCAAGTAAGGGAAAGAACTGCGGTACGGAGGTAAGACTTTATTTACCATTTCACCAGGAGGAGAATCATGTATAAAATAATGCTGGCAGATGATGAGGGGATTGTGATTGAATCATTGCAATACATAATCAAGCAGAATTTTGGCGAGGAATGTGTTGTGGACTATGCAAAGAGTGGAAGAAGTGTGATTGAACGCAGTGAAATTTTCCGACCGGAAATTGTGATTATGGATATCCACATGCCTGGAATTAATGGGATTGATGCAATGAAAGAGATTAAAAAGTTTTTTCCCAGTATCATTTTTATTGTACTGAGTGCTTTTGATAAGTTTGATTATGCAAAGGAAGCGATTAATCTTGGAGTTTTGGAATATTTACATAAGCCTGTTAGCAAAGAGCGTATTGTGGAAGTTTTGCGAAGAGGGATGCAGCAGATTGATATGGAACGGAAAAAACGCAGCAATGATTTAATAATAAGAGAAAAAATGGAAGCGGTTGTACCTATCTTAGAAAATGGATTTATTTATACCCTTTTGCTTCAAGAATTTGTGAGAGAAGATATTGCAAATTTTAAGAACTTACTTGAGATACCTTATGATTATGGTTATATGATGGTACTTGTCTGCGGAGAGGAACAGATCGGTTCTCTTATGACCAATGCAGTAGGAACCAGTGTTAGTATACAAAACCATTACAAAGAAATGAGAGAATATATTAGAGAAGCAGTTCAAATTGGCGTTGTGGGACCGGTGATGGCAAATAAAATCGTAGTTTTCGTACCTTTTGATAGTATGTCGATGTCATATGAGGAAAGGATACAAGTAATTGAACAGGCAAGAGTCTTAATTCGTCAGCTGAAAAGTCATATAGATATTCGGTTTCGTCTCGGGATAGGTTCTGTTTATTATGTATCGGAGGCTGTAAAATCTTATAGTGAGGCATTAAAATCCCTGTTAGATACGACAGGATTAGTTGCCCATGTGGATGATTTACCGTTTGCCTGTAGCTATGAGAAAGATTATCCGATTACGATAGAAAAAGCAATCTTTGAAGCAATACCAAGAGGGGATTTAAACCTTGCCACTGCATCTGCCTATGCCTTCTTTGATTGGATGGTTATGACATATCCGGACTGTATGACAGATATTAAATTAAAGGCACTTGAATTTGTGCTTTGGGCTGAGCATATTGCTTATGAAAATGGAGGGATGACCTACGAATTTCGTTCCAGAAGAGAATATTTACCAACCGTCATTGAAATCGAGCAATACGATGCACTTCGTCTTTGGTTTGTAGAACGAATAGAAAATGCTTGCCGTAATGTGGCGGCGAAGAAAAAAATAACTTCGATCGGTACGGTAGAGAAGGCAAAGTTGTACATAAGGGAACATTACCATAAAGAATTGTCACTAGAGGAAGTATCAAGGCAAGTGAATATCAGTCCCTACTATTTTAGTAAGGTATTTAAAGAAGAGACAGGAATTAATTTCATTGACTATCTTACGGAACTTAGAATGAAAGTTGCAAAACAGCTGCTTCTTGAATCAGAAAAGAGTATGAAGGAAATTGGTATTATGGTTGGATATAGCGATCCGAATTATTTTAGCAGATCATTTAAAAAGAACGTGGGTAAGACACCAACAGAATATAAAGAGGGAGGGGTATCTTGAAAAATTGTGCTGTATTGCTATGCTTTTGCTTTATTCTTATATTCTCAGGTTGTAGTGATGGTTATCGGGTAGAAGAGGATACTGCGAATGAGCAGCCAAGGAAAATTCAGATTGGTATGAGCTTTGATTCCTTTGTTATTGAGCGATGGCAAAGAGACCGCGATGTATTTGTAGCGACTGCCAATGATCTAGGAGCAGAAGTAAATGTTCAGAATGCCAGTGGAGATATGGACGAACAGGTTCGCCAAATTGAATACTTTATTGATAAGCAAATGGATGCCATTGTCATCATCGGAATTGATTCTGAGAAACTTTCTTCTGTTGTAAAAAAGGCGAAGGAGAAAGGGATTAAGGTAATTGCTTACGATAGATTAATAAAAAATGCAGATGTGGATCTCTACATATCGTTTGATAACGAAGCTGTCGGTAAGATGATGGCAACCGCCTTTGTTGAGAATGGGCTAACCAAAGGTAAAGTCCTTATGTTTTGCGGACCAATGACTGATAATAATGTATCTATGATTGATAAAGGATTTCAAAGTGTGATTAAGAAATATAAGATTGAGGTTGTTGACATGCTTCATGCAGATAATTGGAGAGCCGAAGAGACAAGGAAATACGTAAACGAGCATAGCGATGTAGTAAAGGAGGTGGATGCCATTATGTGCGGAAACGATAGTCTGGCAGGTCAAACCATCTATGCTTTGGCAGAGCAGCGCTTAGCGGGTAAAATCATGGTAGTCGGTCAGGATGCGGATCTGGAAGCATGCCAGAGAATTGTAGAGGGAACTCAGTTAATGACCGTTTATAAGCCAGTTGCAAAACTTGCGCAGACAGCAGCTGAGGATACGATTAAGTTAGTACTTGGGAAAGAACTAGAACAAACCACTTTCATGAACGATGGAACCTATGATGTCCCTTATATCGCGCTCGAGACAATCGCGGTAAATGCAAAGAATTTGGAGGAAATAATTATTAACAGCGGATTTCATCAAAAAGAGGATGTATTCTTAAATGTACCGGAGAAAATGCCAAAATAAGTGCTTTTGTATCAAGAATATTTTAAGCTGGAACATTATTAGTACAATAAAATACTATTTCATTTTTACGGATGGTTGCTGTCCATGAAAATATGCTGATATTCACAATCTGGTCCTAGTTTCCCTATGATATAGTGAATATGTGAAGAGAATAATTCTTTGAACTTACCAGAGGCTATATAGAATGTATATTGGTAAGTGTGAAGGATTTACTATCTTTACATGCTGTTATAACATTATAATATGGGAGGATCAAGGATGAAAAGAAAATTGTTTTGTATGGTGTTGTGCATTATAATGGTAACTTCACTTGTTACTGGATGCGGTAAAACGAAATCAACCTCTGGTAAAGGTTCTGACAAACTAATCGGTGTTGCCATGCCTACAAAGGATCTGCAGCGTTGGAATCAAGATGGTTCCAATATGGAGAAGCAGTTAAAGGAAGCTGGTTATGAAGTTGATTTACAATATGCGAATAATGACATTCAGACACAGGTATCGCAAGTGGAGAACATGATATCAAACGGTTGTAAGTTATTAGTCATAGCTTCCATCGACGGAGATTCCTTAGGAACTGTCCTTGCTCAGGCTAAGAAGGAAGGCATCTCTGTTATCGCTTACGATCGTTTAATTATGAATTCTGATGCAGTTTCTTATTATGCTACCTTTGATAATTATATGGTTGGAACGAAGCAAGGAGAATACATAAAAGAAAAATTAGGTCTTGAATCTGCAAAAGGACCATTCAATCTTGAGATTTTTACTGGTGATCCTGGGGATAATAACGCAAGATTCTTCTATGGCGGCGCTATTGATGTGTTAAAACCATATGTTGATAGTGGTGTTCTTGTTGTAAAATCTGGTTCTGTTGATTTTGAAAAAGTTGCAACTGCAAACTGGTCTACAGAGACTGCACAAGGCAGGATGGATGCAATTATTGCTTCTTACTATGCAGATGGAACAAAGATTGATGCGGTTCTTTGTTCCAACGATTCAACGGCACTTGGTGTAACGAATGCGTTATCAGCCTCCTATACTGGAGAATGGCCTATCGTTACTGGTCAGGACTGTGATATTGCTAACGTTAAGAATATGATTGCAGGAAAACAATCCATGTCAATCTTTAAGGATACTCGTACTTTAGCATCACAGGTTGTTAAGATGGTAGATGCAATTATGAAAGGCGGAGAAGCACCTGTTAATGATACAAAGAGTTATGACAATGGGAAAGGGATTATTCCATCTTATTTATGTGAGCCAGTATTCGCAGATGCCACCAACTATAAGGAATTATTAATTGACTCCGGTTATTATACAGAGGATCAGTTAAAATAAAGGCTAGATAAGTTTTACTGTTAAGAGAGCAAGAGAAATATCGCTATAAAATTTCTTCTCATGATTTTTGAAACGGTTGGAGATAAGCTGATAAGGGAAGATGCTTATCTCCAACCGTTTCTTTTAAAAATGATTATTCCTTGGCAACGAATGAAAACATATTTATTTAATACTTACTTTTATGCTCTTATAGGAAATTATTGAAAGGAGGGGGAGCTTGGAAAACATAATATTAGAGATGAGGAACATTACCAAAACATTTCCCGGTGTTAAAGCATTAGACAATGTTAACTTAAAAGTAATGGAAGGAGAAATACATGCACTTGTAGGTGAAAATGGTGCTGGAAAATCTACTTTAATGAATGTTCTTAGTGGTATCTACCCTTATGGAACATATGAGGGAGAGATTATCTATAAGGATGAGTTATGTAAGTTTTCAAAAATAAAGGATAGTGAAGAAAAGGGAATCATTATAATACATCAGGAGCTGGCTCTTGTGCCTTATATGAGCATAGCAGAGAATATGTTTTTAGGAAATGAACGCGGTAAACCATACGCAATAAATTGGAACGATACTTATGGATATGCAGATGAATTATTAAAAATGGTTGGGCTAAAGGAGTCTTCAAGAACTTTAATTAAAGATATTGGAATCGGGAAACAGCAATTAGTGGAAATTGCGAAAGCAATTGCAAAGAAAGCAAAATTATTAATCTTAGATGAACCAACCTCGTCCTTAAATGAATCCGAATCAAAGAGTTTGCTTGATTTATTATTAGCTTTTAAAAAAGAGGGAGTAACATCAATTCTTATCTCTCATAAGTTGAATGAGATTTCCTATGTTGCAGATAAGATAACAATACTTAGGGATGGAGCAACCATCGAGACACTGAAGAAATCAGTGGATGATATTTCAGAGGAGCGCATAATTAAAGGCATGGTAGGTCGTGACATGAAGGTACGTTTCCCAAAACGTGAAGTACTTATTTCCAAGGAATATGTGCTTGAAGTAAAGGACTTTACCGTACACCATGCGATGACACCAGAGCATAAAGTGGTAGATCAAGTCAGTTTTACTGTGAAAAAGGGTGAGGTAGTTGGAATTGCAGGCCTTATGGGTGCCGGAAGAACAGAACTTGCCATGGGGCTATTTGGAAAGTCATATGGAAGAAATATATCAGGAAAAGTGATGATTAACGGAAAAGAAGTAACACTTCGTAGGGTAAGAGATGCAATTGAGAACAAGCTTGCTTATGTAACAGAAGATAGAAAAGGGAATGGACTAATTTTAAGTAAATCAATATCCATGAACACAACACTGCCAAGCCTTAAGAAAGTCAGCTTCAAAGGAATCATTGATAAAGACAAAGAATATGAGGTAGCCAACAATTATAAAGAAAAGCTAAAAACAAAATGTACTTCGGTTTGGCAAAATGTCGGTAATTTAAGTGGTGGTAATCAACAAAAGGTGCTACTTGCAAAATGGATGTTTACAAATCCAGATATCTTAATTCTTGATGAACCGACAAGAGGAATTGACGTTGGTGCAAAGTATGAAATCTATTGTATTATTAATGAATTAGTTGCTGAAGGTAAATCTGTAATATTAATATCCTCTGAGCTACCAGAAGTTCTTGGCATGTGCGACCGAATCTATGTTATGTGTGATGGTAGGATCGTTGGAGAACTGGGGAAAGAAGAAGCAACTTCTGAGACGATTATGTCAATGATTCTAAATGCTAGTAATAAAGGAGCGTGAGTAATGGATAAATCAAAAGTAATAAATGGTGCTAAAAAATATACAATGATTATTGCTTTAATATTGGTTACGATGTTCTTTTTCATAAAAACCGGAGGTAAAATCCTCTGGCCTCAAAATGTAAGTAACCTGATTTCTCAGAATGCCTATGTATTTATCCTAGCTTCCGGTATGTTGTTTTGTATCTTAACAGGCGGAAATATTGATTTATCGATTGGTTCTGTAGTCTGTTTTGTGGGATCAATTGGTGCTACGATGATGGAGACAAAAGGATTAAGTTTCATAGTATCAATTATCATTATGATTAGTTTCGGCCTATTAATTGGGGCATGGCAGGGATTTTGGATTGCGTATATAAGAATCCCTCCATTTATAGTAACCTTAGCGGGTATGCTGATTTTTCGAGGGTTATCGAATGTGGTATTACAGGGACTAACGGTACCACTTACGAATCAGACCTACATAAAGTTATTTGGTGGTGGTGCAGATTGTTACGTACCGGATATTTTTGGAGTGGAGGGTTTTAACTTAACCTGTATGCTATTTGGTATTCTTGCATGTATTATTTATATATTGTTACAATGCAAAAGTCGTATGGACAAAACGAGAAAGGGCTATGAGACTGAAAACTTATCTACAATGTTAATCAAAGTAATCGTGATCTGCTTCGCAATCTTAGCATTTACCTTCCGTCTCTCTCAAAATAGAGGTATTCCAACCGCATTAATTTGGGTATTAATTGTAGTTCTTGTGTATGGTTATATTTCATCGAAAACTACCGTGGGGCGACACTTTTATGCTGTTGGTGGGAATGAAAAGGCAACGAAGCTCTCCGGAATTAATACGAATCGTGTTTATTTTCTTGCCTATTTAAATATGGGATTTTTATCCGCAATTGCTGGTATGTTAACTATCGCTAGATTGACCTCAGCTCAACCAACCTATGGAGCCAATTATGAAATGGATGCGATAGGTGCCTGCTTTATTGGAGGGGCAAGTGCTTATGGTGGTATTGGTACGATTCCCGGGGTAATTGTTGGTGCGGTATTAATGGGTGTAATAAATCTAGGCATGAGTATCATGAGCGTAGATGCAAACTATCAAAAGGTTGTAAAAGGCTTAGTACTTCTTGCTGCAGTTATTTTCGATGTGGTATCTAAGCGAGGAGAGAGAAAAGTATAGCTCATTTAAAAGTTATCCTTAACCTGGTATGAAACAAAAAAATATGGTAAAGATTTGAACGAAGAGTCTAATATACTAGACTCTTTGTTTTTCTGCTTATGATAAGGAAAAGCCCTCGAAACGTGCATTTTCTTGTTATTATGCAGAAGAACCTTTACTGTATTTAAAGTGTTGAAGGAGTAAAAATAATATGACTAATTTTATGATAACTTACTTAGAAAATATCATACCGGTGCCATTTATACTTAATATCGAAGGGGAAGAACAAAAGATAGGAATGGAAGAGCCAAAATTTACGGTATATATTAAAAAGATGCTCAGTAAAAAGGAGTTACTGACAAGTACCTCCCTCGCTCTCGGTGAGGCTTATATGCGCGGAGAAATTGAGGTAGATAAGGATTTATATGAGGTTCTTAGTTTATTTATGGGACAGATGGGAAAATTCAATAGGGATTATAGTGCTCTGAAAAAACTATTCCATACCTCAAGCAGTAAAAAACATCAGGCACTGGAAGTGCAGTCTCATTACGACCTTGGAAATGATTTTTACAGCTTATGGCTGGATGAGACACTAAGTTATTCCTGTGCATATTTTAAAGAAGAAACGGATTCACTATACGAAGCTCAAGTTCATAAAGTTGATCACATCTTACAAAAACTTCATTTAAAAGAAGGAATGTCTTTACTTGATATTGGTTGTGGCTGGGGATTTTTAATTTTAACCGCAGCAAAGAACTATGGAGTGAAATCAACGGGTATTACGTTGAGTAAAGAGCAGTATTTAAAATGTCAAGAACGTATCAAGGAAGAAGGGTTAATCGATTCCGTTACTGTAAAACTTATGGATTATAGGGATCTAATTAATTCTGATATAAAGTTTGATCGCATCGTTAGTGTTGGTATGTTAGAACATGTGGGTAGGGATCAATATGACTTGTTTTTAAAAAACGTGGATAGTGTTTTAAATACTGGTGGCTTATTTCTACTCCACTATATTAGTGGACTTAGAGAAAACCCTGGTGATGCATGGATAAGAAAATACATTTTTCCAGGTGGAGTCATCCCAAGTCTTAGAGAAGTGATTCAACTTCTTCCTAACTATAATTTTTACACATTGGATGTGGAAAGTTTAAGAAGGCATTATAATAAAACGTTACTATGCTGGAGACAGAATTTCCATAATCACCTTCCAGAGATTGAAGAGAAAATGGGGAAAGAGTTTTCAAGAATGTGGGAATTGTATCTCTCCTCTTGTGCTTCCACCTTTTATAATGGAATTATTGATCTGCACCAAGTCCTAATGTCGAAAGGAATCAATAATGACATTCCAATGCTTAGAACAGTGTAAGGATTGACTATAGAGCTAACTTATGCTATTGTTTTTAACGTTAGGAAAAGGCTTTGCCTAAGGATGAGAGGAGCAACAATGAGTTCAAATAGTAATATACCCCAGATGAAGGAGAACTTAACGAAACTGGTAAATGAGAAAAAAGAAATTACACTTTCAGAGTGTCTTTCCTATAGTACTCGCGATGAATTGGTACAAATTGCAGTAACCAATGGTTATCCAATGAAAAAAAGCTTACGGAAACAAGAAATGATTGATGTTTTGGTAAGTGAAATTACTCAAGCGTTTACTACCATGCTAGATGGAATGATTATGGAACAGTTCGAGTCCATCATTATTGCATTACAGTTACACCAGTCTAAGATCTTACCTCCGGATAATTTATACTATTTAACAAATCGTGGTTTTATTTATTGGACGGCTTCTGGTAGTAAAAGTGAGGAAGCACCAACTTTGTTATTTCCAAGTGAGTTAATACAATTAGCGCTTACTCAGTTTACGGAAGAGGGAATGGCTAAAGTAACTGAGCGTGAAACTATATATCTAATGCTTCAAGCGATGTGTAATCTTTATGGAACATTTCCTGTTAAGCTAATACATGAGCTTTACCAAAAATATAATGATAATAAGAAGATAAATGATATCGTACTGGCGAAGGTACTGGAACCTTCCTTAGATCGTTTTCAGGAATTTTATCAGATTGGTGACCATATAGTACCTGATTTTTTAATAGAGGAAGAAGCATATCAATCTATATTAAATCAGTCAGAGGGTATGGAGTATTACATTCCGACTTTTTCGGAACTTCTTTATTATGCTAGCCATGAGGTAGATGAGGAATGTGATCAATACAAAGCAGTCTATTCGTTTTTCCAAACAAAGATCAAGGATAGTACTACACTTGATAAGTTAATGAAAGGTTTGGGATGTCTTTGTGTACAAGATGCTACGCCTAGCTATATGATGAGTGAGGTAAATAATGCAGGTGTTATTTTTGAGGATATTGAGGAAGCAAATCAATTATTATGCTTATTGACTGATCTATCAAATCATACAATAAAGTGGGTTTATAAGGGTAATACTCCGGTTTCGGTTGGTAAATTAAATGCTTACCCTAACTCTATTGTTGGGAAAAATATACCGATTATAAAGAGTGAGCCAAAGGTATATCCTAATGATCCGTGTCCTTGTGGGAGCGGTAGAAAATACAAGAAATGCTGTGCAAGAGTGTAAAAAGATAAAGAATGCTAATAAGAGGAGTACCGAAAGAGGAAGAAACCATCTTTCGGTACTTTTTCTATATTATGAAAGTTAAGCGAAGTTAAATATGTATAGTTAAACTCTTACCTATTTTATGTTATTTATAAGCGACAATAAAACTAAAGTCCACATATACCAATTCATGGATAATAATACTAAAAATAGGAAGGCAAGTCAATAGTAATTATTTGATATAATACACAATTAATGAAAATATATCTGAATTATATGAATTGTGAAGCCTGACAAAGGATTAGTTACAATAGATGGAATCCACTGTCAATTCTTAGTTACAAATGTCAACGGATGGGGAGTCTATTTTGATACATTTTGATGATTGAACATCGTCCGTGCACGATACAAAATTGATTACATAGTATATTATGAATAAAACTTAGGATGTTTGTTTGAAGGAAAATAAACGTTCAAACACAAGATTTGTACTTGTTTGATTGGTTCAAACTCTTGAGATGCGCAGAAAAAATTGTAGAAATGAAGTTAAAAGTGTATGACAACACTTTCACTCAGTAAGTTTGTGTCAATGCAAAATCCACAAACTTGGGATGCGCAAAAGGCATCGTAGAAATGAGGTTAACTATGACAGGAAAACAAAAACACTATTTTGCCTGTGGAAATACTGCCAGAGGCTTTCAAAACTTTTTTGAATCTAATCTAGTTGATTTGAAAAAAGTCTATATATTAAAAGGTGGCCCTGGTACTGGAAAATCCACTTTGATGAAACGTATAGGAAAGCAATATTTAGACAAAGGATATGAGATTGAATATATCCATTGTTCTTCTGATCCGGATTCACTTGATGGAATGATTATTCGTTCCTTATCTTTTGGAATTGTTGATGGAACAGCCCCACATGTCATAGAGCCAGTCATTCCTGGAGCTGTAGAGGAATATGTAAATTTAGGAATTGCTTGGGATACCCATCTTCTGAAAAGGGCGACACGTAATATAAAAGATATAAAGGAACAGATTTCAGAGTGTTATACCAATGCATATACGAAATTTAATAAAGCTCTAGAGATACATGATGATTGGGAGAAAATATATATTCAAAATATGGATTTTAAAAAGGCAGAAGAGATAGGAGATTACCTATTAGAACAAATTTTCTCTTCTGTGGACTTCAAGGAGAAGGGTAGAATCTATCATCGATTTTTTGGTGGTTCCACTCCATATGGGGCGATGGACTATGTAGAAAATATAACAGATGGGTTAACTACCAGATATTTTATTAAGGGGCGACCAGGTTCAGGAAAATCCACATTATTAAAAAAACTTCTTAAAAAAGCTGAGGAGTTAGGGATTGCAACAGAAGTATATCACTGTGGATTTGACCCAAATAGTTTAGACATGCTACTATTTCCTGAACTTAGTTTATGTATCTTTGATAGTACTGCACCACATGAGTATTATCCAGAAGATGAGCAGGACTTTATTATCGATATGTATGAAGAATGCATTAATCCAGAGACTGAGGAAGCGAATGCAGAAATCATAGAAGACATTAAGAAGAGGTATAAAGCAACCATTGAGGAAGGAATCTCTTATTTGTCCAAAGCAAAAGCGCTGCATGATGAGTTAGAGCAATATTATGTTCGTGCGACAGACTATGAGATAGTGGATGTCATTATTGGAGATTTAATTGAGAAAATAGAAGATCATTTGGATTAAAGTTATAAAAGGCTGTTGCATTTATCAAACCACTCATTGTGAATTTAGCAGGAGGTGGCTTACATACTTTGCTACAGTCTTTTTTTCTGTTGAAATATAGTAAAAAGTTATTTATGATAGCTTATAGAGAAGGGGTGATTGATTGAAATCAGTAATAGGTGCGAAAATCCGAATGGAACGCCTTAAACTAAATTATTCACAAGAAGGACTATGTAAGGGAATCTGTACGGTTTCTTATTTATCGAAGATTGAACAAGGGCAAGTAGAAGCAGGAGAAATTATAATTCAGTTACTGTTTCAAAAGCTTCATATTAGCTTTCATATGGAGGAGGAGTTTTTAAAAGAAGCTGGTAAGTTGATTGATAACTTATATGAGGAGTTTTATTCTTTTGGAGATCTGACTCACTTACAAAAGGAATTGAAACTGAAGAAGAGGGAGTATTTAAACAGTCCGTATTTACTTGATGCTTTGCTATTTCTAGGGATGGAATCGAATCAAGAAGGAGAGGAATTAGATCAATATATTCCATGTATGAAACAAAAGCAATATGAGGTTTATCTTTGTATGCAGTGTATGAAAGGAATTGATAAATCGCAGGAATTATTGTGCCTTAATCCAAATGCATATTACATGACGCAGTTAGGGATTCTTCGCTGTCAGAAAGGTCAATACGTAGAAGCGTTAGAGTTATTATTAAAAGGATACGAGCTTTGTTCCAAAGAAGGTTATGTTACTGGAATGTTATATGCGCAGAATTTCCTAGGTAATAGTTATGCAGGATTAAATAAATATGAACTTATGCTTCGTAGTTACAAAGTAGCAGCTCAAATTGCAAAAGCATTGAAGGAAGACGAATTTATTAGTCAAATAAATTATAATATAGGGTCTTCTTTGTTAGAATGGAATCAGGTACAGCAAGCGAAAGAGTACCTAGATCAGTGTGATCAGAAGAGTATCTTGTACTACCAAAAGTATACCATATGTCTTGAAAAATTAGGAGAACATGAGCTGGCGGCAAAAACACTGCAAGACGGATATCGCTTATTTCAAGATGCGAATGAGGTGAAAGAGGAATCAGAAGAAGCATTACTTGCTTTTAAAAAGATGTATGAGGTAGTGGAGTATCGTTTATCTCATAAAGGATATCTAAATGAGGAAGAATATGAAGAGATACTATTTGATTGTATTACTTACTTAAAAGAGGTTATGCCAGTTGGCTATGCAAAGTTTCATATTCCGTATTATATTGAAGTATTAGAAAAGAAACGCAGGTATAAGGAAATTTATAAGATTTTAAAGGAGTTTTCCTGATAAATTGTAAATCTTGTGATTAAGGCGGATATTTGAGTATAGATTTTCTCAAATATACCGTCTTTTTATTATGTAAAATATTCAGTATACTTAAGCTAATGATTTTAATTGCAATTATAAATTAGTTTTCATCAAAAAACTGATATCCATCTTTTCGATAAAAAGATTAGTCAGTTGTTAAAAGAATAAGAAATTATATGAAAACATAAGAAAGTGAGTGTTATATGAATACTAGGAGATCTACCCTATGGACACCAAATTTTACAATAATTACATTAGGTACTATTATTAGCGCTATGGGTGGCGTGGCAGTTAATTTTTCTTTTTCCTTTGTTGTTTTCGATAATAGCCAAAGTACGTTATTAGCAGGAATATTCTCTGCGATTTCAATGATACCAGGGATTCTATTGCCAATCTTAATTTCACCTTATCTAGATCACTTTAAGAGGAAACCGATTATTGTTGGAATAGATGCATTGAATGCTTTCTTGTATTTTGCATTTGGTGTGTTTTTATTATTTAGTAAATTCAATTTTGTAACCTATATGTTATTTTCCTTGGTAACGGGATGTACAGGAACAATTTATCAGTTAGCTTATACAAGTTTCTATCCAAACCTAATACCGGAAGGGTATGCTCAGAAGGGATATACGGTATCCAGTATGATTTATCCTACCGTGATGGTAGTGATGACCCCAGTTGCAAGCATTTTATACTCGAATTTTGGAATGGGCTTCGTTTGCATGATTGAAGGTGTTTTATTACTAGTTGCTTCCCTTATGGAAGCAAAGATTAAAGTGGAAGAAAAGGTTTCTCATGCAGGTCATTTTTCATTGAAAGAATACTGGAATGATTTATTGGAAGGAGTTCGTTATCTTAAAAAGGAAAAAGGGTTACAACGAATCTATACGTATATGCCAATCACACAAGGAATTAGCCAAGGTAACAGTAGCTTAATCATCGCATATTTTAGGACAACACCTTCACTTGGAGTTACACTTTATTCTTTTTTTACGATAGCAGAATTCATTGGAAGAACGTTAGGAGGCTTAGTTCATTATCACGTGGAGATAAAAGCGCAGAAAAGATTTCAATTTGCTTTTCTTGTTTATCAACTGTATAGCTTTATGGATATGATTTTATTATGGATAGGATATCCATTTATGTTATTGAATCGCTCTATCTGTGGGTTCCTTGGAATTAATAGTGCTACTTTGCGAGAGAGCAGTGTACAAAACTACATACCGGATGATAAGAGAGCAAAATTAAATGCAGTTTTTCAAGCGACATTCTCTCTTTCTGGAATGCTGTTTAGTGTTATGATTGGCGGGCTGGGAGAAATTGTTAGTTATCGAATGGCGATAGTTATTACCGCATTCATTAATATGCTGTTATGTTATTTCATTATGTATCGAGGGAGAGAAAAGGTAAAAGAAATATACAATCATAATTATTAATTAAAATAGAATGTAATAATGTAATACCTTTTTAGAAACTAAATCTATTCGAATAATGTTGCTAGTTTTGCTTATACTTTGACAATAAGAGTTATTTTATAGAAGGTTAAGGAGGCAACATGAGAAGAAAGAAATGTTCTTGTTTTGATATTGCAGCATTTATAACGATTACGACAGCAACAGCCTATTATACAAAGAAATGTTTTGATAAAAAAAGAAAAAAATATATGAAGCAATTTTTTAATCAAAAGGATAAGGTAGATACAGACCGGGATGTTTATTTTATAGGAGGTGGTCTAGGGTCCTTAGCTGGTGCAGCGTATCTGATTAGAGATTGTAGGATGAGTGGAGAACGTATTCATATCATAGAAGCTCTTCCTGTACTTGGAGGAAGTAATGATGGAGCAGGAGATGACCACGCTGGTTTTGTTTGTCGTGGGGGACGTATGCTAAATGAAGAAACTTACGAGAACTTCTGGGAGCTGTTTCAAAGTATACCTTCTCTTGAGATGCCAGGAAGAAGTGTAACAGAGGAGATATTAAATTTTGATCATTTGCATCCAACCCATGCTATGGCAAGATTAATCAATAAAGATGGAAAAATTCTAGATGTTCGTAGTATGGGGTTTCATAGAAAAGATCGACTTCTATTAGGAAAGCTAATGCTTATGCCAGAATCAAAACTTGATGATATGACGATTGAAGGATGGTTTAAGGAAAGTAAACATTTCTTTACTACAAATTTCTGGTACATGTGGCAAACAACTTTTGCCTTTCAGAAGTGGTCAAGTTTGTTAGAGTTCAAGCGTTATATGGAACGAATGATATTTGAATTCTCAAGAATAGAAACACTGGAAGGTGTTACAAGAACAAGATATAACCAATATGAGTCTGTAATTTTGCCAATAAAGTCCTATCTTGAAAAGCGAGGAGTTGATTTTAGTATCAATGCTGTTGTCGAAGATATCGATTTTGCAGATGGGGAAAAGATAACAGCAACTAAAATTCATACCCGTAGAGATGGAATAAAAGAAGAAATTTCACTAAAAACAAAAGATCTGTGTATTTTAACAAACGGTTGCATGACCGATAATGCGACTTTGGGAGGACTTCATACACCACCAAAAGTAGATTTTTCTGCACCACTTTCTGGAAAACTGTGGTCTCGTATAGCGAATAAAAAACCTGGACTTGGTAACCCAGAACCTTTCTTTGACCACCCATATGATACAAATTGGGAAAGCTTTACTGTAACACTAAAAGGAAATATACTATTAAGAAAAATTGAACAGTTCTCCGGGAATATACCTGGAAGCGGAGCTCTTATGACAATGAAAGATTCTAGTTGGTTAATGAGTATCGTAGTTGCTGCGCAACCTCATTTTAAAAGTCAGCCGATGGATACCACGATCTTTTGGGGCTATGGCTTGTATACTGATCGTATTGGTGATTATGTGAAGAAGCCTATGAGAGAATGTACTGGAGAAGAAATCTTGATTGAGTTGCTGCATCACCTACATTTTGAAACAGAAGAAAAACGTATTCTAAAGGATGTTATTAATGTGATACCTTGTATGATGCCATATATTGATGCACAGTTCCAACCAAGAAAAATGAAGGACAGACCTTATGTAGTTCCAAAGAACTCTACCAATTTTGCAATGGTAAGTCAGTTTGTTGAGATTCCAGAGGATATGGTTTTTACGGAAGAGTATTCTGTTCGTGCAGCTCGTATTGCAGTATATACGTTAATGAAATACAAAGAAAAGAAAATTTGCCCTGTCACACCATATAAAAAACAACCTAAGGTATTATGGAAAGCATTAAGGACTGCTTATCGGAAGTAAGAAACAAGAAAAAGTACGCTTCGCGAACTTTTTCTTGTCATGAATAAAAGCTCCTTCCTACCGTAATTAATTTTATTTAACTAAGAACGGAAAGAAGGAGCATATTAATTATGATTTCTGCTTTGGTTAAGTGTTTTTATATTCTTTGATTTATGTTATCCTCTAAGAATTTATCCCTTGTAATTTCGTATTTTTACATCTAGCATCTAAGTGCTTACTAAACACTTTTAGAAACACAGTAGTTGTGATAATGGCACTAATCGTATCACAAAGTGGTTCCGCATAGAATACACTTTTTGCGGTAAATAAAGCAGGTAATAGTAGTGTATATACTACGAAGGAACTTTTACGAAACAAGGATAAGGCAAGAGCAGTCTTGGTACGACCTAAAGCGGTGAGCCCATCTACTAATGCGTATTGAAAAGAAAGTGGAATAATGCCTAATGTAAATACTTTGATACCCCAAACTGAAGTCTGTGATAAGGAAGTATCGGTAGTGAAAATTTTTACAAAGTACTGCGGAATACTGCGGGAAACTAGAAACATTATGGAAGTAAAAACGATACATAGTGTTAATATCAATCGTTCTGCTTGCTTAATACGATCCGCACGGGCAGCACCGTAATTATAGGAGATAATGGCTTGAGTTCCACCAGTGATTCCTATCATTGGGCCAGTGATTAATAACATATAGCTTTGAACAATGGTTGCAGCAGATATTAATAGATCTCCTTCGCTTTTGCCGCCATAATACTGTAATACAGCATTCATGATAATGATGATAATGCTATCTGTTGCTAATATGATAAATGGAGATAAGCCAATAGAAATAATCTTCTTAACGATAGCCATGGAATATCCACCAAAGGTAATGCGAATTGGTACCTGCTTACGAAATAAAAAAGTTAACGCAAAAAGGCAAGAAAACAACTGTGCAATTACAGTAGCAATCGCAGCACCAGCAACTCCCATATGAAGAACAAAGACGAATACGGAATCTAAAATAATATTGCTAATTGCACCAATTAAAACAGTTGTCATACTGACCATTGAATAACCTTGACAGGTGATAAAATAATTTAAACCGATACTTAGTAAGGCAAAAAAGGTACCAATCGTATAGATTGTCATATAAGTATTAGCGTAAGGAAATGTAATATCACTAGCTCCAAACTGATAGAGTAGAAAATCCTTTGAAAGTAAAAAAATAAAAGTTAGAGCACCAGATACAATAAGTAACATCAAAAAGCTGTTCGATAAAATTTGCTCGGCTTCTTTCTTTTTTTGTTCGCCCATTTTCATCGCCATTAGGATAGAACCACCTAATCCAACTAAAGTACCAAAGGAGGAGAGTAAGGTCACGATTGGGCCACATACCCCAACACCCGCTAACGCAATGTCTCCTATTTCCGGGATATTCCCTATATACATACGGTCAATAATACTGTAGAGTACATTGACTAACTGGGCAATCATCGTAGGGATTGCTAATTTGTAAACTAAGGAAGATATCTTATCTTTCCCCAAATCATTTGTTTTTTTCATAGCGAAGTTTCTCCCTTTATTTGTCGGTCATGGATGCGAAAACGTAGCACTACTATATCGCACCAATGTAATATAGTAACACAAAATAAAAGATTATCAAGTAGGAAATTAAAAAATATCTGGGGGTGTCGATATCCTCATAAATCTAAAGTAAAGCGTAGATATAACACGCTAAATTCGTTGTTTCAATTAATAAATAGATTTAAATAAGAAATAAGAATATTATTGTTAATGCTATTTTTAATCAACGAACTAGATAAATGCTTAGATAGTTAGAAAAAGACATATAGTATAAAAAAGATTGTTGATTTTGGAGGAATTCATGATAAAAAAATACTCCCCAAAGACTATGATGTATCTAATCCTATTCTTACTAATGATCTCTATAGGGTTTCATCTGTATGATCATAGCAGCTATGGGAAAATTGCGGTAAGTGCAGAAGAGGTGGATCGTTATAAAGTACATACCGAATTATTGTTACAAGCAGTAGAAGAGTTAGGGGTATGCACTCCTGATGCCGCAGTAGAAGTGTTTATTAAGAGTATTAAAAATAGAAATGGAGCTATGCTCTATACTGTTTTAAGTGACTCCCTAAAAAAGAACTATCTTTCCAAGCTTGAAGAGAATACTCCATACTGGGTTACTGGAGTTTCTAGCCCTTGGGTATCACAAGTTGATATTGTCAAAAAGACAGAGAAAAAAGAAGGGCGCTATGAATATGAATTACTAGTAAAAACAGTAACGTCAGCAGGACCAGAACGAGAATATAAGGGAGAACTTACCGTACAACGAGATGGTGATTTTTATAAAATCTATCGTATATTATTTGAAAAAGACTTTGGTATATACACAGGTTTTTATTAACTATTCAAAATAATATAAAATAACCTAAAAATGTATAAAAAATAGCATCCTCTAGTTGTGAACTTTCTGATTTCGTTGTACAATAGGAAGGTAGCCTTATAAACTGAATTGTATAAGGTTATTACAGTAAGGAGGACTAGTATATGATAGCTGGAATAGTGGCAGAAGCGAACAAAGCAATTCGATGTGGGGATTACATGGCAGCAGTTCGTTTGTTAGAGACTCAGGATGAGGCAAATCCATATGTGTTATCAACCTTAGGAAAAGCATTTTTCTTTCTTGGAAGATTTGAAGAATCTTATAAAATATATCATCGCCTCTTCTGCGAAGACATAGTAAAACGGGAAGAAGCAGAGGTACCATTTGATGAATATGATCCAGATGGAAGAGAGATGATGGTAACATTAGAAAATCTCGGAATCCCGCAGATGACGGAGAGGCTACCAAAAGCAGTGAGCTTTTTATATCCGCAAAGCGAGGAAAATCCAAAAGAAATTTATGAAGAAAGTAAAAATCTACAAATATTGATGGATGAATGCGCTTTAAAAGCTAAGGATGACGAGAAACTTGCAATGAAGCTTATTCTAGATAAAATTGATGTCTTACTTAATTCAAAAGATCAGAGAGAAGTAGCACTTGGGTGGTTCTATCATGGGGAATTAAATTTCCGTCGTAAGGATTATATGGAAGCTTATAAATGTTATTTAAAAGCAGCCACTACCGAAGTTCATAAGGCTCTCTATTATGGTTATGCTGGAAATATGTTAATGAAGTTACGTGAGCAGAATCCGAATCTTCTTGGTATCGCTTCAATTTTAACAAATCGTGCGTTAGAGCTTGACTTTAATAATGCAAAATGGCATTATAACCAAGGTCTTATCTTGATGGGGTTATCAAAAGTATTTGGTACTGGTGGAAGTGGACATCAAGCATTTTTAAAGGCAGCAAAAAAAGAGTTTGCTTTTGCATATCAGGCATGTCGTATCGAACAATTGAAATTACGAGATGAAATAGAAACCATCTATAATGATGTTAGACAATTAATATATTAAGGAAAATGAGGTGTTGATACGATTTTGTAGCAACACCTTTTTTAACAAGTCTAATATAACAAGCCTATCATTGTTGTAGTAATTTTAATACATAAGTTTGCTGTATAATAATAGAGCGGGAAAGGCCTCCTGCTCTATTATTTTTGTAAAGCTCAACGACATTAACTACAAAAATCGGAACTTTTACTATTATTTAAAATGAATTGACATATTATACTATAAGTAACATTTTCAAGAAGAGTGCTAACATGCCCCTCTTAGAAATAAACCAACAATCTCCCATTTTTGAAGAAAACTAGGCATGAACCATTCCTTTCCGCACATATATATAGAATAGGTTATGTTAAGGAAAGAAAAAAGGACAACTTCTTCTCCTTACCTTGGAGGTGCTATGAGAGAAATCATAATATTGATCATAACATTGTTGCTTGCCATCTTAGCATACATTTGTTTAAAACGTAAAAATAATTACAGCAGTCAGTATTCTCGGTTTCAGAATAGAAATGGGGCGAAAATGAAAAATAATTCTTGGTTTCAAAAAATATGGGAGGGGATGAAAGAAGTACCAGAAGTAAATAGATCGTTGATTAATGATAGACTAACAAAAGATACAGATAGTATTAAAAAAAATAGTCTAACAAAAGATAGACTAACAAAAGATAGACTAACAAAAGATATCGATAGCATTATAAAAGATAGGCTAATAAGAGATGTAGATAGCACTAAAAAAGATGTAGATCGAGTTATGAGAGAATATTCGGGGAGCAATGGTGCAAGGAAAGAGAATCAACTCATTATGAAACAAAAGCTTGTAGAAGATTATATGGAAGTATATCAAAAATGTGAAGAATATAAACAAGAAGAAAACTATGACAAATTACTGATTAGTATCGTACCTTCCATCCAAAGATTTTTAGGATTATGTCATTATGTTTTGAATAAAAAAGACTTACTACCTCTTCTTCCTGAGTTAATAATAATATTAAAAGAAACATTTGCATGTAAAATAAAAGAAGCTGGTTTCTTGCTAAATTCCTCTGGTAGATTTGTTCTTTCTTCTATTGATTTTGAAGTGGAGCGTTCCAGATTACTTCAGTTAAGTCAAGACGACATAAAAGAAAGACTAAAGAAGAAAAAAGCAGAAATAGCAACCATACATCGATATAATGAGATGAAGAAAATCTGTAAAGAATCAGCTCCATGGCTCTACCAATTACAGATAATCTTTGAGCAGATTATGGAACAAGAGGAAGTATTGGAATCTTATGAGGAGCTTATGGATATAAGCGAGATGATAGAGCAAATCTTTGATCAAAATGGATTTCAATTTTTATACTATGAAGAATTAGAGGAAGAATCTAAAATAGCAAAGAGTTTTCGCAACTTGAATGATTGTACTTATTCATATCCTGCTTTATGCAAAAATATGGAACGAATCGGATATCAAATTTATCTCAATCTAACTGGTTGTAATAAGGAAATATAACTCATAATAGTCAGCTAGGGTTTCTAGCATGATTAGCAATTTACATTTGATTACAATTTAATGCGATTAGCAACAATAGATTTTGAATTAGCATTCTTCATTTGTTTCATCATTTTCTATAAATAAATATTAGGTGATATAAAAATGGTGGGGAATCAAAAGAAGCATTCACCACCATTTATTGAGAATAAATCACTATTAAGGTCTTTTATTGTACAAGCCTTTAAAACATAAATAGTGGCATAAACTCTGCTTTACGTTAGATATAATTTTATTTCTCTTTACATAAGCTAATGCGAAAGAGTAGGATAAACTGTCTTAACTTATCAATCAAATCATAGTTTCCATCTCGCTTTGCCCAATCTGCACTATAGCCACGGAGGAGCACCATTAACATACGTGTAGTTTCTTTAGGAGATTGAATGAGATGGAATTGCTTCTTTTCTTCGCCACGAATTAAAATTTGCTCTAATACCTGAAAAATTCCACGCTGCTCATCCAGATAATTGTGAGAATCATTTTTTAAGGGAGCTACACTAATACACCGACAGGTTTCAATGCCATTTTTAATAACATAAATTCCATATTGTTCGCAAAAAGTAACTATGTTACTCGTTTCATCCTCAGTAAATTTACTAGTTACTTCATGTAAAAAATAATCATCGATATCGGCAAATAGCGCACAAACTAAGTCGCCTTTTTGAGGAAAATAATGATAAAAGGTTCCTGTCGATATGGAGAGTTTTTGACAGAGTCCACGTACTGTTATATTTTCATATCCTTCTGCATTAATTAAGTCGGTAATTTGAGCAAATAATTCTTGTTTTCTTAAATCAAATTTTTTCTGAGGGTTCATGATCATCCAACTTTTCCTTTTCTTTTATTTTGACAAGAGACAGCCTGCTGAATCATTATATTGTGCAAATAAATGTATCTATCCTTAGTTCTTAGTTCGAGAACAATACTACACTGATAATTGCTATACACAGTATTCTTTGAAACTGTAATAGTATAATAATAACATTTTTTTGTCAAAATGCAAGAAGAGAGGAGCGTTGGAAGACTTGTAATTACATCTTCTTTCGCTCCTCTAAGAGTTAAGTTATTGAGGGATTTTATTATTTTTGGAAATTAGCTGCATTGGTACCAGCGATACGTCCGAAAACAACAGTATCAGTTAATGCATTACCACCAAGACGATTGCTTCCGTGGATACCACCAGTTACTTCGCCAGCTGCGTACAATCCTGGAATTACTTTACCGTCTTTATCAAGTACTTCTGTGTTTTCATTAATTTGTACGCCACCCATTGTATGATGAACGGTTGGGACACGAACCGCTGCATAATAAGGAGGGTTATTAATTCCGTTATTTACTTTATCAGTATCTGTAAATAAAGCACGACCGAATACGTCGGATTGACCTTCTAAATCACCGCCAAGACAATAGCGATTATATTCCTTTACAGTGGAAACTAAGTTTTCTGCAGGAACGCCCATCAGACCAGCAAGTTCTTCCAAGGTATCCGCTTTTAAAGCACGACCAGATGCTACAAGATCCGCAATACTTTCGCCAAAGTTATTTAATTCCTTTCCTTCTGGATAAGTATCACTATCCATTACGATGTACATTGTAGTATCTTTTTGATCAAATAAACCTAGGGTCATTTCATCGCGACGGCCAGCTTCGTTTACAAAACGATTACCATCTAAGTTAACGAAGATACGGCTTTCAACAGCATGTTCAATATTGCCAGATAGGCTTCCTGTTTCAGGATCACCAAGAGGAAGTAACTGAATGTTTCCCATCTGAACTAAATTAGCTCCAATTTTTTCAGCCATTAGAATACCATCACCAGTGATGCCGCTTGTATTAGTGCTTGGAATGGATTCATCTAAGGAAGGCCATTTATTTAGGATTTCATTTGCTTCTTGGCGCATCTCAACATTTTGACCAAAGCCGCCAGTTGCTAATATAACGCCATTATTTGCCTTAACAACAACTTTATTTCCAGTCTTACCAGTACAGATAACACCAGTAATTACATTGTCTTCCATGATTAGTTCTTCTGCAGTTGTGTTATATACCATAGATATTCCGGTATTATTGTCAAGGAAGTTCTGATATGTCTTAAAGAATCCAGTTCCTTCCGGTTCTACTGGTTTATGAGCTCGTGGCCACATGCCACCTGTAACAGTAAAGGTACCTTCATGGAATTCCATACCAAGACTTTTAAGCCATTCGACACCATCCCATGCATTTTCGATTAGGGTTTGAACTAAAACAGGATCACCTTCCTGGTCGCCCCCATTAAAGGTTTGCTCATAGTGAAGAGCAGTACTATCATTATTTGCTATTGCAGTTTCACTACCTTCATCTACAGCGTTCAGTGCTCCACCGGAAAGGATTGTGTTTCCACCCATCTTACTTGTCTTTTCTATTACAATAACGCTTTTTCCTGCTTGTTTCGCAGTTACTGCAGCAGCCATACCAGCTCCACCAGCACCAATTACAACGACATCAGCAGAAAGTTCTTGATCTTCTTCTTTCTCTACTACCTTTTTTATTGCAAGCAATGTGTTGATGTCTGCATCAGATAGTCCGGCTTGCTTTAAGTTTTCCACAACACCTTCGATAATTGCGTTGCTTGTTAAAGTGGCACCAGATACTACATCGACACCAAGGCCTTGTGTTTCCATGATTTCGGCAGGAATGGATTGAACTGCTGGTTCACCAATACCTGGAGTTTCAGTATGTTCAATCTGAATATCAGTAATTGCATTCTCAGATACAGTCACAGTTACGGTCATCTCATGCATACCAGTTACTTTAGCAGAGTATGTACCTGGGGTATAGGTAATGGTTCCATCGGAAACCGATCCCTCTGTTGGGGTTGGTGTTGGGGCAGTAGAAGCATCTCCTTGATTTTTCTTAGAGCATCCAGCAAGCGAGGAAGCTGTTAACATTGCAACCAAACCAAAGGTTATCATTGTCTTTGTTGACTTTTGTAAAAAATTTTTTCTCATAAATCCTCCAGTAATTTAAATCCTAATAAAATTGATAAAGTTAAAAAGTAATAAATGGAAATTAATTAATAGAAAGTAAAAAATAAAAAGTAAAAATAAAAGTAAAAAATAAAAGTAAAAATAAAAAGTAATAAATAAAGGTAATAAATAAAAAAATTAGTATTTATTGTAGAACGTGTTTTAGAACATGTAATAGAACATGATATGTTAAATATATAACACAATAAAATA
>ERZ791922.184-NODE-184-length-51835-cov-7.587292_pt1 | contig 51835 bp, 48 predicted proteins | sample MGYA00510134_ERZ791922 | MGnify/ENA primary metagenome ERZ791922 (study PRJEB30046, sample SAMN00792101) | human gut metagenome | study: EMG produced TPA metagenomics assembly of the A metagenome-wide association study of gut microbiota in type 2... | reverse complement strand
CCCCTATGATGACAGTTTTATTTTTTACTGTCTCTCATAGGGGGAGCATATCACATTTCCCATATTCGCTGGACAGTCTTTTTTGCATACCTTCTGATAGCCGTTCTTGTCAAGGTAGGTGTCTGATCTATACTTTTTTATCATGGTTCTATGAACCGGTGGTATACTATAAGTAAAGAACTCATCGTTCGTGTTCTCATCGTTGCATCCCCGTTCCCGTTTACCGGGAATACCGCAAAGGAGGTTTTACTTATGAAGTTCCCAAAGCTCGACAAAAAGTCACTCACTGATGGCATCACGATTCCCCATATGGTCCGCGTCCGTCAGACCTTCCCCGATGACTACCTGACCGATCCCGTAGGCGAATTGCAAAAGCAGCTCTCCGCCCACGCAGAAGAACTGGCTCCGGCTGTAAAAGGCCAGCGCATCGGCATCACGGCCGGCAGCCGGGGCGTACCGTATTACAAAGAACTGCTCCGCCTGTTGTGCCGCCAGCTGCAGGAATGGGGAGCCAGCCCCTTTATTTTCCCAGCCATGGGCAGTCATGCCGGTGCTACGGCAGAAGGACAGAAACAGCATCTGGCCCAGTTCGGAATCTGTGAAGAGTATCTCGGCGTGCCGGTCATCTCCACTATGGAAACGGTACAGGTGGCTCAGCTTCCCGATGGCATGCCGGTCTATTGTGACAAAGCCGCTTACGAAGCCGACGGAATCATTCTGTTCAACAAAATCAAACCGCATACACACTTCAAAGCGCCCCATGAATCAGGTCTCTTGAAAATGATCTGCATCGGCGTAGGAAAACACCGTGGCGCCAGCGCATTTCATTCACTGGGCTATGATCATTTCGGCGAAAATCTGGAACGCGTATCGGAAGCCTTCCTGAAAAAAGTACGGGTATTCTTCTCCGTCGGACTGACCCAGAGTCCTTCCGACCATATCGGCCACCTGGAAGTCATCCCGACTCCCCGTCTATTCCAGGAAGATGCCCGCCTGCAGCAGCTGGCACGGGCAGAAATGCCTCACCTGCTGTTGCCCCGTATCGATGTTCTCATCATCGATGAAGTCGGCAAGGAAATCAGCGGCGCCGGCATGGACCCCAACGTAACGGGCCGTACGGAACGGGAAAGCCAGTTTGCCGGTTTCCACAAACTGGCACCGGATATCGAAAAAATCGTGCTGCTCGATATTACGGAAAAGGCTCACGGCAATGCGACCGGAGCCGGTGTAGCCGATATCATCAGCTATCGCTTTGTCAATAAAATCGATTTTGCCATGACCTATACCAATATCATCACAGCGAAATCGTTCCACATGGGCGCTATGCCACTATACGCCAACAGCGATAAGGATGCCATTGAAATGGCCATTGCCCATTCCTTCCTGCCCGACCCGGCACAGGCAAAAGTCGTCCGCATCAAGAACACGATTTCCCTGAATGAACTGGAATGCTCCGTCGCCTGCATCCCCGATATCCAGAACACTCCCGCCATGGAAGTCATTTCGGATCCCTATGACTGGAAATTCAATGAAGAAGATAATCTCTGGTAAGTCAATGAGCAACACCTGCTAATTTGATGATTTCTATGACCGTTTCGCAGGATTTTTTCAGAGAATCCAGCGGCAGGTATTCAAAACGCCCGTGGAAATTGGCTCCTCCCGTGAAGAGGTTGGGACAGGGCAGCCCCCGGAAGGAAAGCTGGGCCCCGTCCGTACCACCACGGATAGGTGCTACGACAGGAGTTACACCGACCGCTTTCATGGCATCTTTTGCCAGATCCACTACGTCCATATGACCGTTACGAATAACGTCGAGCATGTTGTAATACACATCGTGTTCTTTGATGTCCACCGTATGATCACCGTACGTTTCATTGAAGAAATGTGCCATGTTGCGGAGATACTCTTTCCGTTCTTCAAAGCGTTTCCAGTCATGGTCACGGACGAGCATGTGGAGGGTGCATTGTTCGACTCCGCCGCTTATTTTATAGACGTGGAAGAAGCCTTCCCGGTCTTCCGTGTATTCCGGTTTTTCTCCTGCCGGAAGCATCTGCTGCCATTTCGAGGCAAGGGAAATGGCATTGACCATTTTCCCCTTGGCGTCCCCTGTATGAACGCTGCGGCCATATATGGTAATAACCGGGTTGGCAGCATTGAAGTTTTCGTATTCCAGTCCGCCGAGTTCACCGCCGTCTACGGTATAGGCAAAATCAGCAGCAAATTTTGCCACATCAAACAAAAGGGCACTCCGTCCCGTTTCTTCATCCGGTGTAAAGCCGATGCGGACTGTCCCATGGGGTATGTCCCGATGTTGGAGCAGGTATTCTGCCGCACTGACAATAGCCGTCACGCCCGCTTTATCATCGGCCCCGAGAAGAGTCTTACCATCGGTTACCATGATATCCTGCCCTGTATAGGCCAGAAGGCCGGGAAAATCCTGCGGGGACAGGATAATCTTTTCTTCCTGATTGAGGACGATGTCACCGCCGTCATAGTCAGTGACGATACGGGGCTTCACAGGGCCTCCAGGGGCATCGGGGCTCGTATCGAGATGGGAAATAAAACCCACTACAGGAGCCTGTTCTGCCCCATTGGCCGGAAGCGTCGCCATGACATAGCCATGTTCGTCGAGAGACACATCACTAAGACCTATCCGACGCAGTTCCTCCGCCAGATACTGTGCCAATACAGTCTGCCCCTTTGTACTCGGGCAGACTGTATTGTTGTCTTCATCAGACTGTGTATCAAAGGACACGTATTTCATGAAACGGTTTACCAGAATATCTCTGTCTATCATACCAGATTCCCCCTTACACATCTTCATCCCAGGCGTTGATGACAACGGCTTCTTTCTTCAGCATATCCAGCTGGGCCGGGCTGAAATGTTCCCGGCGGATGACGGCTTCATAGACAAATTCCTTGAAATACCGTTCGGAGCAGACGAAATAGCCTTTATCCCCCACGTCTTTTCCCCAGGAATTTTCTATTTTCCACCGGTCCGGCCGGCCTGATTCATCAAAATGGACGCCCGTGAGGATCATGGCGTGAGTAGCGGAACTGCTTTTGTATTCCAGTCTCTTCCCTTTGGGCATGTCCGTGGAAAATCCGCCGAGGAGCGCTTCATAGCGCACACTGTCCGGATCCCATACGCCTTCTTTGCGCGCACCGGACGCACCGGCATCACAGGCGAACCACACGGCCTGTCCGGCTTTCAACTGTTTGATGCACAGCTCTTCCAGTTCTTCCTGGGGAATATTGAGGGCTGTCATGTCGCGGTCTGCCATATTTTCTATCCCATGGAACCGGACAAGTCCGTTCATCGGCTTATCCGACGTCGGTTCATTAATGACCGGCACGTACTGGTCCATGTCCAGCCCGACATACTTCTCATAGAAGGACTGCGGTGTCAGATTGCGGTCTTCATGATAGGTACCGTCAGCATCGCGGTACGCGAAATCAAACGTTTCAACGGGCTGACCAAAGGCAATGCAGCCGGCTTTGTAGACTTCCTGCATCATTTCCTGTTTCCGTACATACGGGTCTTTTCCCGTGAGGACCAGTTCCCTCAATTCCATGGCGTCTTTGCGCAGGAGCTTATTGAGGGTAGCCACAAAATGGTCGGTGTGTTCCGACTGATACGTTTCGGGCTGCACCTGTTTGGGCACGACGCCGTATTTTTTTATGAGGTCTGCCGCTTCACACCAATATCCGCCGTCACTCATGCCGCGCAGGATGTACTGCATGCACTGGCCTTTGAGGGGTTCATCGGCATGATTGATGACCATCTGGAGGAAATTATTGGCCTTTTCCAGTTTGTCATAAAAGGACAGGCAATTCTGGGACAATTCAAATTCATTCAGGTGGCAACGTTCTGCCACGATTTCTCTCAGTATATTAAGGGCTGCAAAAAGCCAGCAGCGGCCAGATTTCTGCTGGGCCGTGATTCCTCTCGTCCTGACTTCTACAGAAAAAGCACCTTTGAGCCGTGCCGCCGCGCCGGGCACATAAGAAAGGCCTGCCATGTCTGTTTTGGCAAGGGCCGCATGAAGGATAGGAGCCGTCGTGTCCGCCTCATAGGCCGAGCGGAGCTGCTGCAATACATCTGTCGTAATCGTTTTCATACCATAGCGCCTCACTTATCTGTCAACTGTATCAGAAAGCATAGCTTTCCTATAGGTCATTGTACCACACATGGGGCACGGTGGCGATACAGATGCAGCAGTCTGGCCATAGCATTTAATTATATATTATGCTTATTTTCCAAACAGGTAATTTCTGCTATACTTAATTCGTGACAAATACAAATTTTAACATTAAAAAGAGGCATTACGTCATGGAGAAACGATTTGACATTAATAAAGACGGCTATAGTATCCGTTGCAGGCTGATTTTCAGTGACCACGAAAAAACGGCCCGTACCTTTTCCCGCATTGTCCTGGTCACCCATGGATTCGGAAGCAGTAAAGACACGGCCGGTACACAGCATTTTGGCGAACATCTGGCATCGAAACACAGTGACTATGCAGCCCTTGCTTTTGACTGGCCCTGCCATGGAGAGGACGCCCGGAAAAAACTGACCATCGAAGAATGCATGACTTATCTCGATCTGGTCATACAGTACGCCCGTGAAGAACTACAGGCAGAAACGCTTTACATCTACTCCACCAGTTTCGGTGGCTACGTCACGCTCCGCTACCTGATTGAACGGGGAAATCCTTTTAAAAAAATAGCCCTGCGCTGCCCGGCCGTCAATATGTATCAGACCATGTGCGATTTTATTCCCGAAGCAGATAAGACTAAACTCCACAAGGGAAAGGAAATCCAGATTGGGTTTGAGCGGAAGATGAAAATCGACCAGCACTTTCTCGATTCGCTCCGGGATTTCGATATACTGAAGCAGGAATATTTCGACTATGCCGATGACATGATTGTCATCCACGGAACAAAGGACGAAATGGTCCCCATCGAGATTTCCGAACGGTTCGCGGAAAACAACGTCATTGAATTCATTCCTGTCGAAGGGGCCAATCATCCGTTCCAGAACCCCAATCATATGGCCCTGGCCATCCACAAAATCATTGAATTTTTCAGCTGATACAGAACGATGGGTGCAAAAAGGCTGCCTGCCATACTAGATTCAGAAATCTGATACGACAGACAGCCTCTTTGTTTGTCTAACCTATATACTTAGATAAAATAATGGGATGCAATAAACCAGCCCAGCCCCAGTATGATGAAGGAGCACAGGAAGGCTCCCGCCATGGGACGGACCCCTTCTTTGGCTATGACACTGAAATTTACGTTCAGGCCCAGGGCGGCCATAGCCATTCCCAGAATGATATAGGCAGCCTGTACCAGGAATGGTACCACGGTCGCAACAGCCGGCACATAGGACCCGATGGCACTGGCCAGGATGAACCCGCCCATAAACCAGGGAATGGGCACTTTCATTTTCTGCCTACCATCGCTCTGCCGACGGTTGCGCCAGGCTTCAAGAACACCTACGATAATGGCGACAGGAGCCAGCAACAGGACCCGGGAAAGCTTGGCAATGATGGCACTATCAGTTCCCACCGGTCCCGCACTCCCCCCAGCAGCTACGGCGTGGGCGATTTCATGAAGGCTCAGGCCGGCCATGACGCCAAACTGGCTGTCAGTAAATCCCAAGAACGGCTGCAGTCCGACTTCAATCAGAGTAAATACCGTACCCAGGACGGCTACGATGGCCACGGCCAGGACAGACTGGCTGGCTTTTGCTTTTACCGTCCCCGATATCCCCATGACAGCCGCAGCCCCGCAGATACTGCATCCGCATGCTGTAAGTAGTGCCAGCGTGTGGTCTACCCGGAATAACCGGGCCACGCCATAATTGATAAGAATCATCACGGTAACAACGACGACAGCCGCTTCCAGGCTGCGCAGACCCGATGTCATGAGGATGACCAGATTCAGTTTGAATCCCAGTAAAATAATACCGGCCCGTAAAAATTTATTGGCAATGAATCCGGTGCTTTCCCGGGCCGTCAGGGTCAGCGAACGAAAAATCTGAAGCGCCATGCCCAGAAGCAGGGCCAGTACGAGATGACCAATCAGGGAAAACCCCGGCAGCTTTGCCAGCTGCCAGCCTGCCAGGGAACAGGCCAATGTCAGGATAAAACCAACGGCAGCACGATGCCATTCCACGCTTTGCATGTTACTCATTCTATATTCACTCCTCTACGCAAAATCACGATGGAATAAGTATACCGCACCCCTTTCCATATGGAAAATACCGATATATAATATAATCCATAAGTAAATACCTATATAGAAACAGGTGATACGATGACACTTCGTCATTTGCAGATATTCATCGCCGTCTGCGAAACCATGAACATGACCCATGCCGCCAGACAGCTGCACATCAGTCAGCCGTCTATTACCCAGGCTATTCATGAGCTGGAAGATCACTATGGGTTATTGCTGTTCCACCGTCTGGGCCGGCGTATTTTTGTGACAGCAGCAGGCCAGCATCTATTACAATATGCCTATCAGATTACGTCACTCATCAAAAAAACAGAAGCGGGTATGAAATCCCTGCAAAATCAGATTCCCCTGCGTCTGGGGGCCAGTATTACCATTGGAGAAGTCCTATTAGTCGAACTATTGCAGCACGAACATATCCTCCTTCCTGAGCAGGAAATCTGTTCGGAAATCCATAATACGAAAGAGCTGGAACAACGGCTTATAGAAGATAAACTGGACCTGGCCCTCATTGAAGGGCGTCTGACCTCTCCCTACCTCACGTCACTTCCGTTCCTGACCGATGAGCTGACTGCCATTGCCTCGCCCCAAAATCCATGGAGCCGGAAAGATATCCATCAGTGCCACGATCTGGACCATATCCCCGTATTTCTGCGGGAATCCGGCAGTGGTACACGGGAATTGTTCGCCCGCGTCATGGACAACCACGCCATTCCCTATCATGTCTGCGGCGTTTACAATAATTCTGAAGCCATCAAAAAAGCCGTCATGGCCAATCTGGGAACGGCCTTTCTCTCGCGCCGTCTGGTCCGGAAGGAAATAGAAGCCGGAACGCTGTGTGAACTTCCTCTGCCGGGCCTCACATTCCAGCGTATTTTCCGCATCGTCTATCATAAAGATAAATTTCTCACACCGCCCATGTCCCACATCATCCAGGAATGTCTCAACATACAAAGCTGGCTGCCGGGAACTATGCATAGTGATACGAATTGAATGGAGGCTGCTAAAATGGACACAATACAAACAGGTTTATTCGATTTTCTGGAAAAGGCCGTATCCCCTTTTCACTCCGCCCAGGCCGGCATGGACCTGCTGGAAGAAAAAGGATTTACGCCCCTTTCCTTATCTCATCCGTGGTCACTGACGCCGGGAAAGGCATACTATATCCGCGTATTCGGCTCGACCCTGCTGGCGTTCCGCATCGGCAGGAAACCGCGGAGTCACCTGCACATCGCTGCTGCCCATACGGATTTTCCCTGCCTGCGCATCAAGCCCCATGCCGGGATACATACGCAAAATTACGGGAAACTCAATGTTGAACTTTATGGCGGCATGATCCGCAACACCTGGCTGGACCGTCCCTTGTCCCTGGCCGGCAAAATCGTGCTCCGCAGTGACGATGCCTATAATCCCGATGTCCGCTATGTCGATGCCCGGCGCCCTCTTCTTACGATTCCCCACCTGGCAATCCACATGAACCCTTCTGTCAACGACGGAGAAAAGCTGAATCCCCAGAAAGACATGCTCCCCCTCTTTACACAGTTCGGAAGTACACCCACTGACGATTCCTTTTTCCCGGAATTTCTGGCCGATGAATTTTCTCTGCCGGCAGAAGACATCCTGTCTTATGAACTGACGGTCTATCCGGCAGAGCCGCCTTGTCTCTTAGGACGGAATAATGAATTTATCTCTTCTTCCCGTCTGGACAATCAGACCTCGGTTTATGCCTGCCTCATGGGGCTCCTGAACGGCACCAGCACAGACGGACTGAATCTCATCGCCCTCTTTGACAACGAAGAAGTCGGCAGCCGCAGCAAACAAGGGGCCGCATCACTGATCTGCCCCCAGATCCTGCAGCGGATATACGCCGCTCTCGGCTATACAGAATCTGAGTTGTTTTCCGATATGGGCCGCGGCTATTTCTTCTCTCTCGATGCGGCCCATGCCTTCCATCCGAACTATCCCGGCAAGAACGACCCCACCAACATTCCTGTCCTCAACGGAGGTCTGGTTCTGAAAACAGCCTGCAGCCAGACCTATGCCGGTGACGCCGAAGCGATTGCCATTGCCCGCAGTCTCTGCGAAAGCCATGACATTCCCTATCAATTTTTCCTGAACCGTTCGGACATGCGGGGAGGTTCCACTCTGGGTTCCCTCCTGTCCGCCAACATGCCCATGCGCACCATGGACATAGGGCTGCCACTCCTGGCCATGCACTCTGCCCGGGAAACCATGGGAGCATCGGATCAGGAAGCACTTCAACGGCTGATGACCATATTCTTCAGCCGGTAATCTTCATAAAAAATGCCTGCCCCATGAGAGTACATACGTTCATGGAGCAGGCCATTTTTTTACAACGGTCGTACCGGATAGTTGATTATTTGACCAGATAGCCGCCATATACAGGAATGATGGCACCGCCGAGATAATCGCTGGCGTGGGAGCACAGGAACAGGCATGGACCTTTCATATCGTTGCCATCGCCCCAGCGGTGTGCCGGGATACGTTCCGTAATCTGGGCATAGCGGGGATTGCTCTTGTCCAGGAGGGCTTCATTCATTTCTGTCGCCATATAGCCCGGTGCCAAAGAGTTGACATTGATACCCCGGCCAATCCAGTCATTACTCATTTCTTTCGTCATCTGGGCAATACCGCCTTTGGCAGCAGAGTATGCCGGAACGGTCTATCCTCCGAAGAAGGAAACCATGGATGCAATCGTAACGATTTTGCCATAGCCTTTAGGGAGCATGATTTTTGCAGCTTCCTGGCAAAGAATGAAAACAGAATTTAAGGCCCGTCCCGTTTATTTATCCCGGGAAGACCGTATCCGGGCTCATTTCCTTATTTGTTTTCTTTCTTTGATGATATATCGATATCTGGAAAAGAAAACGCACTATGCTTTTACTACAAAGGAATTAATCACAGGAATCCGGAACTTAAACTTTTTAGAAACCCCTACGGGAGATTATATCCCCACCTATACACGAACGGATGTAACCGATGCCTTACATGAAGCATTTGGTTTCCGAACAGATTACGAAGTCTTAAGTGCGTCTCAAATGAAAAAAATTATAAAGGCCAGTAAACTGTAAAAAAGTACTCAAAATTTACACCAATCAAAAAAGGCTCGAAGCCCGTATTTACTAGGGTTTCAAGCCTTTTACTATTTTTTAAGTGTCAAAGATGGGATTTTACCTCCATGCGTTTTCAAATATTGTTAAATAGTCATCATCAGATAATGGCAGTGGATCAGCGGTAATATCACCACCTAAGACTTCATGAATCTTTGCAGGATATAACTTTAATTCGTCTTTGGTAATACCATCATCACTCATTTTAAGGTCACCACATCCGATGTCAGAAATCAGTCTATCTAAAGCGTTAATAAAATCTTTTCCACTGGCAGGATTTGCAACGCCCATTGCGGCAGCCATTTTTATCATATTTTCTTCGGATGCCTTTCTTTCGGCAAAGAAGTCATAATAAGCATGTGCAATTTCAATCAGTCCCGCACCATGAACAAGTTTATCATGAAAGCTTCCCATTACATGTTCCATTGTATGTGCGGAAGTACACATCATATAATAACCGGCAAAAGTATTAGCAAGAGCCATATATGCACGTGCTTCCTTATCATTTCCGTCTTTTACTGCACGAGGAAGATATTTGGCAACATATTCAATTGTCTTTAACGCAAACATTTCTGCCATAGGATGGTGATTGATGTTTACTACGGTTTCGGAAGCATGGAAAAATGCATCCATACCTTGATAAGCAGTAAGTTTTGCAGGAACACTCATCATCAGATCACTGTCAACAATAGAAAGCGTTGGGAACATGGACGGGAAGAAAATACCGGTTTTTTCCTGTGTTGTATCATTGGTAATTACGGAAGCAATATCAACTTCACTTCCAGTTCCTGCTGAGGTTGTAACGCATACAATAGGAAGTGCCGGATTTTCAGGCTGTTTTTTCCCTCCATTTGCTGATAATGAGTAGTCCCATATATCTCCGTTATTGGATGCCATGAGGGCAATGCATTTTGAACAGTCCATAATGGAACCACCACCCAATGCAATTACAAAGTCGCAGCCATTTTCCCTCATTGCTTTAGCTCCATCCATGACATTGATATCAGTAGGATTCGGGCGGATACCTTCAAATAATACATGTTCAACGTTGGCAGCATCTAATTCTTTTTCGAGTCTTTCAAGATAGCCATATTTCTTTACAGACTGACCACCGATTGCAATCAGTGCTTTTTTACCTGGAAGCTGTTCACTGTGTAATTCATTTAGTTTACCGGGACCAAACAATACCTTGGTAGGCATATAAAAATTAAAATTATACATGGTTTATACCTCCTGTTTTATGACTTTTCAGATGTACCTCTGAATTTGATTTAATTATATAATCAGGAGGTATGACGGTCACTATCTTATATTAAGCATTTTAGTGGCAATTTCTAATATTTGTCGCATGAGAGTTTTAGGTATTCTCTCGGAGTCATTTGATAATACTCTTTAAAAGCTTTATAAAAATTACTATGATTGCTGTAGCCAAGCAGTACAGAGATTTCCTCGATTGTCAGGGAAGCATTTTTCATTAGAAGAACGGCACGCTCCATTCTCTTTTCAAGCAGAATTTCAGTAAATTTTCTACCGGTTTCTTTGTGAAGGAGAGCAGAGATATAGTTCGGATGATAGGAAAAATGTGCAGCAATATCTTTTAGAGTAACCACATCCGAATGCTCTCCCATATAATCTATAATCTGTTCCGCAAGTGTTTTGGTGGCACTTTCGCTTTTTTCAATTCTATATCTTCGGGCGATTTCAAGCAGCAGCGTCTGGAGCATAGACTTTAAGATGCGTTGGGTATCTTCACCTTTGTCAGCATATTCTACTACCATCATTTCAAAGAGCGTACGGATAGCATGCTCTTTGGTAACAGGCAGATGAATATATTCATCTGAAAATTTATTCGTCTGTGGCTCGACAAAGAAACGAAACAGGTCTGAATCAGTATAAACGGTTGGTAGATATTCCCGGAAAAAGGAATCTTTGCGGATAAGCACACCGATGATTACTACATCTTCACTGCTGTCAGCACGCAAGGCATAGCCGCTGTAAGGCTGTCCAATATAACATTCATCTTCATTTATGGTGATGAGATTATTATATTTTTCTGATAATGCCTGATAGCTGTTTCTGTATGCGTAATTGATAAAGAAAAAATCCTGTCTGTGAAATGGTTCGTAAATCTGTTTTCCTTTAAATACACATATTAGGACATCTTCGTCTTCCTGTCCAGGCCAGTAAGAGGTTATATCACCGGTTACACCGGTATCCATCTGATGAAACGTCAGGTCAAGAGAATCAAAAGCTATTCCCAGTTTATTAATAGCAAGATCAATATATTTATTTCGCATAGACATACTCCTTTGAACAGTTCATATTATTGAATTATACAACTAAATATTAGAAAACGCCACTAACATTATTAAGATAAAGTAGTGACGGTTACTTAGATTATTTATAGAATAGAAGACAAAACGATAAAATCAGGAGGCTTATCATGACAGAGGAAGAAAAATTAGATGCAGGACTTTATTATGATTTTTGGGATGCCAGTGTAAAAGGAAGAAAATTGAATGCGATCAAATTTTGTAGGGAGCTTCGCCGGATGCAGGATGCGGATGCCACAGAGGAAGAACAGGCAGTATTGATTGGAAAATACTTTGGCTCCGTAGGACGGGATGTGTGCTTATGTCCCGGATTTATGTGTGATAGCGGGAAAAATATCCATGTCGGAGACCAGTTTCTGGCAAACTACAATGTGACAATTCTTGATATTATGCCGGTTCATATAGGCGATTATGTGATGATTGGACCAAATACGATGATTACCACAGTCAATCATCCGATAACTCCGAAAGGTCGCAGAGAACATCTTGGCATTGGAAAACCGGTTACGATTGGTAATGATGTCTGGATTGGTGGAAATGTAACTATTCTGCCGGGAGTAACCATCGGTAATAATGTAGTCATTGCAGCCGGTGCTGTTGTTACCAAAGATGTCCCTGACAACTGTGTGATCGGTGGTGTGCCAGCAAAGAAAATTAAGGATATTGAGAACGATATCTTATAAGAAGGACAGATTCGGAAGTGTATCGCTATGAAGAAAAGAACTGCTGCAATATCAATAATAATTGTGTTGCTTATAATTTTGAGTGATAGAGGCTTAAAGAATCATAAATCTGCCCATAAATGGAATCAGTAAACGTCAAAATGTAGTAAAAGAGACAGATGATATCACCGAAGATATTGTAACCACAGATAGTACGCAAGATATGCCAACAGCGAAAACTGAGACTGAGTCACAGCAAGAAGATACTTCTGTAAATGGAAAATTGAAAATTAGTATGGATTTTGCACATTCAAATACGCAGGCATCTAACCAGTATATGGAAATGAAGTTGCTAATGGAACATATACTTTTCATATCGAGGGAACCTTATACTGGTCGAGTATAGTACATTACCAGGGAAATGTTGATATGGGAGCTTCCGAAAATTCATTGTTGGATGTAGAAGTTGTATACACAGAAGAAACAAATCAGAACAAAAATATGCTGTCTAATGTCACTGCAGAATACATAATCGAAGAATGAAATGTTAAAAGCTAATAAAGAAAATGATGAAGATAATGACAGAATATGAAAAATCACAACTTGGTTTACCACATATATTTGATGAAGCAATGACCAAAATGTATTATGAAGCAGCAAAGCTGTCTGACGAATACAATAGAACTTCCTATGACGATACAGAAAAGTTGTCACTGTTGCTATCGCAGTTATTAAAACATGTAGGTGAAAATGTAAGAATTATGCCTAATTTCCACTGCGAGTATGGTCATAACATAACGATAGGCAATAATGTATTCATCAACTTTAACAGTATCATCATGGATAATGCAGAAGTCATTATTGGAGATGATGTGAGAATTGGACCAAATGCAGGTATTTATACTGTAAATCACGCAATTGTTCCGGATGAACGGGCAAAAGGAATCTGTATTTGCAAACCTGTTCATATTGAAAATAAAGTATGGTTTGGTGCAGATGTAAAAGTGTTAGCAGGGGTAACAATAGGTGAAGGATCAATTATTGGGGCTGGTAGTGTTGTGACAAAAAGCGTTCCAGCAGGTGTTATTGCAGCCGGTAATCCATGCAAGGTAATCCGAAAAATAGATGAAAATGACCGAGTAGAAATTAGATAATGAGAGTAATTCTTATTTATCTAATATATATTGTTTTATACGGTCATGATAAGATATATAATCATAACCGCCAGTTTTAACATAATTATAATGCTAAGGAATCTTCTGCATCTACCCACATCTGCAAATTTCCATCAAGATATAACTTTGCATATTCTAATGGTTCATCAATTGCAAGAGATGTCAAAGCACATTCTGATCCAGGTGTAGTCTTTAAATTCTTTTCTACTTCCCAACAGTCAATGCGAAGCATATAGCCTGCATTGGTATAAACATCAATACTGTTACACTGTGGATTGTATTCTGCAAATATTGTTCTCATCGTATCTTATCTCCTTATCAATCATCAATTACAAAAATCAGAAGCATTTCAATCAGTTCACCATGTCAGTTTTATTTTGTGTTATACTGTTTTATAGATTTTTCTTGCCCTTGTATTTGCCCTTATCAGAGTTCATAAACACTGAAGGGATGATATAACACAAGGGAAACAATAAGGGAAAGTTCACCTGCTACAAATCCAGTGTTTTCAAGGGTTTACAGAGAATTTAATAACAAAATATAACAGTTATTAAATCTCTTAAACAGGTGAAATCTCAATCCCGGCAAGAACGACCCCACCAACATTCCTGTCCTCAACGGGGGTCTGGTTCTGAAAACAGCCTGCAGCCAGACCTATGCCGGTGACGCCGAAGCGATTGCCATTGCCCGCAGTCTCTGCGAAAGCCATGACATTCCCTATCAATTTTTCCTGAACCGTTCGGACATGCGGGGAGGTTCCACTCTGGGTTCCCTCCTGTCCGCCAACATGCCCATGCGCACCATGGACATAGGGCTGCCACTCCTGGCCATGCACTCTGCCCGGGAAACCATGGGAGCATCGGATCAGGAAGCACTTCAACGGCTGATGACCGTGTTTTTCAGCCGGTAACTCCCATAAACGAAATGGCTTGCACCATGATAGCAGAACCACTATGGTGCAAGCCATTTTTCTTAATTATTTGACGCTTTGGGCAGGAGTATGCGAAAATAGAATTAACCTATTCTTTTTCAGACAGGAGGTATCAGATCATGAACCGATGGCAGCGACACATCATGCTGATCATGACCGGGCTTTCCCTGACGGGATATACCGCCGGAGCCACAGATGTACCGGTCGTGGCGACACCCCCGGCAACACTGTCCGGACCGAAACTCATGCAGACAGGGAATATCCCATCTCTGACGGAACAGAAAAAAACGGATCTGTCTGCACAGGCCAGTCCGGCAAAAGGCCCTGTCACCGAAGCGCCGGCAGGCACAGCCGTTCCCGTTACTGGATTTATAGATAAAAATTCGGGACGCCCAGTTATCCTGACGGCAGGAAACAGGCCAGCAGCCCTGTTTATCATCTCTTCCGTTGCCAGTTCTACCAATACAGCTTATGGGGAACTCGCAAAAAAGACCTATGCTGCATACAGGGGCCAGGTAAATTTCTTTGTCGTCCAGACCGGCCGGAATGACAAAGTAGAGAACTGGCTGAAAGAAGAAGCATTCCCCTTCCCCATTATCGTGGGAAAACACAGCCTGTATACCCGCTCTACACCACGGTTGGTACTAATCGATCCAGACGGACATGTACGCTACCGGCTGCACAAAGACCTGCCTGAAATAAATGTGCAGAAGGCCTTTCACGACACGATAACAGTGCCGGTTTCTCCCGATGCAGTCCAAAGGCAGAAACGGCTCGATGATATCGTCAAAGAACAGCATACTCGTGACCGGGAGCTCCGGTCGGACGATTCCTTCTCTCCCCTGGCGTCACAGACACTGCTCTTGTCACTCCTCTATCCGAAAGAACTGAATCAGTCCTTCCCTGAACCAGCCTGGCAGGATTTGTCTCTCGCCAGCCTTTTCTGGTACTATGGTGATACGGCAGGGGCAGAAAATCATCTGGACCAGCTGACCGTTCATGCACCGGACAGTCCCATCCCCTATGGCATCCGCAGTCTCTATTATCTGATGGATGGAAATCCCGGGACAGGGTATATCAACGTCCTGCAGGGCCTCGAAAAAAATCCCTGCGATATTCCCCTGAACAGCCTTGCTATGATGTATGAATACATGACGGGCCAGAAGGACAAAGCCGTCCATCATATGCAGATAGTGGTTGACGCCCACCCGGAATGGAAAAAAGACCGGACACTCAGTTACATCATCAGCCGCAATTATATTTCGTTGAATCAGAAAGATACTGGCCTTGCCTATTACCGGGACTATCTGTCCCGCGATAAAAATCCCGCCCGGGGTCACCTGGACTACGCCCGGCTTCTGACCCAGGCCGGTGCATACAACGAAGCCCTGGATGAATGCCGCGCTGCCCGTAACGCCCTGCCTGTAGAAGAAAAAAACAGGTACTGCCGGTTCGTTGGCAGTACCTATCAGCAGGAAGCATGGATTCAATGGAAACTGGGAAATACGGTACAGGCCCTGTCCAGTGCCAGCAAAAGCATCGACCTTTTGACAGCCCACAATCAGAGCATCCCCCAGAGCTGGTATATCCTGAAGGCCGCCATCGAGCAGTCACTGGGCCAGCATACCGCTGCCAGGGCTGACTGGAAAGCCTCGAGACACCGCCAGAACCCATCTCATCCCTTCTTCCCATAGTTAGATTATAATCAAGATACTAAAAAGGAGCGGACCCGTTTCTATGTAGCCGTCTTGCAAACGGAAAGCATAGGACAGGTCCGCTCTTTTTGCTTTATGAACAAGTCGTCAGGGACGACGTATTCTTTTATAAGAAGGAAGCAAAAGTACCAGCCAATACGACCGACGTAATGGTAACAGTGACAAACCCGCCGACCAGCATGGACGGGAACATACGGCTCATGAGGAATTCCTTTTCTTCAGGAGACGTTGCCAGAGAATCACAGGTCGATTCCGTAATGATGATATTGGGCGGGAAGCCATACAGGGCTGTAAGGCCATTGGCGAAAGCCAGATAGAACGAAATATGAAGAATACGGGCGGCAATAAAGGCAATGATTGCCATGCCGACGACACCGATGATAATCAGGATAAACATCGGTCCAATGATGGACAGCAGCATTTCCTGCGTGCAGTCTTTCAGGCCATCAAATATGAACATCATCAGTGCAAACATACAAATACCATAGGAATTGGCCTTATTCAACGCATCGCGGTCCAGGAACCCGATGGTACAGAAAATAACACCAAATACGAGGGCCCAGATAGCACCGGAAATTCCCGTTGCCGAACCAGCCAGTGTCGCCAGCCATGCGACAAAGCCCAGTTTGCCCAATTTTACGACCGTCGTATCGAACTGGGCCGGCAGCTGTGGCAGAATCGTTTTAGCGTGACTGACGCCTACGGCGGCATTGGCATTTTCTACAGCGTGTTTATCAGCTTCACTCATAGTGATTTTCCCTGCCCGGAACAATTTCAGCTGTTGTTTTCCGTACGTTTTAAGGCATACAGCCGTCAGCGGATAGCCGGCAAAGCCTTGTACACAATAGATAGTAATGGCGAAGACGGCAGCCGTCACGAGCCCGGCCTTGGCAGCGGCCTGCTGCATGATTGTAGCCGCGACAATCCCGCCGGTCAGAGCCGGAAGTCCGGTAATCATGAGGGTCCGGTCCATGAACAGGGGGCACAGGAACCAGCAGGCTGTACACATCCCGACCAGACCAGCCAGGCAGATAACAATGGTCCGCCATTGCATCATGAGCTGTTTCAGGCTGAGCACGGTCCCCATATGGACCAGCAACAGAAACAGGCCCAATGTGGCGCCAAACGGCAGCAGAACACTATCGGTAATCAGATTGTACGGCAGGACAAACCAGTAACCCAGCAGCATTAAGATAGCCGTAACAAAGACAGATGGTACCCAGGCATGAGTAAGTTTGTCTACCCATTCACCGGCAATATAGAATATAGCGCAGATAGTAAAAGCTAATGCAAAGTTATACATACAATCACCCTTTCTTGTATGCAGCTGCCAGACGATCCCCACCGTGACAGCCTTTTATATCCATGATTTTGTATTAACTATTCTGTTTCAGCCAGTCGATGGCCATCTGGGCATAGACCCGTGACCCGCCGGCAAGAACCGATTCATCCGAGGTAAAATAATTGCTGTGATTCGGATAAGTCGCGTTACAAGCCGGATTATACGTGCCGACGAAGAGGAAGCACCCTGGCTTATCTTCCTGGTAGAAAGAGAAGTCTTCGCCACCCATGATCAGATCACTTTCGTGGATGGCATCGGCGCCCAGAACTTCCGTCACGGCCTGACGGGCAATATCGGTACAGGCATCGTCATTGATGGTAGGCAGGATGAGGAACTGATACTCCAGTTCTGCAGAAGCACCATAGGCCTTCGCTGTTTCTTTTACAATCCGTTCCATTCGTTCTTTCAGTTCCGGCCCGATTTCGCGGCGGAAATACCGTGTCGTCCCTTCCAGTACGGCTTCGCCGCTCACGATATTCCAGCGGTCGCCACCCTGGAATTTGCCAACCGTCACGACGACAGGATCAATGGCATAGAGCTGACGGGATACAATGGACTGGAGATTCATGACGATAGCCGAACCGACGACGACGGCATCGACACCGGACCAGGGCTGGGAACCGTGAGACTGGACCCCATGAATCCGGATGGTGAATTTATCCGTCGCTGCCATGAACGGACCCGTACGGATAGCGATTTTACCGGCAGGGACGCTGGACCAGATGTGAGCGCCAAAAATAGCCCCTATTTCAGAAAACCAGTTGCCAAACTGCTTCATGTAATTGGCTCCTTCTCCCGTTTCTTCACCAGGCTGGAAGACCAGGTATACATCGCCCCGTATCTGATCCCGCATATCCATGAGCATCCGGGCCGCCCCGAGGAGCATGGAAATATGATTATCATGACCGCAGGCATGCATCCGTCCAGGTACGTCCGAAGCAAAGGGAAGGCCCGTTTTTTCTTCTACCGGCAGCGCATCGATATCGGCCCGCAAGGCTACGGCTTTACCAGGCTGCGTACCGGATATCTTCGCAACAAGACCGGTATTCTTTGCCGGGTTGATCTCATACGGGATGCCCCATCCGTCCAATGTTTCCGCTATCCGACGGGTCGTCTCCGTTTCTTCAAAACTGAGTTCCGGATGCTGATGAAATTCCCTGCGCAGCCGGATAATGTCATCACGATACAAATCCATCAGATTGTCTTGTTTCATATTCATTCACTCCATTCGTATATAATACTAATAATAATCAATCCGTTTCATTACTATACAGCAATATAAATTCCATATTTTGAACGTAATTCTAAATTATTCACCTTCTATTCTTTATAATATCATATTGATATTATTATATTCTGTACACGTGTACATATATCATTCGGTATCTTCATTTATTTCCGTTCTAGCTAGAATATAAAATCATTGCTTCTATGATATTACGTTCTTCATGACTTGATTATACGTCAATATCAATAAATTGTAAAGTGAATTATTATATATTTAAATTTTTAAACTAATATTTTTTTCATAATCTTTCATGTTTTTATTATTTTTGCATAAAACGGATTTTACGCAAATTGTCCATTGTAAAAGCACATATATCATTGAATTATTTACTACACCGTTTCGTTCCGTGCTTATTTATTACTAAGACGCATTTTTGCTCATTTAATTTTTATGCAATATTGTAGGAAAGGATATTCTAATAAAATTAATAAGTTAAAAGTCCATATTACTTATTACATTAAACTTTATCTATTCGCTATGAAATTCTCTCAAAGAGGACAAACCGGTAATTCGTACGTTTTAGGCATACAGCTTAGCTTGCCAACACATATTATTTATGATATGTACTTTCGAAAAAGAATATTATCTTTTCTGGATAAAAAGTACCACAAAACCCGCCTGTATCGTCTTCTACCCTGGTATCCATGAAAGAGAGATAGTATAATTGATCTATATTTATTGACAGAGAAAGGTGACGAAACTATCTACCATAAATGGTTATGTCCCCTCATATAAACGGGCACAGCTTACCGATGACCTGCATGAACTAGCCGGAATCCGGACAGACTATGAATTCATGACTAAAGCAACGATGCGAGCCATCATAAAGAACTCAAAAACCATAAAACAGGAATGAGAAAAATATAGCACGTATGAAAACCAAACAAAAAATGCTCACAAAGCCCATTACAGCAGGCTTTGCGAGCATTTTTTTATTTTAAAAGTGTCAAAGATGGGATTATATCATTCTGGATTCAAAAGAATACTCCTCTCTTCCTCCCCACCACAACACCGCAATCCTGCCCTCTACCGGCATAGTTGACGGTTCAACTATATTACATGCAACACGACCTACGATGAACGGCCTTTCCATCATCTGAGTTCCTGATTAATTTTCTTTCTATAACATAAAAAAAGCCGGCACGGAACATCCTTCTCAATGTCCCGTACCGGCTATTTCCTACTTTACATCTTCTACGATCGTATTTACAGCCAGTTTCATCAGCGTAATGTACAGACGATTCCATATCTTCACCCATCAGCTGGTCGTGGTCTGGATCTTTACTTTATTTACCATAGCTTTAAAGTCACTCACATATTCATCCGCGACCATGAGCACAAGTTATATTTTTAATATTTTCAGCAATTGGCTCACTATTCGTGTATCCACTACCTAATACATTGCCACTGCTATTTTCTACCCAATAGGTCCCATTCCTAAGATTAAAATGAAACCAACAAGTAATATATCCTCCAGATTGATTCTGAACAATTACCTTGGAGTATACATTCGGATACGTACCGTACTTATCTCTAACGTAAAAATCAACACCATCGCTAGACCCAGCATAAATATCTGCTGCATAGCTTATTCCTGTCATACCTCCGAATGAAAATAGTATACTCAATACAGCTACCATCAGTCCATTTATTAGCTTTTCCTTCATTTATAAATCACGCTCCTTTCAGTCCAATTTTAACGCTAATGTTCTCCTCTTACAAAACAACTGTTCTAAAGGTTAGTCATGTTCTCCTTTTTCTTTAATACTTTGACCATCCTGATATAACCACATCTTTCGACCATTGGCAGAACCCCCGGTTACACAGGCAGCTGCTGTTGATGAACTGCTAAAGGGTACATCTTCTATAAAGTACCCATCTTGCACCTTCCCCTCAGCCATTAATTCTTGACGACGCTCATGGACATACTTAGGGCATGATGGGGTTTCGGTAGTACTGAATTCAGAGTTTTTACATACAATAAACTGATTATCAGAAATATAAGCAGTAGCTTTTACTTTTCTCCCAGCAAGATGCAACATGTTTTTAATATTGTCATTTTTTGCTTTCTCGCTCAGGCTGGATGATATTTTCGGCTGTATAGCAGATGGGACTTTAGGGATTGTAGTTTCTGCTATATCTAGTTCTTTAAGTGAAATTCCCTGTTTATTTTTCCATTCTATAAGCCCATTAGAACTTTTGCCGCAAATAAACATAGCTGCGTAAGATGGACTCCCAAAGCAGATATCGTCTTGAAGAATCCCATTGGCATCAATGATTCCAGCATACGCCTTACGTGCTCTCTTAATGCCCTGGGAAATATAAGAAGCAAGTTTCGGATAAATAAAGCTGCCTTTTAATACCCAGAAGCCTTCTGATGTAATACGCCCTATGCCTTTACCACTCTTCCCTAGATTTCTACTAAAATAAAGAAGGGGTTCATCTCCTTCCTTATCAACTTCAGACGGCAGTGGCACAAAAGCAGAATAACCTAAAGTCGGAAGAATCAGCTCTACATTGATAATAAATTCCTCCAATGAGTCTTGTACCGGTTTAGACAATGGCGATTTCGGCGGCGTATTACCATTTTTAACGACATATCGTTTTGCTTTTTGTGCTATCGTATAAAATCGATGTTCCAAGTACTTGACTCGTCCCTTTTCCAATGTCCCATCCGGTGTAACGAAAGTAACTACTTCTGTCCAATAACTGCCATCATTTTCAAAAGAATGGGGTTGTAATAAACGTTTTTCTACATTATCCGCCTCTCCGACGTAAATAAATGATTTCCCCGTTTCATCATCTTTTCCGAAAAGAAAATAGACTCCAGGGGCCTTAAGATCAGATAGGTCATTACATTCTTTTAATTTTCCACGTGGAATCTTATACGCCACGCCATTCCAATTCGACAAGTTTGCCTGCCATCTCTCAGAAGCAGAGCCATCCATCAAGTATAAATTTATGCTTTTTCCAAGAGATGACATATTTTTCTCTCCCTTTAAAATAAAATGATAAGATAATTTTAGCGGGCATGCCACGAACACGCCCCTACAAACAATCAATGCGTTCTCGTCATCAATGCCACCGACTCAACGTGGTGAGTCCGGGGGAACATGTCTACGGGCTGTACTTTGACGGTCTGGTATCCGTGTTGTTCCAGGTAGGCCAGGTCGCGGGCCAGGGTGGCCGGGTTGCACGAGACGTAGACGACGCGTGTTGGTTTGCTCCGGGCAATAGCCTGGAGGACCGGTTCGCCACAGCCGGCCCGGGGCGGGTCGAGGACGATGACGCCGGGGCGGACGCCTTCACGGATGAGTTCCGGCAGTTTATAGACGGCATCGCCGAGGATGAACTGTGCATTCCGTATGTGATTGTCCCGGGCGTTGCGGACGGCGTCGCGGATGGCCGGGGCAACGATTTCGATGCCGTAGACTTGTTTTGCTTTCTGGGCCAGGAACAATGTAATGGTCCCGGTGCCACAGTAGACGTCGGCAACGGTTTCCTTTCCTTTCAGGTCAGCAAAAGCCAGTGCCTGTTCGTAAAGCCGCTGGGCCTGTTCGCTGTTGACCTGGAAGAAGGACTGGGCCGAAATATGGAAGGTCAGCGGCCCGATGGAATCGTGAATCGTATCTTTGCCATATATGGTGCGGGTCCTGGGCCCCAGTATGACGTTGGTATGACGGGTATTGATATTCTGGACGACGCTGGTCAGTCCCGGTATTTCACGGCGCAGGCGCTGTACCAGGTCTTTCATGTGCGGCACCATATCGCCGGCCGTTACCAGGCAAACCATGATTTCTCCCGTATGGACGCCGACACGACCCATGATGTGGCGTACGATGCCTGTCCGGGCGTCTTCGTCATAGGCTGGTATCTTGAAGTCTTTCATCCACTGACGGACCACGCGGATAATGGTATTGTTGTCTTCTTTCTGGATGGCGCAATCGGCCACATCGATGACTTTGTGAGTGGCAGCGGCAAAGCAGCCGATGGCGACCTTTCCCCTGCCGGCTGCCGCAACGGGAAACTGCATTTTATTGCGATAGTGCCAAGGTGAGGAAGCGCCCAGCACGGGAAGTACGGGGACGTGGTCTAAATGACCGATACGGACAATGGCGTCTTCTACCTGCTGCCGTTTTTCTTTCAGTTCCCCTTCATAGCTCATGTGCTGGAGCTGACAGCCACCACACTGATTGTAGACAGGGCAGTGCGGCTCGATACGGTCTGGCGAGGACGTAACAATTCCGGCCAGTTCCGCTATGGCATAATTTTTTTTGATCAGCTGGATCCGTGCCCGGACGGTTTCTCCCGGCAGTGCACCGGGGATGAATATGGTAAAATTTTCATATCGCCCGACACCTTCCCCGCTGGTACCCAGCCGCATCACGGGTATTTCATAGATTTTCCCCTTTTGTACGGGAATCGCATGTTTTTCCTTCATATGGGTCCTTTCCTGGATATACGAAAGCCTCTCCGCAGGTAACGGTATGCTCTATCCTTGCCGGAGAGGCTTTTGTTACATAATAATTTCTGAAACGACGGGTTCCTGTACAGGAGCCGGTCCGTCTGATATGATAATCTGCTCTGCCGCCTGCTGCGCCAGTTCTTCCATGGGCGCGTGAGAGTTGCCGTAGAGCGTAAACAACGGTTCCCCCGCCCGGACCGGATCATACAATTCTTTGAACAGGCGTATGCCGACCATCGGGTCGATGGCATCTTCCTTACGGGCCCGGCCGGCTCCCATGCGCATGGCCAGTTCTCCCAGAGCCCGTCCATGAATGGCCGTGATATAGCCCGTTTCGGTCGATACGGCGGTGTACATCTGCGGGGCCCTGGTAAGGGGTTTCTTTCCGATCCAGGACGCACTGCCGTGCTGGGCACAGACGAACTGGCGGAATTTTTTCAGGCCTTCTCTATTCTGCACCAGGTGGCGTATGCAGGCTCTGGCCTTGTCTTCGTCCGCTGCCTTGCCGCCCAGGATGAGCATCTGGCTGCCGATGGCTTCGACGACTTCCATGAGCCGGCGGCCGCCCTTTCCCGACAGGGCCTCTACGGCTTCATCGACTTCCAGGCTGTTGCCGATAGCCGTCCCCAGGGGAGCTTCCATGGAAGTCAGGACAGCCCTCGTCGGCCGGCCGGCCAGTCTGCCGATATCGACCATGGTCCGTGCCAGCTGGCGGGCCCGTTCTTTTGTCTTCATGAACGCCCCGTCACCGTATTTGACATCGAGGACGATGGCGTCGGCTCCGGAGGCGATTTTCTTGCTCATGATGGAGCTGGCAATGAGCGGAATGCTTTCGACGGTCGCCGTCGCATCGCGCAGGGCATAGAGCAGTTTATCTGCCGGAGCGATTTCACCGGACTGGCTGATAACGGCCATTCCCATGTCCCGCACCTGCTGGAGGAAGGCATCTTCTGAAAGTTCCGTCTGAAAACCGGGAATCGACTGGAGCTTGTCGATGGTTCCTCCCGTAAATCCCAGTCCCCGGCCGCTCATCTTGGCTACAGGCACACCGGCAGCGGCGACCAGCGGCGCTACGATGAGCGTCGTCGTATCGGCAATGCCCCCTGTACTGTGTTTATCTACTTTGATTCCCGGGATAGAGGACAGATCGACGAGATCGCCGCTTTCTGCCATGGCCTTGGTCAGAGCCGTCGTTTCCCTTGCATCCATGCCCTTTAGATACACGGCCATGCACCAGGCAGCGGCCTGATAGTCCGTCACCCGGCCCGCCGTATAGTCCCCGATGAAGCGGGTAATTTCTTCATCGGAAAGCACCCGGCCATCCCGTTTATGAGCAATGCAGTCTATAGGCCACATAGACGTCACCTCAGTTCCGAAAGAAATCCCGTTCCTGCCGGAAGCTGCCCCAGGGAGAAGTTATCCATGATGGTCTGTCCCAGGTCAGCATAGGTCTTGCGGATGCCCAGGTTGACCGGTTCCGTAAGGGCCGGGCTATAGACGACGAGGGGCACCCGTTCCCGCGTATGGTCTGTTCCTTTCCAGGTCGGGTCATTGCCGTGATCTGCCGTGATCATGAGCAGTTCATCAGGCTGGACCAGGGGCAGGAAATGGCCCAGCATATCATCAAAGGCTTCGATGCAGGCGGCATAGCCCTCTACATTGCGGCGATGGCCATACTGGCTGTCGAAATCGACAAAATTGGCCATGAGCAGGCCTTCCCGGTCCCGGTGGGCCAGCAATTGTTCCGTCAGGGCCTTCATATCTGCCGGATTGTCCCCAGTATGGTATGATTCGGTGAGGCCGATATGGGCGTAAATATCGCCGATTTTCCCTACGCCTGCGACAAAACGTCCTGATCCGGAAAGATAGGAAAAGACCATTTTTTTCTTGGGAAGGCGGCTGTAGTCCCGGCGGTCTCCCGTACGGACGAAATGGCCCTGTGTACCGATAAACGGCCGGGCAATGATGCGCCCTACTTCATAGGGGCCGACGCAGACTTCCTTCCGTGTGATTTCACAGATGCGGTACAATTCGTCAAGTGGAATGACGTCGTTGTGAGCGGCAATCTGAAAGACGCTGTCCGCCGATGTATAGATGATGGGAAGGCCCGTGCGGAAATGGTCCGGTCCCAGCCGTTCGATGATTTCCGTACCCGACGCAATTTCATTGCCGATATAGCCATACCCTGTTTTTTCCGTAAACGCGTTCAGCAGGTCCGGGGGAAAGGCATGGGGAAAGGTAGGGAAAGGCGTTTCCACAATATTACCCATAAATTCCCAGTGGCCACTGGTCGTATCCTTGCCGGCCGACTGTTCTTCCATCAGGCCATAAGAGCCGATGACTTCCGCCGGTTCCTGATGAATATGGGCTATATTCCCCCAGCCCAGGCGGCGCAGATTGGGCACGCGCAACGGCACCCGGGCATCGATATGTCCGATCGTATCGGCCCCGGCATCACCAAACGCAGCCGCATCGGGCGCATCGCCGGCACCAACGCTATCCATGACGATGACAATAATTCGTTTAAATTTCATATAGGTCACCCCTTTGGGAAATAGTTTTTCTTTTATTATACCATAGGGTTGTTCCGGGCGTATGGAAAAGAGCGGCCTCAGCGAAGATATTTTTTCGCTTTCTGGAAATTGGCGATGGTCTTGGCATCGACGATTTCATTAGTATCGATCAAGTGTTCCACTTCTTCCGGCGTATAGTATTCAAGGTTCATGAATTCGTCTTCATCGAGGTGCTGATGGCCTTTTTTCAGGTTTTTGGCAAGATAAAGGTATATCCGTTCATTGCAGAATCCCGGCGACGTATAGACGTAGCCCAGGGGCTGGATATCGTCGGAAGAAAATCCCGTTTCTTCTTCCAGTTCCCGGTGCGCGCATTCCGCCGGATTTTCCCCGTCGTGTTCAATCTTGCCGGCCGGTACTTCCAGCATAGGCTGGGCGGCTGCGTAGCGGTACTGACGGACAAGGATGATTTTGCCATCATCGGTCACGGGTAAAATAGCGCAGGCGCCAAAATGCCATACGGCTTCCCGGGTGGCCGTCTTCGGTTTTCCGCCCTGTCCGTCATCGATTTCTACGGTATCTACGGTAACATGGAGGACGTGGCCATGTAAAATTTCTTTTCTTGCAATCATGCGTTCTGTACTGATACTCATTGTGATTCCTCCCCTTTTTTAGTGGTTAGTGGATGGTCCATTTTATGCCAAAAAGGCTGTCGCATGATGGCGGAACCCTTCGTGCGACAGCCTCTCGTTATATCTGACATCAAAGGTCAGTCCTTATTGGCCCGTACTGCCTATGCCGCCCATGCGGATGCCTGATGCATCGTCATCGTCGGTGGTCAGGTATTTCATAAATATCCCCTGGGCGATGCGTTCCCCTTTTTTTATCGTGTAGGAAACGTCCTTGGTATTGTAATAGGCAATCATGATATGGCCTTCGTTATCGGGATTATTGTAATAATCGCAGTCAATGATTCCCGTGCTGTTGGCCAGCATAAGGCCTTTTTTGAACGCCAGGCTGGAACGGATGAAAATGGAAAGGTATTCATTCAGTTCCATATATGCCTTGAGTCCCGTCGGCACGACCGTCACGGCATGGGGAGCCAGGACGGTATCGGCTGCGGCTTCCAGGTCATACCCGGCGCTTTTTGCTGTTTTCCGCTGCGGCACGTGAATATCTTTCCCTTCATATGCCGTAACGATTTCAAATCCCCGGTGCCTCATTTCTGCACCTTTTTGTTGTCATTCTGACGTCCATGGCTATTGCGCGGTCCGTGACTGCGGTGTGCCTGCCCGTCACCGCCACCGAGCAGGGCTTTGCGCGACAGGTTGATACGGCCTTTGTCATCGATTTCCACGCATTTGACCATGATTTCATCGCCGATATTGACGACATCTTCTACTTTTTCTACCCGTTCTTTAGCCAGCTGGGAAATGTGGACCAGGCCTTCTTTGCCCGGCAGGATTTCCACAAAGGCGCCAAAGTTCATGATACGCGTAACTTTGCCGAGGTAGGTTTCCCCTACTTCCACGTCTTTTGTCAGGTTTTCGATCCATTCCTTCGCCTTTTCACCGCCAGCGGCATCGACAGAGGCGATATAGACCAGGCCGGAGTCATCGATATCGATTTTGGCTCCCGTTTCTTCCGTGATCTGTTTGATTATCTTGCCGCCCGGCCCGATGACATCGCGGATCTTGTCAGGGTCGATATGCATGGTGATAATGCGCGGTGCATAGGGAGACAGTTCCTTGCGCGGTTCGCTGATGCATTCCAGCATCTTGCCCATGATGAAGATACGACCTTCATGAGCCTGTTTCAAGGCCTTGTCGAGGATTTCCCGGCTCAGACCTTTAATCTTGATATCCATCTGGATAGCCGTGACGCCTTTCATGGTACCGGCTACTTTGAAGTCCATATCGCCCAGGGCATCTTCCATCCCCTGGATGTCAGTCAGGATGGTGAAGTCATCGCCTTTCGTTACCAGACCCATGGCTACGCCGGCTACAGGGGCTTTGATAGGCACGCCGGCATCCATCAGGGCCAGTGTGCTGCCACAGGTACTGCCCATGGAGCTGGAGCCGTTCGATTCGAGGACTTCCGATACGACGCGGATAGCATAGGGGAATTCTTCTTCGCTCGGCATGACCTGGGTCAGTGCCCGTTCTGCCAGTTTGCCATGGCCGATTTCACGACGGCCCGGGCCACGGGACGATTTGGTTTCGCCGACGCAGAAGCTCGGGAAATTATAATGATGCATATAACGGCGGTCCGTTTCCAGGCCGACGCCATCGATATGCTGGCATTCAGAAAGCGGCGCCAGGGTGCAGAAACTCAGTACCTGTGTCTGTCCGCGGGTAAACAGGCCCGTGCCATGAGTGCGCTTGAACAGGCCGACTTCGCAACTGACCGGACGGACTTCATCGACGCGGCGGCCATCGGGACGAATCTTATCGACGGCAATCATGTGACGGACGATTTCCTTGATCATCTTCTGGGTGATTTCGGCGACATCGTCCTGATTGTCCGGATAAATATCGGCAAAGTGTTCGTAGATGTCCGTTTCGACGGCATTCATCTTTTCTTCACGGGAAATCTTATCGGCGTTGCAGATAGCTTCTTTCATGGCGGCTTCGCCATAAGCATGAACGGCTTCTACAATATCTGCCGGCGGTTCTTTTTCTACGAATTCCTGTTTGGGCACGCTGATCTGAGGCAGGAATCCCAGCTGGAATTCGACAACTTTTTTGATTTCTTCATGGGCAAACATGATGGCATCAAGGATATCTGCTTCCGGTACCTGTTTGGCGCCCCCTTCTACCATGAGGATGGCATCTTTGGTCCCTGCTACGACGATATCCATATCGCTGGCTTCGCTCTGGGCCACCGTCGGGTTTACGACGAACTGGCCATCGACACGGCCTACGCGGACACCGGCAATCGGGCCGGCAAATGGGATATGGGACATGCACAGCGATACGGAAGCACCAATCATGGCAGCGATTTCCGGCGCGTTGTCATGGTCTACGCAGAAGTCATAGGCTACGACGTGGACGTCATGACGGTATGTCTTGGGGAACAGCGGGCGGATCGGGCGGTCGATCAGGCGGGCAAAAAGAGTCGCCGATTCGGGCGGTTTGCCTTCCCGTTTAATAAAGCCGCCGGGAATCTTCCCTACGGAGTACATTTTTTCTTCATAATCGACGGTCAGGGGGAAGAAATCTGCATCTTCCCGCGCTTCTTTCGATCCCGTAGCCGTAACAAATACGGCCGTATCGCCATAGCGGACCAGGGCAGCGCCACTTGCCTGTTTGGCGAGCTGTCCTACTTCGATGACCAGGGGACGACCAGCAAAATCCATCTGGAATACCTGTTTTTCCATTCGTTTTCCTCCTTAATAAAAGAGTCATAAGAGAAATTCAGACAGGCTGTAGGTCATAGGTCAGTATCGTCGGGAAAACGGTACTGACCTATAACCTACCAACCTGTAACACACACTATGTTCTGAAAAAAGAGGCTGATGCGTACACATCAGCCTCACACAACGCGATTATTTACGCAGGTTCAGTTTTTCAAGAATAGCACGATAACGGCCAAGATCATGTTTCTGGAGATATGCCAGCAGGTTACGGCGCTGACCAACTAATTTGAGCAAGCCGCGGCGGGATGCATGGTCTTTTTTGTTGCTGCGGAGATGTTCCGTCAAATAGACGATGCGGGCCGTAAGGAGCGCAATCTGCACTTCCGGAGATCCTGTGTCGTTTTCATTTGCGCCGTATTTGGCGACGATGGCTTTCTTTTCTTCTACACTTAACATAGTTCGTTCCTCCATTTGTAAAAATAATCTATTCACAAAGTGCTACGTGATCGTCGGAGATTCGAGACACCTGGCACCCGTACGACATCACATATTATACTATATCCCTGCCATGCTGTAAAGGCTTAGAACGCCTTGCCTGTCAGGAGTTCATAGGCTTCTTTGTATTTTTCAATGGTCTTGTCGATGACATCCTGGGGCAGGAGGTAGTCGCTGTCTGGATTGGCCTTCAGCCAGTCGCGGACAAACTGCTTGTCATAGGACGGCTGGGATTTACCTGCTTCATATCCCTTGAGCGGCCAGAAGCGGGAGCTGTCCGGCGTCAGCATTTCATCGCCGAGGACGATATTTCCTTTGTCATCGAGGCCGAATTCAAATTTCGTATCGGCAATGATGATGCCCCGGGAGAGCGCATAATCGGCACATTTCTTATACAGGGCAATGGTATAATCGCGGATGGCTTCAGCATATTCTTTGCCTTTTCCCGGGAAGGTTTTGTCGAGGAATGCCGCCCCTTCTTCCAGGGACACGTTCATATCGTGTTCGCCCAGTTCGGCTTTGGTAGACGGTGTGAAAATCGGTTCCGGCAGTTTTTCCGATTCCTTGAGACCAGCCGGCAGTTTGATGCCGCAGACGGTGCCGTTTTCTTTATAGCTTTCCCAGCCGCTGCCGGTAATATAGCCGCGGACGATGCATTCCATGGGGATCATGGTCAGTTTCTGGCACTTCATGCTGTTGCCATCGAACTGGGGCTGCTGGAAAAATTCCGGCATATCTTTCACATCGACAGAAATCATATGGTTGGGAATGATATCTTTCGTAAAATCGAACCAGAAGCGGGACATCTGTGTCAGAACAGCGCCCTTCTGGGTAATCTTGTTCTTGAGGATATGGTCAAAAGCAGAGATGCGGTCCGTAGCTACCATGACGATGCTATCGCCAATATCATATACTTCGCGGACCTTGCCCGATTTAAACGGTTTATATTCTTTCATGCTGCGCCTCCATCACCAAATAGTAAGTAATATGTAAATTGGAACACACTTATGATACCATAAAGAATTTTATCCTGCCAGTATCAGTTTGTATTTTTGGATTGTCTCTCTACTTCACGCCTGCCAGTTTGGCCGGGTCCATATGGGCATCGAATTGTTCCGCCGTGACCCATCCGCTCTGAAGAGCTGCTTCTCGCAGGGTCAGTCCTTCTTTAGCCGCTTTTTTGGCAATGAGGCAGGCTTTGTCATAGCCTACAACCGGGACCAGACCCGTAACGAGGATCAGCGACTGGTGAAGGTTGTAGTCGATTCTGGCCAGATTGGGACGGATACCGGTGACGCAGTGGCTGCGGAAAGAATCCATGACGTCACCGAGAAGGCGGATGGACTGGATGAGATTATAGGCGATGACCGGCATGAAGACATTCAGTTCAAAGTTTCCCTGGCTGGCGGCAAAGCCCATAGTTGCATCGTTTCCCATGACCTGGACGGCCACCATGGTGACGGCTTCGCACTGGGTCGGATTGACTTTGCTTGGCATGATGGAGCTGCCCGGTTCGTTTTCCGGTATGAAGAGTTCCCCGATGCCACAGCGCGGGCCGGAAGACAGCCAGCGGACGTCGTTGGCGATTTTCATGAGGTCGCAGGCCAGGGCCTTCAGCATGCCGTGGACGACGACCAGTTCATCTTTGCTCGTAAGGGACTGGAATTTGTTCGGTGCCGTATGGAAGGCCGTGCCAGTCAGCTGGCTGACGATTTCCGCAAAGCGCACGTCATAGCCTTCGGGGCAGTTGATGCCCGTTCCGACGGCAGTCCCGCCCATAGCCAGGTCGCGCAGGAAATCGACGCCCTTTGTCAGCATTTCTTTGTCGCGCTGGATCATGCGGGTCCAGCCGCTGAATTCCTGTCCCAGCGTGAGCGGTGTCGCATCCTGAAGATGCGTACGGCCAATCTTGACGATATCCTTAAATTCCACTTCTTTATCATGAAGTGCCCCGTACAGCCGGTCCATAGCGGGAAAGAGATGCCCTTCGATGAGCAGGACGCCTGCCATGTGCAGTCCCGTCGGGAATGTGTCATTGGAACTCTGGGAATGATTGACATGGTCATTGGGATGGACCGTTTCGTCTATGCCCTGTTCCTTCAGGATCTGAACAGCCCGGTGAGCTACGACTTCATTGATGTTCATATTGAACTGTGTCCCACTTCCCGTCATCCAGACCGACAGCGGGAAATTGCCGTCCAGTTTTCCGGCAAGGATGTCATCACAGGCCTGTACGATGGCATCAGCCCGTTCGGGCGTAACGACCCCCAGTTCCTTATTGGTCAGAGCGGCGGCTTTTTTCAGATAGGCAAAGACCGTCACCATTTCCGATGGGATTTTTTCCGTCCCGATACGGAAATTTTCAAAACTGCGCTGTGTCTGGGCTCCCCACAATTTGTCGGCGGGAACCTTAATTTCTCCCATTGAATCTTTTTCTATACGATATTCCATACAGTATCTCCCCTGTCATGCAGACAGAAAAAACCCAGGACCCTCGTGGATCCCGGGCCTCATTGCCTGGTATCTAGTATTATGTTAAATGGCGCAACCCTTTGGCGCCGATATCCGAGCGGACCTGCTGTCCATCAAAGGAAATCCGGCGGACATTGGCATAGGCTTTGTCAATCGCCGCTTTCAGGTCCTCTCCCAAAGCCGTCACGCCGAGGACGCGGCCGCCATGGGTCTGATATACTCCATCCACTTTCTTCGTTCCCGAATGGAACACGACGACATCGTCATCTACAGCGTCGAGGCCGGAAATGACATCGCCTTTATGGCTGGATGCCGGGTACCCCTTGCTGGCCATGATGACGCAGCAAGCAGAGCCTGGTTTCCAGTGGACCATATCGCTGCGCAGCGTTCCCTGGGTGCAGGCATACATGATCTGTGCCAGGTCACCGTCGAGGAGCGGCAGGACAGCCTGGGTTTCCGGATCGCCGAAACGGCAGTTGAATTCCACGACTTTCGGGCCATCGGCGGTAATCATCAGTCCGGCATACAAACAGCCCTGATAGGTAATGCCTTCTTTTGCAAGGCCCTGGACGACAGGAACGAGAATTGTATCGTATACGGTCTGGACCAGTTCCGGTGTCAGTACCGGTGCCGGGGCATAGGCACCCATGCCGCCCGTGTTGGGGCCTTCGTCGTTATCGAAGATGCGCTTGTGGTCCTGGGCCGGGATCATGGGCACAATGGTCTTGCCATCGACAAATGCCAGGAGGCTGGCTTCTTCGCCGACCATGCATTCTTCAATGACGATACGGCCGCCGGACGCGCCAAAGATATGGTCTTCCATCATGGCGTTCACCGCATCTACGGCTTCTTCTACAGTCTGTGCCACGACGACGCCTTTGCCGGCTGCCAGGCCATCGGCCTTGACGACGATAGGAGCTCCCATTTTATGGATATACTCTTTTGCCGCATTGCCATCAGTGAAAGACGCATAGGCCGCCGTCGGCACATGGTACTTCTTCATGAGATTCTTGGCGAATACCTTGGAGCCTTCCATCTGGGCCGCTGCCTTGTTGGGGCCAAAGACGGCAATGCCCTTTTTCTGGCACACGTCGGCAATGCCTTCCGTCAGTGGGACTTCCGGCCCGACGACGATCATGTCTATGCCTTTTTCTGCGGCAAAATCAGCAATGCGGTCCAGTTCTTCTACTCCGATGGGCACACATTCCGCCACGTCTGCCATGGCATCACTGCCGGGCAGGGCATACAACTTTTCTACGCTCGGGCTCTGGGCTAATTTCCAGGCCAGGGTATGTTCACGGCCACCGCCGCCGATTACGGCTACGTTCATCAGTCAGCCGCCCCCTTTTCTACTTGTTCCGACAAGTAGGCAGCAATAGCGGTATCATACTGTGCCGTATGCTGGAAGGCTTCCCGTGCCAGTTCCAGACGGTAGGTATCGGTAAATTCGCCATCTTTTTTCAGGATATCGATGATTTCGCCATACTTGGCCGGATTGGTAACGATAGCGACGTATTTATTGTTTTTAGCCGAAGCACGGACCATGCAGGGGCCACCAATATCGATATTTTCAATAGCTTCTGCCAGGGTGACGCCCGGTTTGGCAATCGTCTGCTGAAAAGGATACAGGTTGACTACGACCAGATCGATGGGGGTAATGCCATGATCTTTCATATCCTGGACGTGGGACGGATTGTCACGGACGGCCAGAATGGCACCGTGGATTTTCGGATGAAGCGTCTTGACACGGCCATCCATCATTTCTGGAAAGCCCGTTACATCCTGCACAGCCATGACAGGAACACCAGCTTCTTTTAAAGTCCGCATGGTACCGCCTGTCGAAATAATTTCAATACCGAGATCAGCCAGAGCTTTGCCCAGTTCAACAATTCCCGTCTTATCGGATACACTGAGAAGCGCGCGTTTTACCTTCATGATATTTCCTCCTTAACCCTGAGTGCCACGGACGACATTGCCGTCTATAGTCAATTTATCATCGCAGAAAAGCTGTACGGCCCGGACATAGGTCGGATGTTCCTTCGTCAGGATCCGGGCTGCCAGCGTATCTTCCGTATCGTCTTCCAGAACAGGGACAGCTGACTGCAGGATAATCGGGCCGGCATCCATGTCGGGAACGACGAAGTGGACCGTGCATCCTGCAATTTTTACACCCGCTGCGACAGCCTGTCCCTGGGCGTGAAGGCCACGGAAACTGGGCAGCAATGCCGGGTGGATATTGATGATTTTATGTTCATAGTGGGAAATGAAATCACTGCTTAGAAGGCGCATGAACCCTGCCAGGCAGATGACATCGGCCGCATACGGCGCAATGGCATCGAGGATATACTGTTCGAATGCCTGTTTGCTGGCAAAGGACTTGCGGTCGGCTACGATGACCGGCACGCCCCAGGATTTTGCCTTGTCGATGCAGGCTGCCCCGGGGATATCCGTTACGAGCGCCTTGATTTCCGCATTGATCGTGCCATTTTCTACGGCTTCGTGGAGCGCTTCCGCGTTGGAACCGCGTCCGGAAGCAAAAATGACCATCCGTTTTTTAGTCATCAAAAGCGCCTCCCTTGAGGGTTACGCGGACATCACTCTGAACGGCCTTGCCGATGACATAGGCCTTTTCGCCGCGGCTGGACAGATTTTCCAGTACGGCATCGGCTTCATCAGGAGAAACGATCATAATCATGCCGATGCCCATATTGAAGGTACGGTACATTTCTTCTTTTGCCACGTCGCCCCACTTCTGCAGCAGGCCGAAAATCGGGAGCTGCGGCCACGACGTCACATCGATTTCTACGCCGATTCCCTTCGGCAGGACGCGGGGGATATTTTCATAGAAGCCGCCACCGGTGATGTGTACCATGCCCTTGACGTTGAAATTGCGGATAATCGGCAGGCACGGACGGGGATAGAGGCGGGTCGGCGTGAGCAGGCATTCCCCGATGGTCATACCCAGTTCATCAATGTACTGATCCAGTTTCATATTCTGCCGTTCAAAAACGATTTTGCGTACCAGTGAGAAGCCGTTGGAATGGACGCCTGTAGACGGAAGGCCAATGAGCACGTCGCCATCCTGTATGGTTTCCCCGGTGATTACCTTGTCCCGGTCTACGATGCCGACGCCAAATCCGGCCAGATCATAGTCGTCTTTGGCATAAAAGCCGGCCATTTCAGCGGTTTCACCGCCGAGGAGCGCACAGCCCGATTCTTCGCAGGCATGGGCAACGCCCTTGACGATGGTAGCAACCTGGACGGGATCCAGTTTGCCGACGGCAATGTAATCGAGGAAAAACAGAGGTTCCGCACCCTGTACGAGCACGTCGTTGATGGACATGGCAACGCAGTCCTGACCGACTGTATCATGCTTGTTCATCATGATAGCCAGGCGCAGTTTCGTCCCAACCCCGTCGGTACCGCTGACGAGAATCGGTTTCTTTATCTTGCTGTCCATAAGGGAAAAGAGTCCGCCAAATCCGCCGAGGTCACCGAGTACTTCCGGGCGGTACGTCGCCTTTACAGAATCTTTCATGAGTTCTACGGCTTTGTTGCCGGCATCGATATCTACGCCAGCGTCTGCATAGGTCAAACCTTTTTTATTCGAGAGCATATTTTTCTCCTTCCTCATTGGTCACAGGAATGTCTGTCGGATAGTCATTATTGAAGCAGGCCAGGCACAGGTCTTCTTTCGGAATACCCGGGATGGCCCGGCACAGGCCGTCGATAGAAATGAAATGCAGTTTATCGACACCGATGTATTTGCGGATTTCTTCCACGCTCAGGGCGGAGGCGATGAGTTCCTTGCGCACAGACGTGTCGATGCCGTAGAAGCAGGAATACATGATGGGCGGTGCCGAGACGCACATGTATACTTCTTTGGCACCGGCTTCGCGGAGCATCTTGCAGATGATGCCGCTGGTCGTGCCACGGACGATCGAGTCATCTACCATGACGATACGCTTGCCCTGTACGACCGATTTGACTACGTTGAGCTTCATCCGTACGGCCAGTTCCCGTTCTTTCTGGTTCGGCTTGATGAAGGTACGGCCCATGTAGCGGTTCTTGATGAGGCCATGATTGAAGGGGATGCCCGATGCCATGGAATAGCCGATAGCTGCCGTATTGCCGCTGTCGGGGACGGAAATGACCAGGTCCGCATCATACTGGGTTTCATTCCACATTTCTTTCCCCATATTGAGGCGCGCCTGATAAATATCCTGTCCATCGATGACGCTGTCCGGACGGGCAAAATAGATATATTCAAAGGAACATATCTGCTTGCGGTCCGCCTTGCCATAGAAATAGGATTTGACGCCATCTTCACTGATTTCCACGACTTCACCGGGCTGTACGTCACGGACGAACGTGGCTCCCAGTGCATCGAGGCCGCACGTTTCCGAGGCAATGACCCAGCCGCCGGTCGTCGTCCGACCAATACAGAGGGGCCGGAATCCGTAGGCATCGCGGATACCATAGAGGCGGTCTTTGGTCATGGCAACGATGGAAAACGCTCCCTGGATGCGGTTCATGCTTTCCTTGATGCGTTCTACGATAGTCGTCTGGCGGCTACGGCTGATGAGGTTGACGATCAGTTCCGTATCCATCGTCGTCTGGAAGGTGACGCCGCTGGCATCGAGTTCTTCCCGCAGTTCCCGCGTATTGGTCAGGTTGCCGTTATGGGCCAGCGCAATCTGGCCGAAGGAAGAATAGACGGCAAGTGGCTGGATATTGCGGGGATTATTCGAGCCCGTCGTCGAATACCGGACGTGGCCGATGCCGATGTGGCCGCCCAGATCTTCGGGGACGCCTTTTTCAAAGACCGTGCTGATCAGGCCCATACCGCGGTAAGTATGAATGTCATGTCCATCGGTCAATGCAATGCCGCCGCTTTCCTGACCGCGGTGCTGGAGAGCAAATAAGCCCCAGTACAAATATCGCGGTATATCCAGCGTTTTGTCAAAAATACCGATAACACCGCACTCTTCGTGCTGTTTGTCCCAAATCGAATCGTACATTATGAGGGAACCTCCTGTATGTGAAAATCTATCTATGGTAATAAGGGTCGTTCACTATTTTTTAAATGCCTGCAGTACCTGGCCGGCTGCGTTGTTCAGCTTCGTCTTGACGGTATCACTGGTCTTGAGCATCTGCTGCAGTTTGTCGTTCTTTTCCATGACCTGACGGGTCATTTTTTCCCGATATGCCTTATATCTCGCTGCCAGTTCGGGATCGCTGGCGGCGCCGATCTGGATGGCAAAGAGCGCCGCGTTCTTTGCCCCGTTGATAGCCATGGTGGCCACGGGCATCCCCGACGGCATCTGTACGATAGCCAGGAGCGCGTCCATCCCTTTCAGGCTGCCGCTTTCCAGCGGCACCCCGATGACCGGGAGGGTCGTATAGCTGGCAATGACTCCGGGAAGGTGCGCAGCCATGCCGGCGCCGGCAATGATGCAGCTCAGTCCCCTGTCCTGCGCTGTAGAAGCAAACTCCCTGACTTCGGCTGGTGTACGATGGGCTGAAGCCAGCAGTACTTCACATTCCACACCAAAATCATTAAACAAATCAAAAGCCTTTTTCATTACGGGAATATCGGAATCGCTTCCCAGGACCAAACCGACTTTCATTCTAACCCCTCCTCAGAAAACACAAAACCCAAAGGAGACATAATATCACCTTTGGGTTTATTCACTTAGACATACAGATAGCATGATACATGTACAAACCGTTTAGAACCAGCCCATAAACCTGTATACATGCTGCATCTCCTTATTAATATTGATAACATCGAATACAGTTTCATTCTAACAAAAAGGGCGGGACGTGTCAATGAAAATGCTATAACTAATGCATAATCCGGCATGCCGTAGATGTATTTACAAAATCTTGGATAAAAATTCTTTTGTCCGTTCTTCTTTGGGATGGAAAAACAGGTCATCGGGCTTTCCTTCTTCCAGGATATACCCGCCATCGACAAAGAGGACGCGGTCGGCCACTTCACGGGCAAACCCCATTTCATGGGTAACGATGGCCATGGCCATGCCGTCCCGTGCCAGGTCTTTGATAACGTCCAGGACTTCACGGACCATTTCCGGGTCCAGGGCAGACGTCGGTTCGTCAAAGAGCATGAATTTCGGTTTCATAGCCAGAGCCCGGGCAATGGCGACACGCTGCTGCTGCCCGCCGGACAGCGTTTCCGGATAGGCATCTTTCTTGTCTTCCAGCCCTACCTTACGAAGCAGATTGATGGCCGTTTCCTGTGCTTCTTTTTTGGAGACATGGCGCGTCTTCATAGGGGAAAGCATAATATTCTGCAGTACCGTCATGTGCGGGAAGAGATTGAACCGCTGGAATACCATGCCGACTTCCTTGCGGATATCGTTGATACTCTTGGCATCATTCATACTGATGCCATCGACGATGATTTCTCCTGCTGTCGGCTGTTCCAGATAATTGATGCAGCGGAGAATCGTGCTCTTGCCGGATCCGGACGGCCCGATGATGACGACAACTTCCTTATCCTTGATTGTCAGATCGATTCCTTTCAGGACTTCATGGGTCCCAAAGCTTTTTTTCAGGCCTTTAATTTCTATCATCTGTAGCAAACCTCTTTTCCAAGTAGCTGACCAGGCGTGCAATACCCAGGGTCATAATCAGGTAAATAGCGGCGACGGTCATCCAGATTTCAAAAGAGCCATAGGTCTTGGCAATAATCAACTGGCCGCGCCGTGTCAGTTCTTCAAAGCCGATAACCGAAACCAGTGACGTTTCCTTGGTCATGGAAATGAATTCGTTGCCCAGTGGCGGGATGACGTGTTTGAATGCCTGCGGCAGGATGACATAGCGCATCGTCTGCCCCCACGAAAGGCCGAGAGACCGTCCGGCTTCCATCTGTCCCCGGTCTACGGACTGGATGCCTGCACGGAAAATTTCCGATACATAGGCCCCGCTGTTAATGGAGCAGGCCGCAACCGCCGCGACAAAGGGGTTGATCCGTTCCCCGATGACCATAGGCAGGGCAAAATAAATGAGGAAGATCTGCACCAGCATAGGCGTACCGCGGATGACATTGACATAGCATACAGCGAGGATATTCAAGGCTTTCATATGGGAAAGGCGGCAGATACTGGTAATGAGGCCCAATACCAGGCCGATGCCGACTGCCATAGCCGTAATTTCAATCGTAACAGCCGCGCCCTGCAACAGCAGGGGTATGGAGTCCAGAATTAACTGAAAATCAAACTTCATGCCAAACACTCCTTCAAAAGAGGCAATAGAATAGTAAAAATAAACACTGTTCCTATTATAATTGCATTAATATACGTTGTCAATCTCTTTTTATTCTTGTTTACAAAATTCTGTAATAAACGGACATTGTTCCTGTTCTAACGGAAAAAAAGGCGCCATCCCCATGAGGATAACGCCTTTTTGCCTATTACATACAGATATATATTAATTCATCGCCCTTATGCGTCCTGTGCTGCTTTGGAAAGGATATCTCTCATATGGCGGACGGCCGCACCGATGTCAGGCTGTGAAATAATGGCGCTGATCATGGCAAAGGAACGGAATCCTTCTTTATAGAGGCGGGCCATATTGGCCGGACCCACGCCGCCGATACAGGTCAGGGGCATGTCTTTCTGAGAGAGAGCATAGCGGATGGCTTCGGCACTGACTACCTCGTTGGCATCCTTTTTCGACTGGGTCGGATACATCGGTCCGAATCCGACATAATCTGCCCCGTCGGCAATAGCGCCCTTGATTTCATCGATCGTATTGGTGGAAACGCCGATAAGGACATCGGGGCCAGCCATCTTGCGTACGAAGGAATAGGGCGCATCGTCCTGACCGACATGTATGCCGTCGGCACCGCAGGCGATAGCCAGATCGACCGAATCGTTCATGATGAACGTCACGCCAGCGTCATGGCACATGGCTGCAATCTGGCTGGCTTCTGAATACTTTTCCCGCCAGGACTTATGCTTTTCCCGGTATTGGATTACTTTGACACCGGCATCGATGACCTGCCGTGCCGTTTCTATATTTCCCCGGCCCAGGCACAATGCTTCACCTAAAATACAATAGATGGGTTCTGTCAAGAACTGATGCAGACTTTCTTCTCGTTTCATGCTTTCATTACTCCTCTCTCAACAATGGCCAAAAATATCTTTCGTCGTCGGATCCGTCAGGAAAGCCACCTGCCAGCCCCGTTCTTTTGCGGCATTCTGCAGGCGCTGGGCCAGGACCGGCACAGAAATGACTTCCGTGCCATAGTGGCCGCCGTCGGCAATGACCATCCCGCACTTCACGGCGTCCTGTGCTTCATGGTATTTTACGTCGCCGGTCAGGTACAACTGGGCTCCCGCAGCAGCGGCTTCCCCGATAAAAGAGGCACCGGCACCGCCGCAAAGGGCTACTTTTTCTACGACTATATCCTCCGGACCGGCATAGGTAAGAATCTGGATTCCCAGGGCCCGTTTGATTTTCCGCAGCACCATGCGTGCCGGTTCCGGTTGGGCCAGTTTTCCGATCCGCCCGATATAACAGGATTTCCCTTTATTGACCAGAGGATAGATATCAAAAGCCGGTTCTTCATAGGGATGGGCCATCCGCACGGCAGATAAAAGGAGATTCAGCCGGCTGGCAGGAATAATCGTTTCAATCCGGATTTCCTTCGTCCGTTCCAGTTTTCCTATATTACCAATAAAGGGATGGGTCCCGGCCAGGGGCTTGAACTGACCTTCCCCATCTGTACTGAACATACAATGGCTGTAATTTCCGATAAATCCGGCCCCGGCGTCCCCCAGAGCTTTGCGCACGGCTTCGGCGTAGCTTTCGGGAACATATACAGCAAACTTATACAACGGATCTGTATGAACGGGAACGAGGCCCTGTATGTCCGTCAGTCCGATTTTTCGTGCCAGGATATCATTGACGCCGTGTTCGGCACTGTCCCAGTTCGTATGAGCGCTGTAGACGGAAATATGATGGCTCAGCAGTTTCTCATACATGAGCCCGTCATAAGTGTCCGTGCGCAGGGATGACAATTTCTGAAAAATAACCGGATGATGGCTGATGATCAGATTTACTTTATTTTTTATGGCATAATCCACCGTATCCATGGTCACGTCCAGTGTCACCACTGCGCTTTGGATTTCTTCCCGGGGACTTCCGATGAGCAGTCCCGGATTATCCCATTTCTCTGCCAGATATGGCGGAGCAAAGGATTCCATGATGTTGATTATTTTACTGAGTTGTATCGACATAAGAGCGCCTCCATTGTCTGAATATGTGCCCGGAGCGTTTCCTGCCTGCTGTTCTGGTCCTGCTGGCTCTTTTGAAGCCCCTGACAGATAGTCCTGTCTTTTTCGATGATCTGGCGGATCAATAGCGGAAGGAGCGGATCTTTGCTTTGCCAGTTGCACGGTCCGACATCATACATCCATTCCTCTTGGATTTCTCCTCTGCCCGGTTCCGCTTTCATCATTTCATACAGCCGGCCGTCCTCCTGTATGAGCCGTTCGGCTGTAATATGCCAGCCGTGGCTGTACAGGTACTGCCGCAGCCGGGATGCCTGGCTCTGGGGCTGCAGGATGAGGAAAGAAAATGACCGGACCACGTCCGGTGACTGTTCCAGCAGATGTTCTATGAGGGGGCCGCCCATACCGCAGAAAACGGCACCATCGGCTTCCCCGGGCCGGATGCGCAGCAGGCCGTCACTCTGACGGCATTCGATGCAGGATGCCAGTCCTGCCCCCTGCACATGGGAACGGGCCGCGCTGAGGGGGCCTTCAGCAATATCGGCAGCAATGGCCGACGGACACCATCCGCTGGCACAAAGGGCAACCGGCAGATAGGCATGATCGGTACCGATATCGGCAATGCGGGCTCCTTTGGGAACCAGTCCGGCAGCTGCCTGCAGACGTTTCGTAAGATGTATCACTACGTAACACTCCTTTATCGTATTCGCATTGATTACATTTTACCACATTCATCCCTATTTTTCTGTATTCATCTCCCATAAGGGGAAAAATTGTATCAGTTCTATGACATTTTGCCCGATAGGTGTGACAGAAAAGCCATATCCCTTTATAATAGGGGGTGTGAGATGTTTTTGATAAAAGGAGGTATATTCTCCATGAAACCGAAAAAGCTTATCTGCCGTACAGTCTTCTGGCTCTCTTTGCTGGCAGGATGCAGTGGTGTCGTGATGGCATCACCGGCAGCAGTCACTGCTACACCTGCTGCAGCATCCACTGTGGCAGACAAAGGAACCGCCGTGGCAGCGGATACCCGTACAGCCGTTGACCCGCTGGCCGGACGCAGCCCGGAACTCATAAAGAAATATTATCTCACCAGCGGCAAGACCTATGACCGGACGACGACGCTGATCAACAGCCTGAACCCGGCCCTGACCGGCCTTGACAGCAAGCAAAGCAGTTACTATCTGCGTATAGATAAAGAGCTGACAGATAACTATTTCCGCCATGTCCGGGCGTATCGCACGGATACACAGGAACTGACTGGTGACTATCTGGTTGCCAAAGACCAGTCGTCTGTCTGGCGGGTAGATGGCAGCCAGCCCGGCATGATTTATGGCAGCGCCGAAAAGCTGCTGAAAAAGAGCCGTCTTATCGTATATCCCCGCTATCTGGCCCTGGGCAGCAAGGGTGTCGTCCGTATGCAGATCCCGGGAAATGTCCCCTATACGCTGACTGCCAGGAGTCTGAATGATACCATTGCCAGAGTAACCGATTCACGCGTCATCGAACCGGTTTCAACAGGCAAAGCCGATATCATGGCAGACTATACGGTCGGAGACCAGAAAGGCACGGTAGTACGGGAAATCCGTGTCGTAACGAAAGAAGATCTGGAACGCATGGCCTATGCCGCTTACCTGAATGAATTGTATTTTGATACGATGTGGGCCTATGATCCATGGCCATATGGGTGGGGATACTACGGTCACCATCATCACCACCGCCCGGGGCCTCCCCCGCCACCGCCCCGTGGACACCGTCCTCCTCCACCGCCACGCCGGTAATCTGCCTGAGACGGCAATGGGCCCGGACGGTATGGAATATAAATGATATGTCTGTCCGCACAATACATAAACCGGACCGGCCTGTGAATGGTTCCCCACTCACAGGCCGGCCCGGTTTTCTTTTCATTTTTTATGCCGTATGTGGCAAACGATGCACATACCGGTAGTATAATATGCCAAGCAGTACAGCCGTCACGATCCAGCTGACGGGATAACTTGCCATGAGCGTAGCAAAGGTATGGGACGAGGGAAAAACGGCATACACCCAGGCAATGCGCACGCCGCAGATGCCAATGAGGGTCAGGATGGCCGGCGGGAGGGAAAAACCATATCCTCTCATGGCCCCGGACAAAATTTCTATGAGAATATTGATAAACTGGGTATACACGACATACATAATACGGGTATTCCCCAACTCAATGACCAGAGGATCGCTGCTGAAAAAGCCGAGCATAGGAATAGCCTGCCAGTAAATGAATAAGGCCATCAGTCCCATGAAAAAGGCATTGAGGCCGAGGCACCACCACATGACACTCCGGCAGCGCCGGATATTGCGGGCACCGTAATTCTGGCTGACAAAGGTCGTCGCCGCCTGTCCGAATGAGTTGATAATGCAATATACGTTGATTTCAATGGTAAAGGCTGCGGCAGAAGCAGCCATAGCATCGGCGCCGAGGCTGTTGATTGCCGACTGGATGATGATATTGGAAATACAGAACACCATTCCCTGCAGGCCGGCGGGCAGACCGATCCGCAGAATCGGATCCAGATACACCCGCCGCAGAGACAGAGCATGCAGATGCAGTTCCAGAACATCACCGCTGTGCAATAAAGAAACGAACAGAATAGCTGCCCCCACACCATAGGAGAGGACCGTAGCGATGGCCACTCCGGCTACCCCGCCGTGAAAGAGGCCTGTAAATAACAGATTGAGCACAATATTCAGGCCGCTGGCCACAGCCAGCGCTATGAGCGGAGTACGCGTATCTCCCCGGCTGCGGAAAATAGCTGCCTGGAAATTATAAAAGCTGATGAAAGGCAGTCCCAGCATATAGATCCGCAAATACAGTTCTGCCGCCGGCATGACTGCATCAGGAACACCGAGATGGGACAATATGATTCCCGCCGTTATCTCTCCCAGGATCATGAGCAATATGCCAGCCAGCAGAGCCAGCATAAACGTAGTATGAACGGCCTCGCTGGCCTGCTCCGGACAGCGTGCCCCCAGATAGCGGGCAATGACGACATTGGCTCCCAGGGATAATCCAAGGAACAGCGTGACAAAAAGGGAAATAACCGGCGTATTATTGCCGACGGCTGCCATAGCATGGGTTCCTACAAATTGTCCCAGAACAGCCACATCAGCTGCATTGAACAATTGCTGGAGCACCCCGGTCAGCGCAAGGGGCAGGGCAAAAATAATCAGTTTATTCCACAGAGAACCATGCAGCATATCGAGCTGCCTTTTTTTATGTTCGTGCCTTTTTGTTCGTTGTTTGTGGTCCATAACGTCTCCTTTCCCGATCAGACCCTGTATCCTGAAATAATGCCGTTGTTGTTTTATTATAGCAAAAAGAAAGCACGGCAGAAAGACGGGATTTTTCTTTTCTGCAGTGCTTTCATTCTGGTACAGACAGATAAATTTTCAGCCCATGGCCGGCAGGCAATCCAGCATCAGTCCCACAGGCAGTCCTTTACGGGGGCCACGGCGATTCGTTTTGTCATCATCTTTATTTTTTTCGGATTTTTTCCAGATTGCGTAATTGCGGCTTAAAATTTTTTCCATTCCCATGATATACATACGCGGATTCTCCTATTCTTCACAAGCGAGTGAAACGGCGCGGAAAATTGCTGATAATAGCGTATTCTATGCGCTTTTCAGGGTAGTTCCCCTGTCCGCTATGCATTATAAAATAAAACAATAAAAAAGGCCAATACTCCTTCTGCATAGAGTTTTCCCTATAGCGGGTATTAAATTTTTCGGATTGATATTAAAATTTTAAACCGCTCAAAAGTATCTCGTCCTGCTTAAAAAACAAAAAATATTTCCATTACAAAATTAAGGTTATACAACAGATTTTCTATACTCAAAATGCATAAAAAAAAGATGCCGTCCCGCGCCTCTGCAGCGCAGAACAACATCTTCTTTCAACCTTCATTCGTATTATTTTGTTCCCGATGATTCCAGTACAGCGGCCTGTTCCGCTTCCGGTGTGCCGAGGCCGGGACGATGCTTGTCCGTGCCACCCCACCACCAGCCACAGGCCTTGCAGACGACAAAGCAGGCAATCGTCAGGGCAAGATAGAGGCCGGCAAAGAGCCAGTGCTGTCCCTGCATGAGCATGATGGGACCAAACGACCAGGCAAACATTTCAAACGGCGTATTGAGAGAACCGACAATGGCCGTATCATTCAACGTTTTGGACTTGTTGTCGGGATCGACGATACGCAGCAGGACGAACCCGATGGCAAAGACGCCCGTCGAATAGCCGTACACGAAGAGAGACCGTTCAAACCAGCTTTCGTTATTCATCTGCGGGCCGACGGTCCAGAGCATATACGTAACGATGATCATGCCCACAATGAGCAGCATGAGCAGCGGAACAGCGTACTCGATGACGACAGGGATCTTGATGGAGGCGATGCCGAAAAAGACAAGATAGTCCGTAGCCGTGCAGGAAATGCGGCTGATTACCCGGTTGTCAATGTAATCGTAAGCCGGCGTCCGTTTCAGGATGAGGAACAGCCCGACCCCGAGCAGGAAGGCGAACAAGTAGCTCGGCAGGTCCAGACCAGTGCTTTTATAGATGAAATCCATGATGAACCACCCGGCGCCAGAGCAGGTCAGCAGCAGAGACAGATGGAAAGCCAGCGTGTCCAGTGTCGTGGAGGAAATAGTTTCATCCCCCATGGACTGACGGTTTTCCTTGGAAATCAGGCCGGTTCGCAAATCGCCGGAAATGTAAGAGAAATCCTTGATATACGCCGTATATCCTCTGCGGGCTGCCATTTTCGTATAGATAAGGCCGCCGAAGATGCCGGCCAGCAACCCTACGGTAGCGCAGGTCATGCCAATGTCTTTGGCATCTTCAAATCCCAGCTGTGCCAGGGAAGAACCGACAGCAGCTGCCGTGCCATGGCCACCGGAAAATCCCGATGCCAGCAGGAGCCCGAAGGCATAGTTAATATCGGGAAATAACTGGGAAATGACAAGAATAGAAAAAATAACAGGAAGGCTGAACTGGATTGCCTGGGCCAGTGTCTTGTAACAAAAATAAGAACCAAGGCGGGCGACTTCCTTTTTCATGTCATTTTTACGGATCGTAAATCCCTGAAGACCGATAGCTGCAAAAATGAGAATGATCAGCGTGCCGGGATAACTGCCAATCCCCTTGGAAAACGGCAGGATTCCCGTATACCGGACAGCCAGTGCCAGAATGCCTGCCACCATGGCAGACGGCATGAAAAATCTCTGGATGAATCCCACTTTGGCACGAAGCAGCTGCCCGATGAGAATAAACACAGAGGCTATAAAAAAATCAATCAGAAAATTAGTAACGGTCACAAACGTATCCCCCTGTCATGACGTGTGATTGCATAATTATAATTTAATGAAATTGGTCGATTTAGAAACGGTCGCTGCCGGAGCCGGGTCCAGAGCCTGATCTTTGATGCCGAGGATGACTTCTGGCTGGATCCAGGGTTTGTCCTGAATGGCACTCGTTTCTTCGTGTGTCAGATATCCTTTATAGGTCACCATGGAACGGCGCAGGAAGCCATCTTTGGCACAGGCAGCTGCTACTCCGTTTTTGATGATGCTCAGGAAATGAGGCAGAACGGAAGCGGCGTATGCAATGGAAGTAGACTGGCCACAGGCTGCCGGAATATTGCTGACGCAGTAGTGCACCACGCCTTCTTCCACATAGGTCGGATGGGAATGGGTCGTTTCGTGGAATGTTTCGATAGCGCCGTAGTCATTGCTGATATCGACGATGACCGAGCCCTTTTCCATGGAAGCCACCATCTTGCGGTCGATCATGAATTCTTTCGCATCTTTCGGCCAACGGACACAATTGTAAACGACATCGACCGTCGGCAGGATTTTCGTCAGGTTATAGTGATTGGAAATCATCGTATCCACGCTTTCATGGAACTGCTGGCCAATCATGCGCAATACACCGATGTTGACATCCATGACCGTAACCCGGGCACCGAGCTGCTGCAGGACGCCGACACAGGCACGACCTACCGTACCGGCACCGATAACCAGCGCATGGACGCCGGGAGCGCCGCCGAAGCCATTGACAAATTTGCCTTTGCCGCCATTGCAGGACAGGAGGCTGTTCAGGCCCATCATAGCGCCGATTTTGCCAGCCGCTTCACAGTTTGGCGAACCATACCGATGGGAATCTTCTGCTGCAAACGACACGGCTTTGTGAGCCAGCAGGGCATCGACTTCTGCCGGATGAGCTGCCGGATGAATGCAGGTAAAGATAATCTGATTTTCCCGGATGAGGTCAAATTCCCGTTCTTCCAGTTCTTTGACTTTTGCCACAAAATCACAGTTGGCATAAATTTCTTCCATCGTATCGACGATTTTGGCACCTTCTGCGGCATAGGCTTCATCGGAAAAACCAGCCCCCTTGCCGGCATCCTTCTGAACCCATACTTCCGCACCTGTACGGGCAATCATGGCGACTTCGGCCGGAGTAGCAATGACGCGGTATTCATCGGCTTTAATGTCTTTCAATACACCAAATTTCATGAATAATTCCTCCTCAAAACTATATATGTATAAGTAATGTTGGTATAATAACAACGCTTCAATTATATTTTATATATTTGAGTACTGTCAATATATAAGAACTCACATTTTTTGTATACATTATTTTTTTGTGTACATTTGTCCATTGTAAATAGACTTGATGTGAAAAACATACGGCTGGTTACTACTATATTTAGTTCCCATGTACGGGATACACAATCCGTATAGTTTAAATTCATAGGAGAAGTCTTAAAAACCCTTCATCAGTAAAACGTTTTTCCTGTAAACTTAAACGTTTACCTGAAAATTTTTAATATTTTTTTCGTGGATTTCCTTGACAGTCTCCCATGTGCGTGCTATGATTGCACCATCAAACGTCACACAAACGCGATGAAGCAAACTAGTACACTTACCTGAATCGTTACAGAGAGCTGCCGGCTGGTGCGAGGCAGTGCGGACGGGAAGTCGAACTCATTGCCGAGCGGAAAGGCTGAACTGAGTAGGCCGCTACGGGAACTCCCGTTACAGAGCATGGATATCGCGAAAATGCCGTATCCGAGAGGGCGCCTGATTGCCAGGCGAAGCAGAGTGGTACCGCGGAAGGATATATACGCCTTTCGTCTCTTAGCAAACACGCAGAGAGACGAAAGGCGTTTTCGTTTCTCTCACGAGGGATATTTGTTATACTAGGGGGAATTATCATGCAAACACCATCCACGATTAAAACCGCATCGCTGAGCCTGTGCTTTTCAGTTGGTGCCGTATTATTCAGTTCTCATGCCGGCGGCGGCTTCGCCACAGGCAATCAGGAAAATGTCTACTTCGTCAGCCTGGGCTGGCTCGGACCGATTACCGCTATCATTACGATGCTGCTCTTCACACTGACTATCAAAGAAGCCATGAATATGTATAATTCCCGGCACCTGCGCAGTTATAAGCAGCTGTTCCAGAATTTGTACAGCCCCTTCAAAGGCATCGAAGTATTATTTGAAGCGTTCTTCTATATCATGGTCATCATGGCCGTTTCCGCGACCGTTTCCGGTGCCGCTTCTGCTCTGGCCGCACAGACGGGCATCAGCTATTATGCCGGTATCGGCGTCGTCGGCACAATTATTTTCTTCCTGACTATTTTTGGTGCCGGTCTTGTCCGCCGGGCTACGACGTATATGGGCATTGCCATTCTGGCCATGGTCATTGCCATCTTCTCCGTCGGTATCTATATGGGCGGCACAGCAGAAGGAACCATGTTCTTCACGCAGGCAATGGCACAGGATTTCGCCGTAAACGGCTTTTCCAAATTGCCGACAGCCATTCTGCACGCCTTCACCTACTCTGGTTTCCAGTGCGTCGTCATTCCGACCATGATTGTCGTCGGCATGCCGTTAGTTACCCGTAAAAATTGTGCTACCTCCATGTGGTTCTCGTTCGCTATGAACGCCATTGCCCTGACCTTAGCCGTATGCATGCTCTTAGGCTGGACCGGCATCTATGGTAAATCTCCACTGCCGACCCTGACCAGCCTAAAATCCATGGGGATGACCTGGCTGACTATTGCTTACAGTATTTTCCTGATGTTATGCCTGATTTCGACGGGCGTCACAACCGTCTTTGGCTTTACAGCCCGTTTCTCTGAAATCCATATGCTGAAGAAAATCAGCAAGAGTGCCGTTATCCGTTCTGCTATTGTCACCTTCTTCATCATTGCTTTGTCCATGACCGTTTCCATCGTGGGGCTGACCAATATCATCAAATACGGCTATGGCTACTGCGGCTATCTGGCCATTGCCATCATCATCGTTCCCTTCCTGACCATAGGACGTTACAAAAACATCCGCTATACCAAGGATAAAGCCTATCGTGCCCGTATCGACGCTATGAATGCAGATCCCGATTCTTTCGAAGACGCACCAGTTATGAGCACGGCAAAGGAAAATGCATAATTTGCAGATGCCTTAAATAAAAAACATTTACGTCAACTATCAAACTCAAAAGAGAGGCAGTCACAGCAAACGTGATGTGACTGCCTCTCTTTTTATACCCTGATTCAGGCTCTGAGCTCACTGATAAGGGTAGATCCCAGAATGAGGACAGCACCAATTATCGTGCTGACAGCCAGCGGTTCCTGTAAAAACAAGGCCGACAGAAATACAGCGACAATCGGGTCAATATAGGTCAGGATGGCTACGGTCTGTGCTTTTAAATATCCCATAGCGCCAAAAAATAAGGAGTAGGCAAAGCCTGTAACAAACAGACTCAGTACGAGAAGCAGGAATAACTGGAAAGGCGTACAGGTCAAGGCAGACCAGTTTTCCGTAATAAGCGTATAGGGCAGCAGAACTACGGCAGCTGCAGCCAGCTGGATAATGGTTTTATCATAAGCCGAAATAGGAGAAAATTTCTTATTGCACACGATAACAGAAGCATAAAATACCGCTGCACCAAGCGCAAAAAAGACTCCTGACAAGTCCGTAATGTCCGATAACCCGTTTTCAAAAATACCGCTGACGAACATCATCCCCAGAAGGGCCAGCAGCACACAAACGACCTTTCGTGCCGTAAGGGTTTCGTGTAGCAGCACAGGAGATACGAGAATCACGAATACCGGTGCCATATAATAGCAGATAGAGGCAATGGCCAGCGTCGTGTGACGGAACGCCTCAAATAGTAAAATCCAGTTAATACCGATACAAATACCGGAAATAATCAGCAATTTCAGGTTATCGCGGATCTGCTCCTTTGACATGGGCATATGACGGAACCGGACCAATAAAAATAAGAACGCCGCCCCTAATGAAGCCCGGCTGAGTGCTATAATGCTGGATGGCAGGGGAATATAATGAACGAACAATCCCACTGTCCCAAAGACAAACATAGAAAAAATAAGATACCCTCTGGCATGTGATTCCAATGAATACACCTTCCCCACCCCTTCTTGAACCAGAACGATTCGCGCTCGATTCTTTAAAAACTATATTAATTATATAATTAAAAAACGCCCTTCTGACCGGCAGGATTGCTCATATCCTGTCAGCCAGAAGGGAAACACCGATTGTACTGTACATACGGTGCCGTCACGATACCTGCCCTTACTTATCCACTCCATCCGGTATCTGCTGTTCCATCACCTTGGTCGTCTGATGCCAGGCACGGAAAAAATAAGTCTGGGGAATCAGGTTTTTAGGCAGATATACGGCCAGTATTACAAAGGTAAGGAAGAAAATAAGGACACTGGCATTCCGTTTGAGTGTCGGCAGTGAAATAAAAATTTTTGCATTGAACTTAAAAATAAAATATCCCAGGAAATAGTAAAAGACGACTATCCCCACGACCATTGGCCATCCTAAATCCGTACATACTTGTTGTACATACGCTCCCAATGATTCGGTACGTAATGCAAAGATTGCCTGTTCGGTTATACAAGTCCCATAAAGAGAAAAATGTATGACCTGACATAACGGAATAAACATCAGGAGTTGTGATAATATGGTCGTGCAGGACTGAAAAAGACGGCAATGCCTGCGTCCGGCAGTCAGCTGTTGCGCTGACATCAGAAACAGCGCAGCATAGCATCCAAACAATATATCCGCCATGGGATCCAGTCTGGGAGCACCCTCACGCTGGAGATACATCAGCAGTGGCGTAGTCAGTGCCCAGCTCATGCCCGTAAGGAATTGTGTCAGCCAGAGCCGGGAAAGAAGAGTCTTGCCGCTGATCTGCTGTACGACATAAAACAGCAGCATCGGAGGTATCAGCTGTCTCGTAGCCAGGCTCACATCATGGATATCCTGTCCTGTCGATGTACCATAATACAAAAGAAAACAGGCGGCGTACAAGAACAGGCATTGTGAACTGCTCCCCGTCAAGAGGACAATAAAAAATATAAGATTTTTTTGGTCGGCA
>ERZ791922.183-NODE-183-length-51971-cov-3.551853_pt1 | contig 51971 bp, 47 predicted proteins | sample MGYA00510134_ERZ791922 | MGnify/ENA primary metagenome ERZ791922 (study PRJEB30046, sample SAMN00792101) | human gut metagenome | study: EMG produced TPA metagenomics assembly of the A metagenome-wide association study of gut microbiota in type 2... | reverse complement strand
GTACTAAGTTCCAGTTTTCGGCTGAATAGACTGGAATTTAACTTTTCAATTCAGCATTATATAATGTTAATAAAAGAGAATAATATCAAAGAGGAATAGGGACTAATACTCTTTTACCTATTTTTTAGCTATAATACTGTTTAGGAAACTTAGGGAGAAATTTATGCGAATAGCTATATATAGTCGTAAATCCAAATGGACAGGCAAAGGTGAAAGCATTGAAAATCAGCTTATCATGTGCCGCGAATACATACAAAATATGATTCCTGAAGCAAGGGATGCAGAAATTCATGAATACGAAGATGAAGGCTTTTCAGGTAAAAATACGCAGCGTCCACAATTTAAACAGATGCTTAGTGATATCAGAAGTAGTCACTTTGATTACTTGGTTTGCTACAAGTTGGACAGATTAGGTAGAAATTTAGCTGATTTAGCACTACTAATCGAAGAGTTAAACAAGCTTGACATAGCATTTGTTAGTATCAAGGAGCGCTTTGATACATCAACTCCGATGGGAAAAGCTATGCTATATATGTCAGGTGTACTAGCCCAAATGGAACGGGAACAGATTGCAGAACGTGTCAGAGATAATATGTTAATGCTCGCAAGATCTGGACGTTGGCTTGGAGGAAATACCCCCTTAGGATTTGATTCTAAAAAAGAAGAACGAGTTACTTTAGATAATAAAGTAAGGTCCTCCTATAGTTTAAGCATTAATAATACTGAACTTATTACAGTGCAATTCATTTTTAATAAATTTTTAGAAGAACAAGCACTTACAAAGTTAGAATCTTATCTATTAGTGAATGGCATTAAAACAAGGCAAGGAAAAGTTTATCAAATATCAACTATAAGAGATATTTTAACTAATCCTGTGTATTGTACTGCGGATGATTTATCAGTTCAGTATTTTAGTAGTTTAGGGTGTCAGGTCTTTGCTGAGCAGGATGAACTTATGGGAGATAGAGGATTTATAAGTTACGGAAAAACTTCCTCAGGAAAATATAAAAGTAAGGATAATCCAACATCTGAATGGATTATTGCAGTTGGAAAACATAAAGGAATTATTAGTAGTAAAGATTGGATAGGTGTGCAAAAACTCTTAGAGGTAAATAAAAAGAAGGGAGAACATTTTAGAAAGGTTCAAAATCCTTACTGTTTACTTTCTGGGCTTTTATATTGTAAATGTGGGGCTCCTATGAGACCTAAAAACTATCCAGAAACGAGATTACATACGGATGGCAAGAGGAGTTTTGCTTATCTTTGCTCCTGTAAGGAAAAAAGTCATGGAAAATTATGTAGTGTCTCAAATGTGCATGGAAATACTCTGGATGAAGTGATAGCACAAGAATTAATTAGTTATCTAAAACCTGATTCACAAGTAAACCATATATTAAGCGAGCTTAAGAAAAGGTTAAAAGGTGAGAAAGGTGAAAGTGCGAGCGAAACTGATTTATTTAAGTTACAGCTTAAGGAAAAGAAATATCAGATACAACAACTTCTTGAAAATTTAAGTAAGCCAGGAGTATCTGATACAGTATTTAGCTACATCAATGAACAAATTACTTCTCTGGATAAAGAATGTAAAGAGATAGAGAAAAAAATTAAAACCTCTGATAATGTCTTAGCAACTAATAGTGACATTGATGAACAGGTTGAAATTATTATGGGGCAACTAAAAGATTTCTCTTTATTATATAAAGATCTAACTATCACTGAGAGACGCGAATTTATGAAGTTAATATTAGATCGGGTTGTATGGGATGGGGAGAATGCCCATATTTTTATCTATGGCAGCCATTGATCACAAAATGGAACTTATTCGGTGGTTGCCAGCGAATAAGTTTCCACTGTTCTCACATCGCATTACCACACCCACTAGGTCCTACAATTGCTAGAAACTGCCCCTCTGATACATGAAAACTGACCTCCTTCAATGCAGTAGTCTCTCCAGCTAAGGTATGATACGAGTAGCTTAAACGATCTACATGGAGAAATTCCTTAGTAGTAATATGAGATTCCATGAGTAGCCTCCATATTTATGCTATACAGTATTATATGAGGAAAAAGCGAGTTGGTGAGTTATATATTTGTAGATAAATGGCAAAAAAATAAAAGTTTTGGGGACTGTTAGCTGAGACTTTGGCTGCCTTAGAATGTTATGTTCGAAATGTTTGCTATCGCTAGAGGATAGTTTATCCTTTATTCTGTAGATAAAAATAGAGATACTAAGCTAAGCTAAGATAACCAATAGCTATGATAGAAATAATTAAATTTATAGTTAAGTGTTCACAAATATGTAAATATATGGTAAGCTATAGACGAGAACTATCGAACCATAGTTTACAGCGAATAAAGATTAATAATGAAAAATGCTATTTTTTGTAGAAAAGATTATGTCATTAAAAATTAAGATGTTTAATAAGCTTGTTCATAAAGGAAAATAAGAAAAAAAGAAGGAAGGTTTTCCAATGCAGCTCAAAATTTTGCTGAAATTTTACAAGTACACGAAGTATTCTATCCTTAACTCTAATGGAGCAGAATCAATACTCTAACCGTTAATTAACTATTCTCAAGACATAAAGTAAAAATTCATAAAGACTTCAAAGAATTTCTACCATTCGATATCATTCTTTTAACCATTCTAAAACTAGTTTATTAATCGACCGACTATCAATCAACAAAAATGAATCCTACATATCACTAGAAATATAATCAATCAATAGCTCCTAAATTTTATAAATAATTACTTTACCTAATCCTATAACAAAAGAACTACAGATACTGAAAAGGTATAAGAACTCTTTAGAAAAATTAATAAAAATAAAGGTGAAATTATAGGTAGATAATCACTTTATAGAAACTAAATTAATAATAATTCTCATTTTTTGCATAATTATAATTAAATAGATAGGAATGATTAACAAAGAAATGAAACTCATTAGCGACATATTATTGACTTTTTTGTCCATTGTTGCTATAATCTGTATGAATTAGCAAAATTTACATAACAAATCTGCGAAGAAGCATTCCTATTTTTGGCATGGGGGTGGTTTCTCTTTTTTTATTCGGAGATATTGGTTAATCTTGGGAGGATACTATGTACAAGTTGAAAAAAGGATTTATGGTATTGGTAATGGCCACCTCAACATTACTACTTGGTGGCTGTAGCGTAGGAACGAGTTCTCTATTTACACATCCTGCAGAGCAGGGGTATGAATATGAGGTTACATACGATACAATGGGTGGTCATATCAATCAAGAAAATAAACGTGTTGTATATTATGCAGAGGATTCGCTTTTGTTTGAACCAAGCGGAACAGCTGGTATGCTCGTACAGCCTAAGAATGGTGATAAGACCTTAGTCGGATGGTATACCAAGTATACAACAGAAGAATCTAGTGATGGAACTGTCTATCATTTCAATGAAGAGGATTTGTGGGATTTTTCTGCTGACCGAATATCTAATGAAAACACTACGGATCAAAATTTAACATTATATGCCAGATGGGCTGATAATCCCTCTATTAACTTCTTAGATGCGACAAATCCTGAGGGAGATACCCTGTTAAAATGGTCAATTAGTGTAGGAAGTGAATTAAAGCGCCCAACATCTACGGAGCCAAAGAAGGCAGGATTCACTTTAATAGATTATTATAAGGATCCAGAGTGCACTGTAAAATTCGAATTCGATCAAGTGATTGAAGAGGACGATATTGATTACTCGAATGGCGGTAAAGCTCAGATCAATATTTATTGTAAGTTTATCGAAGGTGAAATGACTCGTGTTAAAACAGTAGGTCAGTTAAAAGCAATAGCAGATAAACCGGAAGGACATTATATTTTAGCTAATGATATTGATTTATCGAAAGAAAAATGGACACCAATCGATAATTTTAATGGTGTACTGGATGGAAACGGATATTCCATTAAAAATTTAAATTTAACTGTGAAGAATCGTGTATCTGGTATCGCAGCTAAAAAAGCGGAAGAAGTATCCTTTGGATTATTTTCTAAATTAGAAGGTGCTAAGATTAATGACTTAACCTTGAAGGATATCAATATTGTAATTGATAAATCTTCAAATGTTAAAGTTTGTGTTGGAGGACTAGCTGGTCGTACTAAGAAAACAACCATCGAGAATTGTACCTTTGATGGAATAACGATTTCGTCGGATGGATTGTGTAGTATTGATATCGTTGCATCAAGTTCAGTAGCTGGTGATTATTCCACCAAGATAAACAATTGTGTGTTTGAGAATATCGATATGAAAAAGATAACAACTTCTGGTAATTTGAATCTGATAGAACAAAAATAAGGAATAATTGGTTTTCACAAAGCTCTTAAAATTCTTGTTGCGGTGAACATAAGAACAAGGAGTAGTAATATCTTAGGGTAATTAAGTCGTAAGGCTATAATTATAATAATTAAAACGGAGGAAAATTATGAAAAAGACAAAGAAATTAGTTGCGTTACTTCTTTGCATGTCTATGATTCTTTCTTTAGCAGCATGTAGTAAGAAAGATAAAGATGTAAATAAGGATATTACGCCAACTGCAGCACCAACTGAAGCTGCAGGCGAAAACAATGGGCAAGATCAAACAGTGAAGCCTGACGTACCAGCAGATAGAAGAGATGCTTCAACAGCACGTTCTACTGCTAATGAGAGTTCACCATTTGTTATTAGTACTTTAACACTTGATGGAAAATTCTCCCCATTCTTCTACACAAGTGCAAATGACGAAAAGGTATTAGAGAAAACTCAAGTTACTCTAATTACTAATAATGAATTAGCAGAGCCAGTTGCTGGAGTAGATCAACCAACAGCTGCATGGGATTTTGAGATGACAACGAATGATGATCAATCTAAGTCAACTTATAAATTCTGGATTAAGAATGGAATTACATTTAGTGATGGGCATGAATTAGATGCAGATGATGTATTATTTAATCTGTATTTATTATTAGATCCTAAGTATGATGGCTCTTCTACTTTATATTCTATGAATATTGAAGGATTAAAAGCTTATCAGACTCAGATACTTGATGAAAGTACAGCGGATGCCAAACTTGCAGAGTTTGCTAGCATAGCAGATAAAAAAGTAGAAGATGCGATTGCTGGTAATGGTGAGGCAGCTATATTAGATAAATTATGGGAACTTGTTGAAGAAAGTGTTATAGCAGATAATAACGCATTAATCAGTAATCAATATGTACCAGGAGATTTTGGTTTAGAAGCACCTGAAGATTTCTTAACTTCTGCACCACAGACTATTATCCTATTTTACTCTGGTATGAGTATCGGGAAAGAGTTGATTAGTTATAAAGATGGTGCATATGTGATCGATGAATCTACAGGATTAACTGTAGATAAAATGAGTTCATACACAGAACAAGACTACATTGATGCTTCAATGAAGTGCATCAAAGAAGCAATAACACCTGTTGAGTTTGATGCCGCATTTGGCTACACAACGGTAGATGATGTTAAGAAATTCTATGCAGCAGAAGAAAAATCAGCATATCTTGAGTCAAATAAAGGTACTGTTAAGAGCATCAGTGGTATTACCAAGGGGAAAGAAGTATGTTCAGACGGTGTTGAGCGTGAGACAGTTACTGTAGTATTAAATGGAGTTGACCCTAAGGCTATTTGGAATTTTACATTCCCAGTTGCTCCAATGCACTACTATGCAGGTCAGGCAAGACATGATGCAGCCAATGGTGTTGATTCTTTTGGTGTTGACTTTTCTAGCAGTGAGTTCATGTTAGAAATTAAGGATTTAAATGGCCTACCTATGGGTGCAGGACCATATAAGATTACAGATGTAAATAATTCGGAAAGTCCTAAAGCAGATGGATTCTTTAATAATGGTATCTGTTACTTAACAGCAAATGATAATTTTATGTTGGGGGCTCCAAAGGCTAAATATTTAAGATTTAAAACAATTAACTCTGGATCAGAATTAGATTCCGTACTGACAGGAGAGACACATTACTCAGAACCTCAAGCAAGTGGTACTGTTATCAATCAGATCACATCAGATGCTTCCTATTCTCATCTGGACTATGTGTTAGTTGATAATTTAGGATATGGTTACATTGGTATCAATGCACAGTTGATTCCTGATATTAACGTAAGACGTGCTCTTATGTCTGCTATGGATACTGCTTTAACATTAGGCTCTTATCCAGGTGGTTTAGCTGCAGTAATTCATAGACCAATGAGTCAGGTATCATGGGCTTATCCAGAAGGATCTACAGCTATGTACCCATTTGATGAGTCCGGTGCTGTATCGAAAGACTATTTCCTAAAAGCTGGCTATACTGAAGCTGCTGATGGAACATTACTTACTCCAGAAGGAAAGAAACCATCCTTTAAATTTACTCTTCCAGCGAATGCAGAAGATCACCCAGCTGGTCAGGTATTCTTAAAAGCACAGGAAGTCCTCGCAAAAATTGGCGTAGAAATAATTATTGATATTGATCAAAATCTTTTAAGTAAGTTAGAGGAAAGTGTTATCTCTGTTTGGGCAGCTGCATGGCAAGCAACAATCGATCCAGATATGTTCCAAACATATTATTCTGATCCAGCAAAGAATCAAGCAGGCTCTCCAAAGTCTTCAGGATTGTACTATAAATTTGAGAATGGTACTGAGGAAGAAAAAGCTATTCTTGTTCGTTTAAATGAATTAATCGAGCAAGGCCGTTCTACTCTTAATGTAGATGAAAGAAAACCAATCTATACAGAAGCTCTTGATAAGGCTATGGAAATGGCCGTTGAACTTCCAACTTACCAGAGAAAGAATATGTTTGTTTTCGACAAGACTGTAGTTGATTCAAGTAGTTTAACACCAACAGATAAAACGACTCCTTACAGAAGTCCGATATTTGAAATTTGGAATGTTAGCTTACTTGACAAGTAATAAGTGGAAAAAATAAAAGAGTTCTAATGGAGAAGTACTCTTTAACGTACTAGATCTATTGAAAATGATGAAAAGGGGGGCATAAGGCTTTCGTCCCCCTTTTTCTACAGTGTGGGGTAAAAACATGTTCAAATATTTATTAAAAAGACTTGCAATATCCGTATTTATTCTATTTGGGGTATCAATTCTTATTTATTTTATTGTTCGTATGATGCCAGCAGATTATATTGACCAACATACTTCTGCTCAAGTAGCGCAAGGTCAGTTAACTAAAGAAGATGTACAAAGAATGAAAGAGTTATATGGTATTGGAGATAATTCCTTTGGTGGAATAATAAAAAGCTACGGACAATGGCTATCCAAAGCTGTTCGTGGTGATTTTGGTGTGTCCTTTGTATATGGACGTCCGGTTAAAGATGTAATCAGTAAATATATGTGGATATCGTTTGGTATATCCTTAGTTGGTATGATATTAAATATTCTAATATCGATACCCCTTGGTATCATAGCTGCAACGAAACAGTATGGAGTTGTTGACTATGCAGTTACAATACTTGCTATGATGGGTATCTCCTTACCAACATTTTTCTTAGCGGCTTTATTGATGCGTGTATTTTCAATTCAACTGGGGTGGTTCCCATTACAAGGTCTTTCTGATGCAACACAGATTTTAACAGGTTTTAGACGAGTTCTTGACAATATCCATCATCTAATACTTCCAATGGTAACCCTTGTAATTTTATCGATTGGTAGTTTGATGCGTTATACAAGAACCAATATGTTAGAAGTATTGAATTCCGACTATATCCGCACTGCAAGGGCAAAAGGGTTGTCTGAGAAGGTGGTTATTTATAAACATGCATTCCGTAATACACTAATTCCTATTGTTACTATGCTTGGTGGTAGTATCCCAGGGTTATTTGGAGGAGCAATGATCACAGAAACAGTTTTTGCTATCCCTGGTATCGGCTCCACATCATATAAGGCTATGTTACAGGGAGATATTCCATTTGTAATGGGATATATGATGTTTTTAGCTGTATTGACTGTTTTAGGTACCATTCTTGCGGATATTTCATACGCAATAGTGGACCCTCGTGTGAAACTACAATAAGGAGGTCTGAAGATGAGTGATGAAAATAATACAAATGTTCAGGCTACTGAGTTAGAACATGAGAGCTTGAGCGATAGTGTACGTGCGCTATCTCCAACACGTTTGGTAGTAAAACGTTTTTTTAGAAGTCGTTTATCAATGGTAGGTTTGTTTATCATTATATTTCTGTTTTTATTTAGCTATGTAGGTCCTTTATTCGTTCCATATGGAGAAACTCAGGTATTTCCTATTCCTACGGAAGTAAAAGTGTCTTCCTCTGAAACATTTGTTGGAGCAGATGGAGAAAAATATCAATATTATGATGTTTCTACAGGAATTGATTACTATAAATCTGCACCATCAAAAGAGCATTGGCTAGGAACAGATAGTAATGGTATGGATGTGTTTGTTCGCTTAATGTATGGTGGCAGAATTTCACTGACAATCAGCTTTTTAGTAATATTTTTAGAAACAATTATAGGTATTGTATTTGGTGGAATTTCAGGATATTTTGGTGGAAAGATAGATATGCTTATCATGCGTTTGGTTGATATCTTAAACTGTATTCCTACCATGCCGGTCTTACTTGTGCTTTCTTCTGTCTTACAAGCGATTCCAGTGGATATCATACCTGTAGGTATGAGGATTTACTACCTGATGGGTTTTCTTACTTTGATTGGATGGGCAGGAACAGCACGTATGGTAAGAGGACAAATATTATCCTTACGTGAACAGGAGTATATGGTCGCAGCAGAAGCCACTGGTATTTCTGCAAAAGCTAAAATTTTTAGACACTTAATACCAAATGTTATGCCTCAATTAATTGTACAGATGACATTAGGTCTTGGTAGCATCATCTTATATGAATCAACATTATCCTTCTTAGGTCTTGGGGTACAGATACCAAAGTCAGCCTGGGGTACTATGATTTCTCTAGCGGATCCATCGAAGGGACAAAGTATCTTACAGTATTATCCGAACCTTTGGATAGCTCCTGGTGTCTTAATTGTACTTGCTGTATTAGCATTTAACTTTGTAGGTGATGGATTACGTGATGCAATCGATCCAAAGATGAAGAGATAGGGGGATAATGCTATGGCGAAAGCAAAGAAAGATAACGGGCATTATATAACCCGTCAGGAAGAAAGAGCAATTTCTAAATATAATCGTAAAACAACAAAAGAATTGGAAGCAAAAAAGCATCAAAAGAATGTCGATGAAGGTATGTATGTAACCTCAATGAAGGACACGAATAATATCATAGAATTTGATGATTTACATACTTATTTCTTTACAGATGCTGGAACTGTTAAGGCTGTTGATGGGGTATCCTTTAATATTCCAAAAAATAGTACAGTTGGTGTTGTAGGTGAGTCAGGGTGTGGGAAAAGTGTAACAAGTTTATCACTGATGCAGTTAGTACAAGCACCTCAAGGTCAAATTGTTAGTGGATCTATTCGTTATAATGCAGGAGATAAGTGCTATGATATAGCGAAGATGCCAATTGACATGATGAGACAAATACGTGGAAAAGATATTGCAATGATTTTCCAAGAACCAATGACAAGTTTAAACCCTGTGTTTACGGTTGGTTATCAACTAGATGAAGTTACATTACTCCATAATCCAAAAGCAACCAAGGAAGAAGCGAAAAAGAAATCTATTGAAATGCTTACACAGGTGGGAATTGCCCGTCCGGAAGGCGTATATAATAATTATCCTCATGAGTTATCTGGTGGTATGAGGCAACGTGTAATGATAGCAATGGCACTTGTTTGTAATCCAAAGCTAATTATTGCAGATGAACCAACAACAGCTCTTGATGTTACGATTCAAGCTCAAATACTCGATTTACTTCGTTCGGTGCGTGAAGAAATCAATGGTAGTATTATGTTAATTACGCATGATCTTGGTGTGGTTGCAGAAATGGCTGATTTTGTTGTCGTTATGTATGCTGGAAGAATTATTGAGATGGGTACTGCAAAGGAAATTTTCCTTACACCAAAGCATCCATATACAATAGGACTTATGAAGAGTAAACCAATTGTTAATAAAAAAGTAGATCGCTTATATAGTATACCAGGACAGGTACCAAATCCGATTAATATGCCGCAGACATGCTATTTTAAAGATCGTTGCGATCGTAGTCATACTGCGTGTGAGGGACCATATCCAAAAGTTACCAAATTTAGTGATACACATCTCGTGTCCTGCTATTTATATAAAGATACGCCGGCACAAGAAAATAAGAGCACGGAGGTGGTAAAGGATGAGTGAGGTTTGTTTATCAGTTCAACATCTTAAAAAATATTTTACCATCGGTACAGATTTATTCGGTCGTCCTACACAATATTTAAAAGCAGTGGATGACGTATCTTTTGAAATTCCACAGGGAACAACAATGGGGCTGGTTGGCGAATCCGGTTGTGGCAAAACTACGATTGGTAGAACAATTTTGCGCTTGCATGATTTAACAGATGGAAAAGTTATATTTAATGGCCAAGATTTAGCAAAGTTATCAAAAAGACAACTAAGAAATTTAAGACCACAAATCCAAATCATATTTCAGGATCCTTATTCTTCCTTAAGTCCAAGACTTACCGTAGGTTCTATTATCGGAGAAGCAGTAAGTGCTCATAATATAGTACCCAAAAGTGCATTAAAGGAGTATGTATTAAGAGTAATGAAGGATTGTGGTTTGCAACCTCATTATTATGAACGCTATCCTCATGAATTCTCTGGTGGTCAAAGACAAAGGATTTGTATTGCACGAGCGATTGCCCTTCGTCCAAGGTTTATTGTGTGTGATGAACCTGTGTCTGCTCTTGATGTTTCTATTCAGGCGCAGATTATCAACTTGTTAAAAGACCTTCAAGATAAATATGAATATACTTACTTATTTATATCACATGATTTATCTGTTGTGGAACATATTTCTGATACAGTAGGAGTTATGTATCTAGGAAATATGGTAGAATACGGAGCGAAAGAGGACATCTTTAGTAATCCACTACACCCATACACGAAAGCATTATTTAGTGCAGTACCTATGCCAGATCCAACGGTTAAGATGAAACGAGTTATCCTTCAGGGAGACTTACCATCTCCAGCAAATCCACCTAAGGGTTGCAAGTTCTGTACTCGTTGCCCTGAGTGTATGGAGATTTGTAAGACAGATGCTCCAGAATTTAAAGAAATAACAGAAGGACATAAAGTAGCTTGTCATTTATATAAATAATATAGACAAATTAAGTTTTTGGATTAGTAATAAGTACTGCGAAGCAATGGCTTAACAGTACTTATTTTATTCATGATAAGGAAAAGTACGCAGATGTGCTTTTTCTTGTTTTATGAAGTATATTAAGTTATTATCTAATGTGAGCTCTAATCAAACCACAAGGTTAACAAGCTGCTATTTAGTGGACACATGGCATAAAACAAAGTATGATAGAAATAGAATGCATTTTGTGGAAGAAAGGGTGACATCAATGAGTGATTTTAAGAAGGTTGGACAAATCATCGAACGCAACAAAGTGGAAACTGAGAAAGAAGTCAAAGGCGTTAAAAACCCAAAACAGACTTTTGTGGATGACGGTAGGTCGATTACCGATATGAATATAGAGGGATTTTCCTGGTATATGCCTAAAAAATATACCCAAGAGCGACAAAGTCTGTCTGATTTAAAATTAACTAGGAAAGAAAGAGTAGCAATGGTATTAGGTGCATTACAAGCTATTTTACCAATTGCAATCACAATTCTACTATTATTTTTTGGTGCTTTCTTAATTATAGCACTTTGGTTAAATTAATATAGGCATGAATGATGTATGAGTTACGCGTAACTTAATACCGACTACGAAAAGTGCTTCCATAAAGAAGCATTTTTTTTCTTGTTTACTCTTATTAGTTCAATATAGGTAGAAAAAGGACATCTCATGAAAAGTATTTGCAAATAACTTTTTACCATAAATCTACTATATTATTTCAATAAGATATAGAGTAAGATAATAGTTTAAATGGTTAATATTGATTGTTTTAAGATATTATGGTGTAAGATTACTAGTCATAAAATCGATATAAAAGGATGAAGTTTAATGAAGAAAAAAGCTTATGTAAATGATTACAAAATCAACACAGAAGTTACGAGAGAAGGAAATAAATATAAAGAAAAAAAGAACATAACTTACCACGGTAAATACTATCGTATCCAAATGGATGAAAAAAAGATAAAAAAAGTAAAGTGGATCAATGTTGCCTATGGTATGGCATTTATCATTCTATTTGTTTTACTTGGGATTTTAAATAATGACGGATCACGTATTATTTATATTGTGCTCCCATATGTATTTCTATTTCTTCCGATATTCTACACAAATATGGGAACAATAAAATTACTGAATATTTCGGGAGATATGACAAGTAAAGAGTATGATCATACTATTATAAGGTTGAAAAAAACTACATTATCATTGTTAATTCTTTCAATCTCGTGTGCGTTAGGGGAATTATTGTATTTGGTAGGAAACAAGATAGTAGATGTCACTTCGAAGGAGTATATATTCTTAAGCGGCATTTTGATCATTGTTGGTCTATCAATTTTATTCATGCAACATCAAAAAACGGTTAACAAAAATATTATCGAAATATAATAAATTTCTGTGAAAAATGGATATAAAAGTGGATAAAAATGTTATTTAATACCGATTTAACGTGGTAAAGTACATGAAAAACGTAAATTAATTCCACATTTAGAAATTTTTTCAAGTTTTCATCACGTTGACAAAAGTAGTTAATCATGTTAACATTCTCAATATTCTGGGACATACATCTATGACCTGATGAAAAGGAGAGAGAGACTATGAAAAAATACAAGTTTAAAAAAGCATTGTCTATTTTTCTTGTTTTATCCATGTGCGTTGCATTGGCAGCTTGTGGAAAGAAAGATAATGGCAATCAGTCAGGGGAAAACCCAAGTGACGGAAACACTACAGATCAATCTAGTGATAAACCTTTAGTAGTTGGTTCCCTAGAATTTAGTGAAAAATTCAGTCCATTTTTTGCTGACAGTGGTTATGATATGGATATCGTAGAGTTAACACAAGTTCCTATGTTAACTATGGACAGAACCGGTGGCGTAATTTTAAATGCTATTGAAGGTGAAACTGTTCCTTATAATGGTACTGATTATCTTTATCAAGGCGTAAGCAATATTACGGTAAACCATGATGAAGCTAATAATAAAACCACTTACAATATTAAGATTCGTGATGACATCAAATTTAGTGATGGTCATGTAATGGATGCAGATGATATTATCTTCTCCTATTATGTATTATCTGATGTTAGTTACGACGGAAGTTCTACTTTATACTCTGTTCCAATCGTTGGTATGTTAAACTACCGCAAGAATAATACTAACGCAGAGAATACTGTAGTAACTGAGGAAGAAGTTGCTAAGGAGCTTGCTAATTTAAGTGATGCATCAAAAGAAGCAATCAATAAAGAAATTATTGCGCCAACCTTAGTTTCAGAGCTTGAATGGGTAAAAGGTCTTTATGGTAATGAATCTTACAAAGAGTACACAGATAAATTCCCAGTAGCAAAAGATTTATTTGCAAACTTCTACAGTGTAGATGAAAGCTATGATGCTTCTAAAGTAGAAGATGAAGCGAAGGTTTTAGAAGAAATTACTGCAGCTTACGGTGCAAATTATCAAGCACTTGGTAATGCATATGCAGGAGATGAAACTTACTTTGATGACAAGGTAAAAGATATTGTTTCTAACTTGTTATTAGAGGAGAAACTTTCCAAAGGTGGAGAAGAAGTTCCTAATATCGAGGGTATTAAGAAAATCAGCCAGACTGAAGTTGAAGTTATAACTACTGGTTTTGATGCTTCTGCTATCTATAAGATTTGTGGTATTTCTATTTCTCCAATGCACTACTATGGTGATGAGTCTCAATATGATTATGAAAATAATAAGTTTGGTTTTACTAGAGGAGATTTATCTTCAGTAAAAGAAAAGACTACAAAGCCTATGGGAGCAGGTCCTTACAAATTTGTAAAATATGAAAATAAAGTTGTTTACCTTGAAGCTAATGAAAATTACTACAAGGGAGAGCCTAAGACAAAGTATATTCAGTATAAAGAAACATCAGAAGCTGATAAGATTTCCGGTGTTGGTACAGGTACTATTGATATCGCAGATCCATCCGGTAGTGTAAACGCTTTTGAAGAAATTGCAAACTACAATTCTAATAAAGAATTATCTGGTGATAAGATTGTTACTAACACAGTAGATAATCTTGGTTATGGATATATCGGTTTAAATGCAGATACAATGAAAGTTGGTGACGATCCAGCTTCTGAAGAATCTAAGAATTTAAGAAAAGCATTTGCTACAATTTTTTCAGTATATCGTGATGTGACTATTGATAGTTACTATGGCGAAGTTGCAAGTGTTATAAATTATCCTATCTCCAATACTTCATGGGCAGCTCCTCAGAAATCTGATGAAGATTATAGAGTGGCATACTCTCAGACAGTAGAGGGTAAAGATATTTATACAGCAGATATGACTGCTGATCAGAAATATGAAGCAGCTCTACAGGCTACTATTGATTTCTTAAAAGCAGCAGGATTCACATTTGATGAAGCAACTGGTAAGTTCACTAAAGCACCAGAAGGTGCTAAGCTAGAGTACGAAGTAATCATTGGTGCAGGTGGACAAGGTGACCATCCTTCCTTTGCAATTCTTACAAAAGCAAAAGAAGATTTAGCTAAGATCGGTATTACATTAACAATCAATGATCCATCTGATTCTAATATTATGTGGGATAAGTTAGATGCTGGAACACATGAAATGTTTGTTGCTGCTTGGGGAGCAACTGTAGACCCAGATATGTATCAGATTTACTATAGTACCAATATCATTGGTAAAGGTGGTTCCGATTCCAATCACTATCATATCGCAGATGCTCAGTTAGATCAGTTAATTTTAGATGCTAGAAAGAGTGCTGATCAATCATACAGAAAAGCAACCTATAAGACTTGTCTTGATATTATTCTTGATTGGGGTGTTGAAATTCCTGTATACCAGAGACAGAACTGTATCATCTTCGGTGCAGATCGCGTAAATATGGATACAGTTACTCCTGATATCACCACATATTGGGAATGGACAAATGATATTGAAAAGCTTGAAATGAAATAAAGCTCCAGCCATTTACAATACGTGAATGGTTTACCAATTCAACTTGTTTTGTATTCGGACAAAGGTCAAATTTGTACACAAACGTCTGAGAGCGTTAAGATGTCTGCTGGCGTTAGAACGTCGGCAGATGTTTGAGAAATTGTGCAGTTTGGCCTTTGTCCAAAATAAGCTATCCACTTCATATTTCTATATAGCTAAATGAACGGGAGTTAGGGTAACCAATTGATAGTACAAATTTAGTGGGTGATGGTTTGGGTTGCAGGTGAGCAAAACATAAAAGTAGATAGTGAGAGGTTTATTATGTGGAAATATATTGTGAAAAGAATTTTAACCAGCGTGGTGATTTTGTTCTTTGTATCATTGATCATTTATACAATCATTCGCTGTATTCCAACTTCCTACATCGAAACACTAGCGAGAGAAAGAGCCTCTCTTCCGGGAGCCAAAAGCTATACTGAATGGTTAGCACAATTAAATGCTATGTATGGTATGGATTGCGGAATTATTGAGGGATTTTTCCGTTGGGTGGCATCAGCAGTACGCGGTGAATTCGGTGATTCTTGGTATTTTAATATACCTGTTACAGCAAAATTTGCAAGTGTTATTTGGGACTCCTTTTATCTTGGAGTAGTGGCATTTGTATTACAGATTATAATTGCGATTCCTCTTGGTATTCTCTCTGCTAGAAAGCAGTACAGTAGAACAGATTATGCAATCACGGTTGTTGCCTTGATTGGTATCTCTTTACCAGGATTTTTCTTTGCAACAATTCTTAAATTAATCTTTTCCATCAACCTTGGATGGTTTGATTTATATGGAAAAGTTGGACGTTATTATGACCAGTTAGATGCATGGGGGAAATTCCTCGATGTCGCGTCTCATTTTGTGTTGCCAATTGCAACATTAACAATTATTAGTGTTGGTAGCTTGATGCGTTATACAAGAACCAATATGTTAGAAGTATTAAATTCGGATTTTATCCGAACAGCAAGAGCTAAGGGTCTTTCTGAAAGTACAGTAATTAATAAGCATGCTTTTAGAAATACGCTGATACCAATTGTAACGATCATTGGTGGTACACTCCCTGGATTATTTGCAGGTGCTATGATTACCGAAACATTGTTCCAGATTCCTGGTATCGGTTATACCTCTTATACGGCCATGACGAATGGTGATATTCCATTCTTTATGTTTTACATGACATTTATGGCAGCTTTAACATTGATGGGTAACTTAATTTCCGACATTTTATACGCAGTGGTAGACCCTCGTGTACGTGTAGGATAAATTTAACCAGTTATAAAACAAGAACAAAGATGAGTCAGATTATTTCTTACTTGTCATCAATTAAAGGCAGAGGGAGCACTTATGGAGAATAAAAATGAAAATAACAAGCAGAATCGAAATAATGATTCGCTTGTTCAAAATAATAAGCCTGCCAAAAATGAGAAAACAATGAACCAAACGGTAGAAAAAAAGATGACACTCGATGATGATCAAAGAGTAAAAGTTTTATCTCCTTCCATGTTGGTATTTAAGAGATTTATTCGTAATAAACTCGCTATTATTGGTTCGTTTATCATTATTGGTATGTTTTTGTTTGCATTCGTAGGCGGATTTGTAAGCCCATATGACGAAAGTCAGGTATTTATGGGGTATGAATCTATGTCAAAAGAATATGCAAGCGTTACTAAGAATAAAGAGTTTCGTTATACGATAGTAGAGGGAAAGGACTTTCCATCTGCTGTGAAAGCAGAAGTAATCCTTGCGGTAAAATCAGGTGAAAATCAATTTACTTCCATGGGTAATGTATATGCTTTAACGAAAGAAGGCGAGAATCTTTATAGAATTTCCCTTATGGATAAGTATGCAACTGCTACTATTATTCGTGGAAATGCGAATATAAAAGTAGAAGATGGTAAAACATTGACAGAGGGCGTAAAGAGCGCTTTTTTAGCTGCAATTGAAGCAAAAGAAACTAACTTTACTGTTGATGGAGTTACCTATCAGGTGTCTCAACAAGGTAAGGAGTATTCCTTAGGTGTTCTTGATGATATCGCATTAGCTTCTCATAAGATTTTAGATGCATACAATCCAGATACAAAACTTAGTATTGATTTCAAACTTCAAGCGGAAAAAGCGTTTAATGAAGGAAAAAGTAGTTTTGAGGCAGATGGTGTAACATATAATATTGAGTTAGAGGGAAGTTCAGCAACAATCTATGTAAATGAAAATGGAAATCGAGTAAATTATGCTCAGCTTTCTGACTTCGTTGTAGCACCAATTGACAATGACGTTTTCCTTGATGTTGAATTTAAGTCCTTAATTCAACAAGCAATTAATAATGGTGAAACTTCATTTACTCATGCCGATGCTGAGGGAAAAGAAGTAGTTTACACAATCGAACGTAAAAACGAGCAGTATACAGTGAAAGCAGACCAACAAACTCAGTTAATCCAGATTTATGAAGAACCAAGTAAGTCACACTGGCTTGGAACCGATGGAAATGGTATGGATATTATGACTCGTTTAATGTATGGTGGTCGTGTTTCCTTAATGATTGGATTTATTGTTGTAGCAATCCAGACAATTCTCGGAGTAGTTTTAGGTGGTATTGCAGGTTACTTTGGTAAGTGGGTGGATAATCTTATCATGCGTATTGTTGATATATTTTATTGTATACCTACCCTACCACTTGTAATCATTTTAGGTTCTATCATGGATTCATTAAAAGTACATCCACAGGTACGTATTTATTTCTTGATGATTATTATGGGGTTACTTGGATGGCCTGGCATTGCTCGTATGGTACGTGGACAAATTCTTTCTCTTCGTGAACAAGAATTTATGACAGCCACCGAAGCGATGGGTATTTCAATTCCAAGAAGAATCTTCCGTCACTTAATTCCTAATGTAATACCACAGTTAATCGTTATGGCAACTATGGGTCTTGGTAGCATTATCTTAACAGAGTCTTCTTTAAGTTTCTTAGGTATTGGTGTTAAGTTCCCATATGCTTCTTGGGGTAACATTATAAGTGCGGTATCCAATGTTCATGTAATGACAAATTACTGGTTTGTTTGGATTCCAGCTGGTTGCTGTATTCTCTTAACCGTATTGGCATTTAACTTTATTGGTGATGGGTTACGTGATGCGTTTGACCCTAAGATGAAAAGGTAGGTGAAGCAAATGTCAAAAGAGAAGAAAACCGCAAAAAAAGCAAATTATATCTCAGGTAAGGAATCGAGAAGAATTTCTCGTGAGAATAGAAAAATTACAAGAGTATATGAAAAGAAACTTAACCGTAGAAATATACCAAAAGAAGAGTATATGACTCAGATGAAGGATAGCAATAATGTTGTTGAGTTTGATAATCTTCATACTTACTTCTTTACAGATATCGGAACGGTAAAGTCAGTAAATGGTGTATCATTTGATATTCCGATTGGTAAGACAGTTGGTGTTGTTGGAGAATCTGGTTGTGGGAAGAGTGTTACAAGCCTTTCTCTTATGCAATTAGTACAGCGACCTCAAGGACAGATCGTTGACGGAGCAATTCGTTTTAATACAGGGAAAGATGTCTATGATATTGCAAAGACACCTATTTCAGAGATGCGTAAATTAAGAGGAAATCAGATATCTATGATTTTCCAGGAACCAATGACAAGTCTTAACCCAGTATTTCGTATTGGACCTCAAATTGATGAAGTAATTGAACTTCACAATAAGAGTATGGCAAAGAAAGAAGTTCAAAGCCGTTCTGTTGATATGTTAAAACTAGTTGGTATTGCAAATGCAGAAGGTGTATATAAGATGTACCCTCATGAACTTTCTGGCGGTATGAGACAGAGAGTTATGATTGCGATGGCACTGGCATGTAATCCTAGATTAATTATTGCGGATGAGCCAACAACCGCTCTAGACGTTACAATACAGGCACAGATTCTTGATATCTTACGAAATCTTAAGAATAAAATTAACAGCTCTATTATGTTAATTACACATGATTTGGGTGTAATTGCTGAGATGGCGGATTACGTTGTGGTTATGTATGCTGGTCGTGTCGTTGAAAAAGGTACAGTAGCAGAAATCTTCGATAATCCAAGTCACCCTTATACCATTGGTCTTATGAATTCAAAACCAGTTGTAAATAAAATTGTAGATCGTTTGTATAGTATACCTGGTAAAGTACCAAATCCAGTTAATATGCCAAATTACTGCTATTTTAAAGATCGTTGTGAGCGCCATGTTGCGGCATGTGATGGTGCTTATCCTGGTGAAGTAAGATTATCAGATACTCACGTTGTATCCTGTTATCGCTATTCCGAAGGTAAAGGAGGGGAGGCATAATATGGAGAAACAAGTAAAAAATAAAAATGCAGAAATGCAAGCAAAAGGCAACGAAGATTTTATTCTTGAAGTACGTGATTTAAAAAAATACTACCCGATTAAATCGAGTGTATTAGGTGGATCAAAAAATTATGTAAAAGCTGTAGATGGTGTAAGTTTTAACATTAAGCGAGGAACTACCATGGGCTTAGTTGGTGAGTCAGGTTGTGGTAAAACAACAATCGGACGTACCATCTTAAAGCTTCAAGAAAAGTCCGGTGGTGAGGTTATCTTTAACGGACAAGATATTCACAAGCTTTCCAAGAAAGAGTTGCGTGCACTTCGTCCAAAGATGCAGATTATCTTCCAGGATCCTTATTCTTCACTATCTCCAAGATTACCAGTTGGTGAAATCATTGGAGAGGCAGTAAGACAGCATAAGATTGTTCCAAAGGAGGAATTAAACTCCTATGTTGATAAGATAATGGCTTCCTGTGGATTACAGAGCTTTCACGCAGATCGTTATCCACATGAGTTCTCAGGTGGACAAAGACAGAGAATTTGTATTGCAAGAACACTTGCCCTAAATCCTGATTTTGTTATCTGTGATGAGCCGGTATCTGCTCTTGATGTTTCCATTCAAGCACAGATTATCAATTTGCTTAAGGATCTTCAGAAGGAATATAATTTAACTTACCTATTTATCAGTCATGACTTATCTGTAGTAGAGCATATTTCTGATACAATCGGCGTTATGTATCTTGGTACCATGGTTGAGTACGGTGATAAGGTAGATATCTTTAAAGAACCATTACATCCGTATACAAAGGCGTTATTTAGTGCGATTCCTATGCCTGATCCACATGCGAAGATGAATCGAATTATACTACAGGGAAGTATTCCATCTCCTGCAAATCCTCCTACTGGTTGTAAGTTCCATACACGCTGTAGTCATTGTATGGATATCTGTAAGACAGAAATACCTCAGCCAAATGAGGTAGGTGAGGGTCATATCGTTCGTTGTCATCTATATAACTCAAAAGAAGTTTAATTATTAGGAATAAAACCTTAATCCAAATGATAAAGAAATAGCCAGCACAAGTAAGCAAGTGAACCAGAACTTACTTGTGCTGTTTTTTAACCTCATTAGGTAAGTCCTTACCTGTTTTTAAAGGAGCTGAGCTCCTGTTGAAATGACACATAGTGCCAATGAGGTAGAGTTGTTAGTTTAAGCGGATTGCGAATATCCGCTTTGACTCATCACTAATGTTTGACTTTTCTTACATGTTTTAGTAAATTTAGAACATACTAAAGTTAAGTGAAGTAAAAACTCCTATTTTGCAGGTGTAATTAACATGTATGAGGGGAGAATGGAGGGACTATGAGTAAGAAAGAAGAGATGGGCATTGATAATGAGTATTCTATGAGAATGCCTGAAAAGGTTGGATTAGATCATCTGGATACGAATGAAGTGTTTTTTTCTCAGAATTTCGACATCGTGGATGAATCTAATATTGCAGATAAACCATACTATATGGACGGAGCTCCGAACGTAGGAGCGACAACAGGAGTATCTCCTGATATCTTAGATAGAGATGTAAAAAAAGAAATTGGGGATGGACGAATTTACGATGAGTTCACAGCTGCTAGAGAAGAAGTTTCATTTACAAAAGGAGAATTTGTTGATGATGGTAGAAAACTTGCAGATATGAACATGGAAGCTTTTCCATGGTATCATAAACAGTTAGAAGAAGAGGAACTTAGAAAACGTCAAGCTGTTCCTGAGTTAAATGGTAGAGAGACGCGTAAAGTTATATTTAGTTCCTTGTTAGCAGCTCTACTTGTTGCTGGTGTATTTATAGGTGCTTTAGCGCTATTTTTATTATTTTGTATTTATGTTTGGTTTTAAGTACTCAATTGATTAAAAAATTATAAGGCTTATGTCTTGTTTCCTATAAAGTTTATGTTAATATAGTATGCTCCCTTTGAGATAAAGAGCTAGTTAAATTGCATCCTATAAGTGATATTTTTATTATCTATCTTATAGAGGCACTTTAGGCTGTTTATAAAAAAGGGAGCATTTTATACGATAGAACATCAAAAAATACGGAAGGGATAGGTTGCAATCTCTTGGAGATAATGATATAATAACATCGAACATAAGTTCGAAAAAAATCGCCATGAGAGGGTCTTATGATTATACAGGAATCGATGACAATTGAACAAAAGCTTTCGATACTTTCAGACGCTGCTAAATATGATGTTGCATGTACTTCTAGTGGTGTCGGTCGTGATGGAAAGGATGGTAGCATTGGAAATACTGTAGCAAGTGGAATTTGTCATGCTTTTTCAGCAGATGGAAGATGCATTAGTTTATTAAAAATTTTATTTACAAACGAGTGTATCTACGACTGTAAGTATTGTATTAATCGCGCGTCGAATGATGTTCCAAGAACAACATTTACTCCTGAAGAGGTATGTAGTCTTACGATGGAGTTTTATCGTAGGAATTATATTGAAGGGTTATTTTTAAGTTCTGGCATCATTAAAACTCCAAATTATACGATGGAACTCATAGGTAGAACTCTAAAGATGCTACGTACAGAATATCATTTTAATGGGTACATTCATTGTAAAGCAATTCCTGGTGCTGATGCGGAACTTATTGAAACAATAGGGTGGTTTGCAGACCGTATGAGTGTAAACCTAGAACTACCGACGGCTGAAGGGTTAAAATTATTAGCGCCTCATAAAAACCGAAAGAATATACTAAATCCTATTCGCCAGATACAAGCTGGTATCGAAGAGAGTAGAGAAAATTTTGGTATGATGGGTGGTAACAAGGGTGCTTATTGGCATACGAGAAGAAAGCTAGATCAAAAATCGATTGCTCAGAAAAGAGAAGAGGATGCCTTACTTCATATTGGACATAAAGACCAGATAAGAAGAGTAATTGAGAGTAAACCAGAGAAAAGTGTTGGGTTTTCAAATCGTATACTTACAGGGTGGGAAGATGAGAAGGAGTCAAAGATTCTAACGCCGAATCATCGTATATATCAAAGTAGCCAAGGAATATCAAGTAATATAGAAACTCCTACTCTGATAACAAAACCAGAGGGACTATCCATGTGGAATCAGTTTGGCGGAAATCGTGGATTTGTGCCAGCAGGTCAGAGTACTCAGATGATTATTGGTGCTACCGGAGAGACCGACTATGAAATTGTTCATGTAACGGAAGCATTATATCAGAAGTTTGATTTAAAGAGAGTTTTTTTCTCTGCATTTATTCGAGTAAATGAAGATAATGCATTGCCGGTATTATCTGGGGGACCTCCCTTATTAAGAGAACATCGGTTATATCAGGCAGATTGGTTATTACGGTATTATGGTTTTGAAGCTACGGAGCTTTTAACGAAAGAAAGACCCAACTTTAATGTGTTTTTTGACCCGAAATGCAATTGGGCGATAGGGCATTTAGAACAGTTCCCGGTTGAGGTCAATACTGCAGATTATTATACTTTACTTAGAGTTCCTGGTATTGGTCCTAAGTCAGCAGGGCGTATTGTGAAAGCAAGGCAGATGGCAAAGCTTCGATTTGAAGATTTGAAAAAAATTGGAGTTGTGTTAAAACGTGCACTTTATTTTATAACCTGTAGTGGGAAGATGATGTATCCAACTAAGATAGAAGAAAATTATATAACCAATCAGATGCTCCAAATAAACGAAAAGCTACCTAGTCATATTACGAATGGCGGTATCACATATCAACAATTATCACTGTTTGATAATCCTCAGATGCTTAGTAATGGATAGAGGTTTAGTTTTTTGAAAAACGTTGTTTATCACCTGAAATTAAGTGCTGACGCTCAAATTTTCTTCTATTATTAGAAGTCAATAAGCGCCGGAATAGAGGTTAACATGAAGGAAAAGCGAATTTATCAATGTGAAGATAGTTTAGAAGGAATCTTTTCAGCTGTTTATATTGCATGGGCATCAAGATATGGACATGATAATATAGAATTAGAAGTATTAGGCATGGAAGAAGAGTATAATTTGAGATTATTTTCGGAATATATCATGGTAGAGAGCAACCCAGAGAATGCTTCTAAAGTAGCGAATTCAATTAAAAAAAAGATATCCGCTCATGCTTATCAAATGGTAGCTAAGGCTGCATTAAGTAATGATAAGAGAAAGGCAAATGCTATTTATCACTTCTTAGTACGTGGGTTTGCGTACGGTGCTAAAGTAGAAGATCATTTATCTGATCCATATGTTCAAATAATTTTTGAATTAAATCGAAATGTGGGAAATGATGCTCACTTGTATACAGGATTTGTTCGATTTACAGAACTCGATAATGGCATATTATTTGCTAAGATAGAGCCTAAAAATAATGTTCTTGAAATTATAACACCTCATTTTGCGGATCGCCTTTCCAAGGAAAATTTTATGATTTTGGATGTGAAACGAAAAATTGCTACAATACACAGAAGTTATTCTACCTGGATTTTGACTACCATTTCAGATGAGGAATTAAACACGTTACTTACTGTTACAGAAAAAAAAGAAAAATATGAAAAACTTTGGAAAACATTTTTTGAGAGTATTGCTATTAAAGAGAGAGAAAACAAAGTATGCCAAAGGAATCATGTGGCTATGCATTATCGTAAGTATATGACAGAGTTTATGGAAGATAAAGAAGATAAGGTAGACAAGGAAGATAAGGAAGCCAAGGAAGATAAGGAAGATAGGGTAGTTAAGGAAGATAGGGTAGTTAAGGAAGATAAGGTAGTTATAGAAGTTAAGATAGAAAATGAAGGTAAATAAGAATAGGTAGATAAATTAAATGCATTTAAGTATATAAAGGGAAGAAAAATAATGGATAGAGAGCTCCTTGCTAACGGAAATATTAAGAATAAAAAATTATCCCCAAGGGATGTGTTGATAACAAATTGGGTAAGCGTTTTATTTGATGAAAATACGTATCAATGTTTTCTTGAATTTTTATTAAGCATTGCAGATGAAAAGTATAAAGAATTTTCTAATAAACTTATTCCTCAGGTAAATAATATTCTTGGGATACGTCTACCTTACTTACAAAGAATAGCGAAGCAAATTGCTAAGGGAGATTATAAGGGGTTTTTATCCTATCGAAATATTCAATACTTTGAAGAAATAATGGTACGAGGGTATGTTATTGGGAATATATCCAATCAATCAATCGAAGAAATAAAAGAAATAAAAGAAATAAAAGAAATGATTCATCATCATGTGCTTAAACTTGATAATTGGTCAACTTGTGATTCCTTTTGTTCCTCCTTAAAAATTGCCCAAAAATATCCTAATGAAATATTTGAACTAATTTTACCATATGCTAATTCAAAGGAATGTTATGAGATAAGATTTTTTATTGTCATGTGCTTGAATTACTACATAGAGGATGAACATATTAGTTTAGTAGACGAAGTTTTGCAATCTATAAGCAGTGAAGAATATTATGTTAACATGGCTATTTGTTGGGCTTATACCGTCATATTTCAATACGATTCTAATCGAGTATATCAGTACTTAAAGAAGTTGAAACAAGAATTAGAGATAGAGCAAAATTGTAGAAAACGTTTCCTATTACGAAAAACAATATCAAAAATATGTGATTCTAGGAAGATAACGGCAGAAGAGAAAGCCATTGTTCGTTCTTATCATGTATAAACCTTTCGTGGTGTGGAATACTAAGCAAGTAAAGAAATATTACTTGATAGGAGGAGACTCATGAAGAAGAAATTGTATTTCTTAATGGCCGTTGCCATGTTAAGTATGTTCGCGATGACTGCTTGTTCAAACACTGACGGTGCTAACAATGGTAATAATGCAACATCTACGCCAGCACCTGGTAACAATAATAATAACGTTACACCAGGAACGAATGGTACAAATGGAACGAACGGTACCAATGGTACAAATGGAACGAATGGTACAAACGGAACAAATGGAACGAATGGTACAACTTTAGTTCCAACAACAGCACCTACAACACATCCAACAAAAACACCATAAAAGAATTAACTTTCCTAAAAAGGGTCTGATTCAGTTATGACTGAAGCAGACCCTTTCTATGTTTTATTTTGTGCTTTTTGAAGGTTTTTATTCTATGTTTGGATTTTCTATCACATATAAATCACAGTTTCTACCTTTATGGAATATTTCATTTTCTAATCGCATACCAATATGCATCGCAACTTTTAAAGAGTGAGTATTTTTTTTGTCTATGACCGCAACGATACGAGGAATATGAAGTTCATAGAAAGCATATTCTAGGACACTCTTAGTACATTCAATAGCATAGCCATATCCCCAATGATCTACATTAAGTAAATATCCAAGTTCAATTTCAAAACGTCCATTTATTTCGGAATTTTGTATACCACATCGTCCAATTAATTCCCCAGTTTCTCTGCTAAAGATTCCCCAGAACCCATATCCATAGAAACTATAGACATTTTTAATATATGCTTTGTGTTTTTCTATCTCTTCTTGCAGATAATCATCTATATCATCGATAAATTCATGAACCTCTGGTTGCTGATAGATGCGATACATTGAAGCAATATCATCAACACTTAATTCACGAATGATAAGACGTTCTGTGTTAGCAATCGTAACTGGTTCACCATGAGATCGTTGATACACATTATTTAAATAGGAATAAGTGATTTCTTCAAAACCTTCTATAATAATATCAGCACCGCTTAAATCTTGATTTCCAGAATTCTCATTATAATAACCTACACAAGTCATACCAGCTGCTTTTGCAGCGGTAACACCATTGTATGAATCCTCAATTACTAAGCATTCTTCCGGAGAAACGCCAAGTAAGCTGGCTGCCTTTAAAAAAATATCCGGAGCTGGTTTAGAATGTTTTAAATCCATTCCAGATACAAATTTGTGAAAATAAGACGAAAGGTTTAGAACTTTTGCAGTTCGTTCAATCTGATCCATTGGAGAAGAACTTGCTATGGCTAGTTTAATTGGATGTTTTGATAGATTCTTAATTAAATCAACCACATAAGGAACTGCTGGATAACTTTCTTCTAGCTCAAGTTGCTTTAGTACATTATGTTTTACTTGAATCACTTCTTCTGGATTATTTGGTAAGTTAAAATCATTGACAAGTACTTCAACCATATAACGGTCTGTATTTCCAATAAATTGATAACAATATTCTTTAGATAAATCAAGTCCAAACTGTTTCATTGCTATCTGGAATGCTTTACAATGCAATGGTTCACTATCTATAATAACTCCATCCATGTCAAATAAAATCGCTTTTAACATAGGACTCACTCCAATCTTTTTCATTAGACCTAGCTTACCATTTTTTGCGATACATTGCAAGTTTATCGGTAATCATGCAGTTGAAATAGGTTTGAAGTTTAAAGACTATGGATAAATAAGGTGTAATTTGATATAATAGTAAAAGAAAAATTAGACAAATACTTCATAAGGAAGGAGTTATCGATATGCCATTCATTAATTCTAAAGTTAGTATGAAGCTAACAAAAACCCAAGAGGAGACGTTGAAACAAAAGCTTGGTAAAGCAATCGAGCTAATCCCAGGAAAAAGTGAAACATGGTTAATGGTAGGTTTTGAAGATGAATACAGTCTCTATTTTAAAGGGCAAGCTTTTGAAAAAATTGCGTTTGTAGAGGTGAAAATATTTGGAAAGGCAGATAGAGCAGCATATGAAAAATTAACTAGCGCTATCTGCAAAATCTATGATGAAGTCTTACAGATTCCTTCTGATAAAGTTTATGTTACCTATCAAGAGGTGGAATATTGGGGTTGGAATGGGATGAATTTTTAAATCCTTACGAATTGCGGTTTAGTATTTTTTCAAAATACAATCCAGCAAGGAACCATGCTGGTAGATAATCAAAGCGGATGACACCTTTAAAATTAAGTTTAGCCTTACTGTAATCCCATGGACACGCTTTCATTTTTTTTAACAAGGTACCGGTAAGGTACTCCATTGAAAGAATTCCAAAAGCATAGATGGAACCACGACAAAAGGTACAACGCTTTTTTAAAACTCTACTGACAGGAGTAATAAAGGCTGCAAGTCCATAGATTGGAAACATCCATATAGAAGTATGGCATGATAAAGTTTTGTCCTTACGTTCTAGTGAGCAAAGACCTGTCCAAAAGCATTCCATACACCAACCACTAAGACCACATAAGATAAAGTCGGTAAAAAAATTCTTTTTCATAATCATTTGCCTCCTTTCTGCTTGTTCTTCTGCTGATAATGTAAAGGTAATATAGAAGTTGCTAAATAGATGCAAAACAAGATACAGTTGAAGTAAAGTAGGACTATTGAAGTATTGGTCCCGTTTTCCTATAGTATCTGTAAGATCTAAGGAAGGTATGCATCAATCTCGGTATTACCGAAGTTTTAAATACAATTTAAAGGGATATCGGTAGGATGAAAAGCGAAAAGGATTCTATTTTTTATTATGATGTATTTCATTTTTTATATTTCATGTAAGGAGAGACATAGTGGAAATTGAACGTAAATTTAAGATAACGAAGATACCTGATAACTTAGAACAATATAATAAGAAGGAAATCATACAGGGTTACTTATGCACAGAACCTGTAGTAAGGATTCGAAAAAGTAATGAAAAATATCTGCTAACTTATAAAAATAAATCAAATTTAAATCAGGAACATGCCGTCATAAGTGATGAAGTTGAGTTACCATTGACGAAAGCTTCATTCGAACATTTGCTTACTAAAGTAGACTCTGAAGTTATTAAAAAAACTAGATATCTGATTCCTCTTTTACAGGGCTATACTGCTGAACTTGATATATTCCATGGCAAATTAAGTGGACATATGTTTGTTGAGGTTGAATTTCCAAGTGAAAAAGATGCGATAGAATTTTGTAAGCCAGATTGGTTTGGAGAAGATGTGTCGAAAGATATACGATATCGTAATTCCTACTTAATATCAATATCAAGCCTTGCAGAACTTCACTTGGATGTGGATGAGTAAAGGAATAAAAAATTTAAATATGAAAAGACTAAAGGTATAAATAAATTTGGAAGTATTGCTTTGTGCACTTTAACGAAATAATGCATAAAAGTTTTATCACTTTAACGAAAGAAAACAATTGACATTTATCGTTTTTTTGTCTTATAATTGAACCTAAGCAAAGACGATGGGGTAGTTGTGTTTTTTAACTACGCCCATTTTTATTTTTGCCCTTTTGTATTAAGAGATAACAGTAGACGTTTAATTGGGATGCGATACGTTTTGAACTGTTTTAGGATTAAAATGAAAAGGAGAGAAAAGTCATGGGATATGTTGATGAAGTAATCGAGAGAGCGATTGCCAAAAACCCGGGAGAGCCAGAGTTTATTCAAGCTGTAAAGGAGGTTCTTAACTCCTTAAGACCAGTGGTTGATGCAAATGAAGCACTGTACAGAAGAGAGGCAATTTTAGAACGTTTAATTGAGCCAGACAGACAGTTTAAGTTTAGAGTACCTTGGGTTGATGACAAAGGTCAGGTACAGGTTAATACGGGATACCGTGTTCAGTTTAACAATTCTATTGGACCTTACAAAGGTGGATTACGATTACATCCATCTGTAAACATTGGTATTATTAAATTCTTAGGTTTTGAACAAATCTTTAAGAACTCTTTAACCAGTTTACCAATTGGTGGTGGTAAGGGTGGTTCTGATTTTGATCCTAAGGGCAAGTCTGACCGTGAAGTTATGGCATTTTGCCAAAGTTTTATGACGGAGCTTTGTAAGTATATCGGAGCAGATGTTGACGTTCCAGCTGGTGATATCGGTACAGGAGCAAGAGAGATCGGTTACATGTACGGTCAATATAAGAGAATTCGTGGTATGTACGAAGGCGTTTTAACAGGAAAAGGTCTATCCTATGGCGGTTCTTTAGTTCGTACGGAAGCGACAGGATATGGTTTATTATATTTAACTGATGAGATGCTTAAGTGCAATGGCATCGATATTGCTGGAAAAACAATTTGCATCTCTGGTTCTGGTAATGTTGCTATTTATGCTACTCAAAAAGCACAAGAGTTGGGTGCTAAGGTTGTTACATTAAGTGATTCTACAGGCTGGGTTTATGATCCAGAAGGAATTGATTTAGCTGCAATCAAAGAAATTAAAGAAGTAAAGCGTGCTCGTTTAACGGAGTACAAGAACTACAGACCAAACAGTGAATACCATGAGGGTAGAGGTGTATGGACTGTGAAATGTGATATTGCACTTCCTTGTGCTACACAAAATGAGTTATTGTTAGAGGATGCGAAAGCACTTGTTGCAAATGGATGTAAAGCAGTTGCCGAAGGTGCTAATATGCCTACGACATTAGAGGCTACTGAGTATTTACAAGAAAATGGCGTATTATTTGCGCCTGGTAAGGCTGCAAATGCAGGTGGAGTTGCAACTTCAGCACTTGAGATGAGCCAGAACTCTGAAAGACTTAGCTGGAGCTTTGAAGAAGTTGATGCTAAGTTAAAGGGTATTATGGTAAACATCTTCCATAACATGGACGATGCAGCAAAACGTTATGGTTTCGAAGGAAACTATGTTGTTGGAGCTAACATCGCTGGTTTTGAGAAGGTCGCAACAGCTATGATCGCACAAGGTGTTTGCTAATAAATAGAAAAGAGTGATAATGGATTTGTTTTGAATGTCTAACACTGATACAAACATATAAAAAGGAGAAGCGGTTTACCTAGAAACTAGGCGAACCGCTTCTTTTTCAATCAAAACATATGAATCTTTAAGCAAATATAAATCAAATTTACATTATATTACTTATATTTCTTATCTCACCTCTTGGTTGCACTTCTTCTTTCTTGCGATTCGTTGGATAAAACATACGATTCCAAGAAGTGAAGGTAAAACATATTGAAAGACCAGATTAATAGGCATCATATAAGATAAGAAAAATTCATCTAGTTCGTATTGTGTTATCTCACGTAAAAAAACAAAACAACAGCTAACCAGCACTAGTGGAGCACCGAGGCATAACAATAAGGTGGTATGCCTTGATGGAGATACAATATTTAATGGAGCATTCGATTCCTCTTTTTGCGGTTCTTGTCCCTTTTTTTGAAAAACGAAGCTAAGGCAAGTAACACTAATGAGTGCAAAGACACAGACAGCTGTAAAATCTGAAACAATACAAATTAGAGTAATAAATGCATCGAATCTTTCAAACGTACTTAGGATAGAGACACCTTTCACGGATTGATAGATCGGATAAGTGAAGTTTTCTGTAAGTTTTGGTCCGTTGATACAAAGGGATAGTAGAATTGAGGCGAAGCACAATAATGTAAACTGTAAGATACATCGGTATAGCCTTGTCTGAAAGGTATGATATCTCTTTTGTTTGCAACGGGTATCAGAAGCGTAGTTGGACTCAATATCACAAGGCAATTCAGGTTTTCGCTCAATGTTACCTAAAAAGAAAAGCAATAACATCAAATTCCCACCAACGGATGCAATGGTTGGAATTCTTCGCATATTATCAGCTAAAGAGCCAATACTAATCGTTTGCAGATATTCTGTATGAAAGCTTGGTACTGCAAAAATAAATAAGATACCTAGGAAAAATATTGCGGGCAAGAATAGAAATTCAGAGAAACGTAGTATTGTCTTACTTCCTTTGGAAAATGCATAAACGCAAAGCAAGAATAAAAAACCAAGTAAAATTTCTGCGGATATGGTTGGAAGAAGAGTCGTTTGTAGTAATGTTGAGTAAGAACTAATTTTAAATAAAATCACTAAGATACTCCAAATAGCATAGACAAGGAGAATAAACTTAGCTATTACAGTTCCCACCAACTCACTTAGTATTTCTAAGAGTGTATATCCATGATAAGCATATAATACCTGATACATAAGCCAAGCAAAGACACAGCCAATGACACCATAATACAACACAGAAACATATCCGGTAGAATCTCCAGAGGGAGCTAGTAACCCCGGCAATCGTGAGAATATCGGAGTAATCGATAATAAAAGAAAAGTGTACGTGAATTGTCTAAGAGTTACATTATTGTCCATAAGATGCACCTGTTTCTATCATATAATTTTTACCTAATTGAGAATGCGCTGTATACCGAAAGTTCACTGTCTCTATCTGAAAATCAGGAACTTCTTTCGAGGTAAATCCTTGCTCTTTGTACTTTTGGCTGGCTCGATTCTCTATATCAAGCAAGTCTACCTTATGTGTCTTCATATAGCCAGTCAGCATAGCGAACTGACTTTGCATATATTGGTTTTGTCTTGTAGTTAGCTCTCTTATTTCTTCTTTTTCATATAAAGAAGGTTGGCTTGTCGCTTCTTTAATATCGGTATCGAATTCAAGATTTATATCAGTGATAATGTCGTTCCCTTTGTTTGATACATCAATGTTACATTTGTATTTGGTAATTTCTAAAGCAATCGTAGAATTTACTTGGTTTGTAAACGCTTGCAGACTATCGCTATCCGTTAAATTTTTCATCTGATCCGTTTGATGATAGGAGAGATAAATTGGGTAAGATCGAACTCTATTTCTAGCCAAATCTAACAAGGAGGACATGGAAGTACTTAGGTATTGATAAAGGGAGTCACCTTTAAAAACGGCATAGCCTGTAATATAAAGAGATTGATTATCTTCCGTAAGATAAGGTAACAGTAGATTTCTTTTATTATCCGACAGAGCATTTAACACATCAAGTAATGTATTATCGGTCTTTTTTAATAGTTGTCTCTGCTTTGTGTCAATTGCTTGTAGTTCCGATATAATGTTTCTTTCTTCCTCTAAACCACGTAAGATAAAATCATGGATATTAGAGAGGGGAAGAAGATAAACGGAGGCATTCGTCTTAGTGGTATGCTCCCTGACAATGTAATCGAGCCCCTTAAGAAGCCCGCCTTTGCAAACAGTATCACTTACCAAATAATAATTCGTGTGTGCAATGGTAAGAGGATTTCGATTTTTTAGTTTTAGGTTTTCAAAGGCTGCATAGACTGTGTCACCGCTACCACTTATGGTAAGTGGAGTTGTACTGTCGCCAGAACCTGCAGCATCAGTATAGATAGCGGTAACGAGATAATTTGTCGATGACTTATCAATAGCAATGATTCGTACCAGGTCTACACTGCTAATTTCCTGGCGGTTCATATTGATATAGCATAAATAGAGTAGAAGCAGTATAGCGAAAAAACCTAATATTTTAAGATGATGATAGGTGCGGTGATTTGATTTATTCATAAAGCAATAATTCCCGAGAAATTTCGGGAGGCACCTCCTTAATGTGTATTTTGCTTTCGACGATTTTTTCTTGCAATTTTTTTAGGGCGTAACTCAAAGTCTTTTATTGGATATCGGAGTAAGGTATCTTGGAGAACATTTTCATGGGTATCAACAAATGGTGTAAGGTAAGCGACACCAAAACTATCTAAGCTACATAGATGGAGGCAGATAAAGATGATGCCAATCATTACTCCGAAGAAACCTGCAAAGGCCGCTAAGATTCCAAGAACAAAGCGAGAGATACGCAGTGCAATCGCAAGGTCTTGATTTGGGACCGTAAATCCTGCAATTCCAGTAAGTGCAACAACAATTACAACCACGGGAGAGATAATATTTGCAGAGACTGCAGCTTGTCCGACAACTAACCCACCAACAATGGACATCGCCTGACCAACAGGTTTAGGTAAACGAAGGCCTGCTTCTATTAAAATCTCAAACGAAAACAGTAACCCTAAAACTTCAATCCATGAGGAAAACGGTACTTTCGCTTTTGCCTCTTGAATCGATAGTATCATCTGGACTGGTAGCAGTTGATTATGAAAGGTAGTGATTGAGATATAAAAGGCTGGTAATAAAAGAGAAACCAATACGGTAATGTAACGTAATAAGCGGAAGGCAGAACTTGCAATAAAATTTTCTGCATAATCTTCTGGCGACTGTAAAAGCATTGGGAGTTGACATGGCAACACATAAACAAAAGGAATGCCATCCACTACAATTGCAATTCTTCCATCGGTAAGATTGGAGCAACAGCGATCCGGCCGTTGGGTATACATAATTTGTGGCATCAAGGTTTGCTTAGGTGGTACTAGATACTCTTCCACAAAGGAGGCAGCAGCAATATTATCGATATCGATGGATTGCAGTTGCTTCCTAATTTTATCGACAAGTGACATGTCACAAATATTACTAAGGTATACGAGTGCAACATCGGTTCTTGATTGTTTACCAACATACATTTGCTCAATCACCAGATAAGGAGAGCGGATACGTCTTCGTATCAAAGCGGTGTTGGTTCGTAATACTTCGATAAAGGAGTCTTTTGCTCCTTTCATTACACCTTCTTCTGCTGGTTCGGAAACAGACCGTTTGTCAAATGTTCGTACATCAAATAAAATTGCTTTTTGTAAATCATCGAAGATTAAACCGACCATACCGCTCATGACACAGGTAATCAGTTTATCCATATCTGATGTTTCCGAGGCGAAGGCGTGATAAGCACCTCCATTTTTAAAGAAATACTCGAAAAGAGCTTCTTGAGTAGAACAACGCTTCGCTCCTTCTTCTGTTAAAGGTTTAATAATTGTTAGGTCAAATACTTGACTATTCACCAGACCATCTACGCAGAAGATAGTGAGAGTAAGATGGTAGGCGCTTTTTATATCAATCGGACGTACTAAAACATCAGTACTTTTTTTATATATTTCTTTAATGGTGGTAGAATTAATTACCTGGGTCATATGAACTCCTATGAAAATGTTATCGTGTTTCAAATTATTCCTATCATTACATGATAACGGTAGCATTTACATTCTTAGGGAAATTTATGTATGTAGGCAATAAAAAAGTGGTGTTTCTGGAACACCTGCCTCTTCCTTTGCAAGTTCTGATTCAGATTGAGGTTTGAATGCTTCTTCCTGCTCAAAACCATTCGCAAGTTGTTTGTAAAGTAAAGCAGATACTAGTAACAATGCAGTGAATAAACCGGTGATGATATATGTTTTTTTCTTGTTCATACGTTATCTATCCTTTCAATAGCAAAAAGCTAGCCAAAACTTAGTGTGGCGAGTAATCTTCCATAAATTCCAGTAATCATAAGAAGTCCAATGACGATTAGTAGGATACCTGCAATTATATTAATCACTTTATAGTGCCTCTTAATAAAGTCAAAAGCTGATTTTAGCTGTACAATTAACAGTGCACTAAAAAGGAAGGGGATACCTAGACCTGGGAACTGATTTAAGGCTACCGTAAATCTTTTACAATTGCAAATGTAAGTTATTGAAGTGCTGTAAAATATAGGATAATACATTTTCATATCGTTCTAATAATTGTATAATACTGGAGAAAAATATTGGTATTATAAGGAGATCAGAAGAAAAAAGAAAGCTTATTTTTAGGGAAAAGGAATACAAACTATACGATAAAACAGGAGTCTTTATGTAATAAGCGAATGAGAATCATTTAGAATACGAAGCAGTTTAGAGAATAGAAAAATTGAAAGAGTTGGAGGGAGTATATGGTATTAAAGTGTGAAAAACATTATAAGAAGATTGTTCTTTCGTTATTTGTACTAATGATACTAATCGGAGCAATCAGTGTTAGAAGTTATGGTATTCCTTGGGATGAATGGGAGGAAATAAAAATTCTAGCCTCCGATGTAAAAGAGTATGCGAAGTTATTCGGTGGAGAAAATAACTCCTTAGTTCAAGAGTTGAATCAAAAAGGAATCGTTGATATCGCGACAAATGAAAATAGAGATCATGGGGCAGCAGCTTATTATCCTATTTTTCCAATTTTACATGCGGGTGGAGATGACGCTAGAGGGGTTATGCTTACCTGGCATTTTTACACTTATTGTTTGTTTGTAATTGGAATTATAAGTATCTATTTTATTGTAAAACGATTGCTCGGAGATTGGAAATATGGTGTGCTAGCTGGAGCTCTTATTTACCTAAGTCCCCGTTTTTTTGCAGAAGGGTTCTACAATAATAAGGATATCGTACTATTTACACTTAGCTTATTGGTCATTTGGCTTGGAATTTTAATGCTTGAGACCAAACAATTCCGTTATGCTGCACTTTTTGGAATAGCGGGAGCATTTGCTGGACATACAAGAATTCTTGGATTTTTAATCTTTGGATTATTTGGGCTAGGTTACATAATAAGACTAACGATTGAAAAAAGATGGAATAAGAAGAACTTTTTCGTTGGCGTTACTGCGTTTGGTTCCATGGTTCTCTGTTTTTATCTCATAACGCCCGCGATGTGGAAGAACCCAGTAGACTTCTTTTCTTACTACATCGGTACAAGTGTAAACTTTTATCGCTGGAATGGTGTAATCTTGTATCAAGGCAATATATTTCATCGTGAGTTTAATCCTTTACCATGGCACTACCTACCTGTCATATTTGCTATTACTACGCCTATTTTAATTGTTATCCTTATCATTTTAGGTAATATAGCAACGGTTGTACGAAGCGTTCGAGAAAGAGGCAAACAATACTGGGTAGGAAACGGTTTGTACTATGGAATTCTATTTCTATACCTATGGATACCACTTGGTTACATTATGATAGGTCGTCCTACGATATATAATGGATGGAGACACTTTTATTTTCTTTATGGACCTATGATTATTCTGGCTGTGACAATGTTGCGTTGGTTCCTCACGCATAAATACAAATGGATTAAGATAGTGAGTAGTGCCTTGGTAGGAATACAACTTCTTTCGATGGTTATTGTTTTGTTTATAAATCACCCTTATCAATATGCCTATTATAATATATTAGCAGGAGAGCAGGCAGAGAAAAGATATGAATATGATTATTGGAATGTTTCGGTAGCAAATTGCTTAATTCATATGGTGGAAGCGGAACCTGAGGTTGAAAGATTTCGAATCAGTGCATGGGACTGGGCTTCGTATGATGGATTATGTAAGGGTTATGAAGTTGTTCCGGATAAGGTGAAAGCGAAGATAGAAGTTATTGATTATTATAGTAACCCAGACAAAGCAGATTACTTTATAACGAATCAGGTATATCGAAGGATAAATGAAGTGGCAAAGGAGAGTGGTGTGGAAAACGAACCAATTTATGATTTTAAGTTTCATTGTGATAAAGTGACTTCAGCAGTAAGTAGTGGCGTTGACATCATGACAGTGTATAGGAAAAAGTAAAGCGAAAGAAAGTCATCTAAGCAGAGTGTTTCTTTCAGATGTTCCTATGTACAACAAGTCTATCTAGTTACAAATTTTTATAGACATCCAACAAGGATTTTTTAGGTAGATGTTTAATTTTTATGATTACATAACTATATAAAAAATGCGAACCATTCGGGGTTCGCATTTTTCTTAATAAAGGAACTTATGCACGATAACTAATTTACATCAGCTATTTTGCAGGATTTCTTTTACAGTCACGAAAAGTGACATGTATTTTAGTAGTATCTAAATATTATGATAAAGCCAATCCTTTACTAATGCAAAGAATTCTCGTACATAGTACTGTGGAGTAGTAAGTAGAAATTCCTGAGCAGAAGAAAGAGATAGGTTTTCATAGCCGATTTTCCTAGCAATTCTTGATGCACGATAGATATGGAAATTACTTGTAATAACTACAACACTACTCTTAGGATCATCGATAAATGATTGACTAAAGGTTAGATTTTCAACCGTATTGGTCGAATGTTCCTCCAGTAATATTCGGTCTTCCTTCACTCCTCGAGCTATAAGACCCTGTTTTATTGCATAAGCCTCTGTGATATCTTCGCCCTCTCCTTGTCCTCCAGAGCAGATTGCTTTTGAATTCGGATTCTTATTTAAATAGTCGGCGGCAGCATTAATGCGAGCATTTAATGTAAGAGAAGGGGTTTTACCTCTGACTTGAGCACCTAAGATTATTACGTAATCTGCATTGGGAACAGGTGTCTGTAGACTTTTAGCGACTAAGAATCCTTCCACTAATAAAAAAAACGAAAGACAAATCCATGCACCATATTGGATCAGTATTCGTAATGAGTTATTTAGGTTACTTGGATGCCTTATTAGGTAAGTAAGTAAAAAGGAAGCACTAATAAGCCCGAAGGCAAGAGCAATCCAAAACCATAAAAAAGATGTTTTTGGACCAGAGTAAAACAGTACAAGCATAAAATAAAGAATCGATAGGACAGAAATAGTCCGTAACATATAGATTGTAATACGCATCTTAACCTCTATTCCAGCACGTATTGTGTGCTTTATTTCTTCGTAAAAACTAACTGTGGTTAGCGTATCATAGGTTATGAAATATAGCAAGTAAGAAGTGCTATAAACAATTCTTAACACTGATATAGGGGAAGATTAAAAAGTTAGAGTATTGCAAAGTTATAATATCGAAAAAAGATGGAGCAACTAAAATATCCTTTGGAAGAAAAACTGCTTCACTTTGGATTATTTGGTTGCTCCAGGAAAGAAAATTATAAAGTCATATTAAGTTCAAAGGAATGATATGACTAAGATTCTAGATTATTAACGACGACGTCCAGGGCCACGCCAAGGACCACGCCAAGGACCAGGACCGATCCAAGGACCAGGGCCAATCCAAGGACCAGGACCAATCCAAGGACCAGGACCAATCCAAGGACCAGGACCCCATGGACCAGGACCCCAAGGACCAGGAGGTGGGAAAAATGGTGGTCTGTTACCACAACAAGGTCTATTTACCATGAAAGTAACTCCTTTCTTTTTCTTATTACATTATATGAATTGCTTCAACAAAATTTACGAATTGTACAAGGGATAAATGTAAAAATTTAAAAGAAAAAGTTGAGTGTTATGAAGCAAATTGACGAGCAAATAGGAAGAATCAAGAAATTCGTAAATGGATATCAATAAGGTAATCTCTTATAACATACGGAGATACTACATGAATAGAGTGAAATAAGTAGGAAAACTTTACTATATGGAAACATATTGTCTATAACGACAAAAAACGATATTAAACTCTGTGAAAATACACAATGAAATAAATATTTACAAAATATTACATATTGTTTATAATGAGAATAACACAGATAAGGGGACATACAGTGAAAGTGAAAGTAATTAATAGGAGGAGTAGTTGTGAAAATTGCCTTTTTTAGTAAAGAAGGCTCATGCGGCGCTACCAGTAGTTTGGCTGCAATAAGCATAGCAGCAGTTCTTAGCAAAAAACTGCGAATATTAACATTAGAAAATCATTGGAGCGAAAGTACGATTGCTGAATGCTATTTCTATGAAAATAGCACGAATATCGTAAGACAGGGTTGTGTACGTTACCTAGAGCATGGTATGCTTGATAATTTGGTAAAACATTTCGCCGTAATGACCAACAAAAGACGTGAAGGAATCATGACAGTAGAAGTAATTGAAGACAGTCTCTACTACATGCCTCAGAATGCATTTAGCCATGATTTGTTTGACTATGAATTTTCTTGTAACATGCTACCAATGCTAAAAATTCTTGAAACTTCTTATCCTTTTCTTTTCATCGATACCAAAAACCAAACGATGAGTTCTAAAATAATTCTAGAGGAAGCCGATTTTGTAGTTGTACAGTTACCTCAGAATGAATTACTAATTGAAGAAATCATGAAATCTTATTCCACTATTCTTAACAAATCTCTATTTTTAATAAGTGATTATCGTGAGCATTCATCTATCTCTATCCCACACATTATGAACGAGTATCAGATTTTACCCGAACGGTTGGCAATTCTTCCCCATTCTGTTCCATTTGAGACTGCAATATCGGAAGGAAGTGCAATCAATTTTATTTATAGTAATTATAATTGTGATGAGAGCCATGTAAATTATGCATTTATGAAGGAATTAAAAAGAACAACAGAGCTAATTTTATGTGGTACTCAATTGCGAGAGTGTGCGATTGGAGGAAATAAGAATGAAGCGAAAACAAATTGTTACGCGTTTTGAAAGAAGGAGAAAAATAAAAAATATATTACTTTCCGTATTAATAGCGATTGTTTCGTTGGTAATTGGTGCAGTTGGCATTTTTTTTTACCTAGAAAAGCTAAGAATAGAGGATGATAAGAAGATTGAGGAACGCAAAAGATACGTCTATCTTGCTAAGAATAAAATTTTTTCAGGTGAAATTTTAAACAATGATAATATGAAAAAGGTATATCTTGAGTGTAATATGCCAATGGAATATTACATAACAGAAGAAGAGATAGGAACGATGGCAGTCATCCCGATAGAAGTCGATATGCCAATATTAAAAATAATGTGTACAAGCACAACAATTACCGATGAGCTTAGAGAAGTTGCTTGTGAAGTGGTGAAGCTTAACGATAACCTGGTAGAAAATGATTATGTAGATATTAGACTTCGATTTTTAAACGGGGAAGATTATATTGTCTTATCGAAAAAAAGCGTACATAGTTTATCAACACTCGAAAAACAAAATCAAGGGGAGGAGACATGTTATCTTTGGATGACGGAGGAAGAAATTCTTAATTTTTCTGCTGCAATGGTAGACGCTTATTTGTACAATGGTTCCAGCTTTTATACAGTAAAATACCTGGAACCACAATTACAAGAAGCCTCCGTAGTTACTTATCTTCCAAGACTAGGAACCCTAGAAATAATGAAGCAATATCCTGAGATTGTTGAAACAGCTAAACTCTCATTAATAGAAGGCTTGCGGAAACAGTTAGAGAACCGTCTTCATTATTTTCTAAACCATGATATACGTGAAATTGATTGGAGCGGGAAGGAAGAATCAACAAAGGATCAAAACGATAATTTAAAACCAAATGATAATGCGAATGCATTTACTAAGGAAGGAATTGAGGATATTGGTTGGGAGGAGATACCATGATAGCTTTTGTTGGAAATGAAGTATCTGATATTATGCTATATTTGGCAAGAACTCTAAAACAAAGAAATAGACGTGTTTTGATACTTGATGAAACGAGACATGAATCAATTCCAAGTTTTGTGGAAAAGGAAAATGTAGAGGGAAAATATCAATTTGAAGATATTAAGAATAGAATTGAACAACACAGAGAAATAGACTATTTGTTAGGGTGCAAATTCTCTTCGTATGAAGCTAATTGTCTTGATAAATTTAAATTGGAATATGACGATATCTTTCTGCGAGTAGCACGAGACTATGATGAAATCTGGATTTCTCACTGTGAATTGATGATATTTTTATCAGATATCCAGAAGGATTCCATTGATTACTTAAAAATGATTTCAGAAATAAAACAACCGGACATCATAGTACTGCGTAACATAATAAGCTGTAAGATTAAACCAAACTATGTTCTTCGGCAATTAAGGAAGAAGGAGAAGGAAACAAAGATTATTCTTATTCCATATCAGAATAAGGATAGGAGATATCAAATTGAAAATCAATATAATCATAGAGTCCGATTTACCAATTTATCTTCTAAGCTTCGGAGGGGGATACTAGAAATACTTTATTATTTAGTACCGGAGAATGATAAGAAGGAGATAAAGAAAGCCTTTGAGGTGGCAGGAAAGGGGAGATGGGGATGAAGGTATTATTCTGGGGGAATGCGCATGGACAGGCTGGAACTAGTTCGAATATGATAGCTACTGCAATGATGAATGATCTGCTTTACAAGAAGAAAAGTATATTATTACAAACACATTTTGATCTAAATCAACTGGAAGCTTGCCTTTTAGAAAAAAAGAAATGTGAGCTAGTTAGTGATTATCATATTGGAATTGACCAATTGATTCAAGGAATATTATCTGGAAGAAATACAAGGCAGCTGCTTATGGATTGTAGTTTAACGTTAACAGAAGAATGTATTGATTTTTTACCTGGAACACAGGCAAAGCATCGTGATGTATATGAACATGGACTACAGGAGGCTTTTCATACGATCCTTAATCTTGCGCAGCAATGCTATGAAGATGTTTTTATTGATGGATGCACAGGAATGAATCAATTTATGGAGCAACTTTGGGATGAGGTGGATTACGTTATTGTTTGTCTAAGTCAAAATACTAGAGTACTGAATGATTTCTTTAATAACTATACTTATGATCGGACGAAGACTCTTTTTTTGATTGGTAATTATGATAAGCGCTCAGAACTTAATCTAAAAAATCTATGCAAGCGTTATAAAGCGCTGACATTTCAAAATACCATGGTTATTCCTTACAATGTTGAATTTCGTGATGCTATGTCTTTGACCAGAATCAAAGAATTTTTTTACCAAAATGTCTATTGTGAAAAAGAGGATGACAACTTCGAATTTATTGAGCAGGTAAAAGGGTTCTCCTCATTACTTTATCGGTTATCAGAAGAAAAGCAGTTAAGGATACCAGATGAGTACCGTTACTGGACTGCATTAGGAGGCGCCTCTAGTGTTCTTTAATCTTTTTTTATTTAGCGTATTACTGCTAATTCTCTTCAGTCTCATAGTATTCGTTTGGTATGATGCAAGAAGTAAGGAAGAGAAGAAGACAGAGGATAATCCTTATCAGTTACCCATCCTGCAGGACAGACTAAAGCAGTATTTCTATGATAATACCAAGGAAGAACTTCATTACAAACATCTTACAAAACAGGAATTACTAAAAATAAAACATCAGAAAATCTACCTTCATAAGGCGTTACATGAATGTAATTTAGGATCTGCTGTGGCAAAACGTTTTGTTAAGGAGCAAATCAAAGGGTGGTTACAAAGTACGTATCAGATTTCGCCTGAGAATATTAATTCTATCCTTCCTTTTCATGATGTATTCGCCCTATCTTGCCAGGATAAATTTGAAATCTTAATGTATCGATATAAGACCGAGTATGGAGCCGAGGCATTTTCAAAACTATTATCAGATTACGAATTATGGAATCCAAAACAGAGGGAAGATACCCCATATGAAATAACGAAAGAGCAGATACATAGAATATTTGATATCGCGGGCATTCGCCTTGGTTTTACAGATAAGTTAGAAATAGTTGCTCAGAGATTGTATCAAAATTATAAAGGACATGGTCCAGTAGATGAACTGAGGGACATGAATATTGATGGAGTTTCAGCAGGAGTATCCGGAGCTTTATCAGATAATGGAGAAAGTATGGAGAGGAATGATAAGATTACTGCTGATTCTAATCTAAAGAATAGTATTTGGGTATTCTTTCGAGGACTTATGATTCATCTTAGCTTTCTCTCCTTCTCTACAACAGAAGAGTTGCAAAAGATATGCCGAAACATCTATCGTTATGGAAAACCTGGACAATTATCTGCGGTAAGGGGATATATTGTAAATGAGATGATGGATGGCTCACGTGTAGTTGTTGTTCGGCCACCATTTGCAGAAAGTTGGTCATTTTTTATAAGAAAGTTTGACTACCGGGGAGTATCAAAGATAACTGATCTAATAATCGATCAAAATGCTTCTCTTGTGATAACTTTATTACGTCTTTTAATACGAGGAGAACAGATAATTGGCATTACTGGAGAACAAGGTTCTGGTAAGACAACACTACTAAAATCATTAATTCAGTTCATACCCCCGTCGTATACCCTTCGTGTGCAAGAGCTAGTGTTTGAATTACATCTTAGAGAAATATATCCGGAGCGAAATATTGTAAGTTTTAGAGAAACAGCAGAGATTCAGGGTAGAGAAGGGCTAGATCTTCAAAAGAAAACCGATGGAACGGTAAATATTATCGGTGAGGTAGCAAGTGCTCCTGTGGCAAGTTGGTTAGTTATGGTATCACAAGTAGCAAGTAAATATACCATATTTACTCACCATGCAAAAACGACAAAGCATTTAGTTATGGCACTACGGAATGATTTAATGATAACAGGAGCTTTTCAGAATGAGCATGCTGCACAGATGCAGGTAAAAGCCTCGATCCGATTTGATGTCCATGTGGCAAAAGATTGTAATGGGCATCGCTATATTGAACGTGTCTCAGAAATTGAACAAAATCTACAGGAGGAAGAGATCATTGTAAGGGATATTATAAGATATGAAAGGGGTAAATATCACCTATTTCAAATAATGAGTGATGCTACAAAAGATGAAATATTTACTCATCTTTCCATACAGGAGAAAGATGAGTATAGAAAGCTATTTCAAAAGGAGGAGAGGGGACATGAGAATTATACATAAGGGAAGGAAGCAAATTCTAACTGCAATCGTACTCTATGCCCTCTCGCTAATGATTCTTACAATACTTAATATTTCATTTTCCTTCTATTATTTTAGCGTAATAGCAGTAGTTTTATTTGTTATTAATATGGAAATATACTGGAAAAAAGAGAACCTAAGCTATGAAAAGGAATTACTCGATCTTGACTGGTTGTTATCGGAGGTTAGGCATCGATATTATGTTCATGGGATGGTAGATGAAGCGGTTGAGGAGGCCTATGAGGTATGTAAAAACTCTAAATTAAAAGAGATTATATATGTAATCTATGAAGTTTTATGCTCCGTAGACATTAGTTTATCAAAGGAAAGATTCAAACTTAGGAATCAAAATCGTTACTTTCATATGTTTTTAACATTAAGTCTTATGGTCATGGAATTTGGAGATAAAACAGTAGAAGGACAATCTCTTTATTTAAGAAATTTAAAGAACCTGAGAGAAGAAATACATATCGAGTTAAAAAACAATCAAACTTTAAAACATCATTTTTCTGGATTAACCTTCCTTATTGTAGTACCATTAACTACCCTAGGAGCCATTGAGTATTGGGGACTTAGTAATTTACCGGAGCTATCTGCTTATTACGAAGGCGCGTACCGTATTCTATTTTATGCTTTTCTCTTTATTCTAACGGTTGGTCTATATTATCTGTTTTATCTACTAAAAACACCAATCAAAGTGATTAGTAAACGCCATCCATGGCTAAAACAAGCATCTACGCATATCTTGTTTGTGAGATTCTGCCGAAATTATGAGCACTTCTTTCCTAGAACGTTAGAGAAACAGCGCATCTCATTAATGCAAACCGGAGAAACTATGGAGATTTCAGAGTTTCTATGTAAACGAATTATTTGTGGATTTCTAGGGCTTTCAATTTCCTTTCTATGGTCTGTAATATTCTTGGCATCTTTATGGAAAGATGGGGTTCTTTTCATAGGATTGTTATCTTTCATTCTAGGTTTTCTCATTCCGATTTGGGTTTTAAAATACCGAGTACGGCTCGCTAAAGTTTATATGGAGGATGAGGTATTTCAATTTCAGTCAATTCTGATGATGGTAATGTATATGGATCGTATTTCAACATTTGAGTTACTTGAGATAATGGAGGACTTCTCCATTATATTTAAGAAGCAGTTATGCCAATGTTTAATGGACTATGATGTTGGACAGAAGGAAGCCTTACAACAATTAAGAGAGAATACATATTGTAAATCATTTCATAAGTTGATTGATAACTTGATGATGTGCGATGAAATCGGAGTAACAAAAGCATTGGACGAGGTTGCATTAGAAATTCAATTTTACAGTGAAAAGAGGCAGCAGCAAACGAATTATCAATTAGAGCAAAAAGGAATTCTGTGTAGATTCCTATCATTTCTACCTTTGGTAATAACGATTGCTTTGTATCTTATCTTACCTTTTGTCACTGTCAGTTTATCAAAGCTTATGGAAATTAGTGAGGCGATTGCAACCGGAAAGTAGGAGGATATGGAAAGTGCAATAAAGGGATTACTTATGGCAGCAGGCGTTGTCCTTACATGCATGGTAATAGGAATCGGATTTTATATGGCGAGAGAAGCAAAATCTACAGCGATGTCTTCTGCAGAAAGTTTATCGGACTTTAAACGAGAGATTTCAGAGAAAGATATCAATCGATTCGATGATAGAGAGGTAACTGGAAGCGATGTTGTCAATTTTACAAGAAAAGAGCTAAGAAAATATAAGGGTGAAGAAGAAGCACCGGTTACAGTCACGATAATTACAACGTTAGGAAATCACACATACCAGAATAACTCTGTTTTGAATGAGTTACGAGACATTACCAGTATACGTTATGTTAATCCACTTGCAATGTTTCAAGGAAAAGTTGTCCGTGATGATAATGATGTAATTATTAGGGTCGAATTTACGCATAAATGAAGAAGAAGTTTATGCGTGGTTTAAGAAGTTTATGAGTGATCTAAAAAGTTATTTGCATGATATGAAATACTGTATGCAGCTTACAAGAAAAGAGTATGGTTAGTAGCTTAAAAATGTCGAACTATAATAGATTTATGGAGGATTTATATGGATAATTCATTAAAGGGTTTAATTTTAGCCGCTGGAGTGGTAATTACATGTATTGTCGTAGGCTTGGGCTTTTATATTTCAAGAGAAGCAAAGAATACAAGTAGCGGTGGCATAAGCCAAATTACAAGAATGAATAGTGAGTATCAGGATATCAATAAGACAATGTATGATGGGATTAAGGTCAGTGGTCGTGAGGTCGTTGAGGCAATTGAAAAATATGAGGATGAAATAAGAACTGGAGTGTTCTCCATTATTGTTTATACTGGATTGCGTAATATTGCTGGCACGGGTATTATATTTCAATCGAGCCAGTACGACGTTGAAAGAATTAAAGAAAAAAAGAGTGAATATTATGTCAATCCAGATGGTAATTTCCTTGGAGAAACATATTTAGATCAAAATGGAGTTGTTACGATGATGACATTTGTTCAACAGTAAAAGTTTAAGAGGAAGTTCTAAAGCTCCAAAAAAGGAGTTATAGAACTTCTCCATAGACTTCTGTTAATCATGAAGATACAAGTGTCATCATTTCGGTAGTGTAGTGGATTGCAGAACATAAAAAAGAAACTTTAAATAGACAAAGAAAGAGGAAAATATGGAGGAAATTACGGCGTTTTTATCCCATGTGTTTGGAGCATTGTTATTCTGTTTTGCACTGACTCTATTATTTTATATACAAAGTGTAGAAGAAACAGCATGTTTAAATCTTATAACAAATCCAGTGGAATCTGCTATGACAAATCCAAAAGAGTAGGAGCTAAGATATGGATACACTTGGAAGGATAACAGCGGTTCTTTTGGCAGTAGTATTACTTTTTTTATTTCCTCTGCGGTATGATGCCACATTACAAAAGCAGATAAGAGAGGAAGTAATATTACAGGAGCTGATAAGTTTTGTTGAACATCTAAAAGTGGAAAAAAAGATTACGAAATTGCAGTATCAAGACTTTTTGGATCGGATGGATGGATTATTAGAGGGCTTTACCGTAGAGCTAGAGGGTTATCGAGAATTCCTCTATGAGCAAGGGGAAACAAGGGAGCAATTACTATATACGGATGTGGCAAATAGGGTAATGGAAGAATCCGTATTCTTTTTTGAGAAAGGAGATTATGTAACAGTTCGGATTATTCTTACCACAGATGGAGTAATAGAACAATTAGAGTCACTCTTTATACCAACAGGTGTAAGAGGGAATGAATATGTATATGGAGGAATGATACTATAGTATGCATATATATGAGAAGGTTACAGATATATTAGTTGCATTGATTATTATCTTCCTAATTCCTATGCTTTATCTAAGCAAACGAACTGATTTATTGTGTCAAGAGGAGTTATCAGGATATACAGAAAATTTTATGGAAGATGTTACTACTCATGGATATTTAACAAAGGAGATGTACGATGAATTTAAAGATCGTATACACAATATCTATCCAGTACTTCAGATAGAGTTGTTGAGTGAATCTTATATCTTTGAGCCAATTTATCATAAGAATAATAACAGGATAGTGTATTCTAATAGGAATCAAACATATTGGACAGTAACAACACACGAAGATATTTTGAACAATTTGTATTCTACAGAGGCAAGACATTGGTTTTTCTATGGTGGTTATCTAAAGATAAATTTATGGAACGTGGAAAGTGGGAGAAAGGAGTTAATTAGTACATATGGAGCTAGAATTCGGGAGTTAAGAAATAATGATTAATAGTTTGGGTGGAAATTGCCTTATTAGCACGAAGGGGATGTAGGTTAAAGAGATGAAATTATATCACTATGCTATTATATTTGTCATAATTGGAATCGCATTTATCACCATACAGGACATAAGCTATCATGAAATGCTAACAATCCGAATGGAAAGTACGACGTTAAATGCATGTTTTAATCAGGCAGTAGATGCTGGAACTAGTAGACTTGAAAAAAAAGAAGGGAGCAGTGTTGCGCTAAGTAAGGAGCTTGCTGCATCTTCTTTTTTTCAAAGTATGTTTGCTTCTTTAGGAATTTTAGAGGATGAAGAACGAAGGGAACGATTGATGCTAAGTATACCTATTATAACCATTATTGATTATGATGGAATGTATGTAAACTACTGTAAGAAAGAAAAGATAGGTGGCGGAAAAACACTGTTAATTAGGACTTGGACAGAAAAGCTTCCCTATCGGTATTCAGATGATAGTTACGAAGTATTTTTTACATTATCTGATGTTATTACATTGAATTTACGGGATGGCATAAGTGTGAAACAGAACATATTAGAAATGATAGAGGAAGAAGATAAGGAATATGGTTATATTGAACCGATAGATCAGCAAAATGGAAATGGATACTGGATACACTATCAAGACTTAAAGCGACTAACTAAGCTTACTAGCTATTATGATAAAAATCCATCTTATTTTTTATGGGATGAAACTAAATTCTTAGCGGTGCAAAGAGATACGGTAACAAAGACAATTGAGGATACTATGAAATATTATATCGACAGTCATATCGAGATCGCGAAAGAGTTTGGAATTTCCTACGAGTTTCATTTACCGCAGTTGGATAACTCAGATTGGGACAGAGCGATTAGGGAATGTAGTTTCTTTGTATTATTTCAGGGATATCCGTATCAAAGTTCACCAGAACGTTTTTACAATCGCCATTCTTTCCATGCAGCAGAAAGTAAGAAAAATATCACTTATATTCTTGAAAAAAAGTCATGGTACCTACTTTATCACAAAGAGGGGTGCCTAGATTGGGTGAATCGAAAAGAAACGGCATTTAAAAATGGCGTAATACTTGAAGATATTCTCTGTGAATCGTTAGAGGAATGTTCAGAGTATGGTGCATTTCCATGTCTAAAGTGCAATAGTACTTACGAAGGTTATCATCCGGAACGAGAATAGAAGAATATTTAATTTTACCTTATCAGGGAGGTCCCCCTGCTTCTATAAGCGGGGGTAGAGACTTGCATGTTTCAGCAGGAGTAGTCCTGTTGAAATTCTACATAATGGAAATTAGTTTATGAGCAAGTAGCGTAAGCGGATTGCGAATATCCGATTTAATCATAAAAGGTTAGAGCGTTTTAATTATTGGCAACATTGAAATCATAGTGAACTTTTGTCATTAGCGTAGACACAAAAGGTTAACTTTAGTTCCACTAAGTAACTTTGTGAGCAACCTGTGTAGTTAATTAACTAGTTGCATTATGAGTCCTATTCTGTTATAACAGGAGTAAATATCATATAAAAAGTTTATGCAAATAGAGAGGAACGATATGATGATAAAATTTGCCCATAATAAAAACGACAAAAAAAGATATTTTATGATTGGCATACTTATATTTTTTTCATTACTTAGCGTGTGTGTATTTATATTTAATCATAATTTAGAATGGAACTGGGAAAATCATATGCCAAAAGAATATAAAGATAGTAGGCATAATTGGAGTGATTCCTACAATGCAACTTTTGATATGATGTTAGCTGAAAATGAATACATAGGAATTGGCATAAAAAATAATATTTACAGTAAAAAGGTTCAAAAAGAAATAACAGAAATTCTGGTAGATAAGTTTGAATTAATGAAAAAACAAACTTTATACAGACCAGATAAAAAAATTTACATTTATATTTTAGATAAAACTGTTCAGAATCAAATCTTTTTAGTAGATTCCAGTATTTATTGCTCTATTGATCATATCAATAGCGAAGACTTTCTTTATTATTTAGTTAGTCTTTATTTTGATATTAAGGAACCGTGGAAGGCAATAGGCTTATGTGGATATATAAACGAATCACTAATTGATAATAGTAAATTAGCGGATTATTACCTAAATGCCGACAACTTCGATTTGCTAGGATTGTTTGGCGGTAGATTTCTGCATGAATGGAATACGAAGGAAGAATTTGAGATAGCCTTCATGACCGCTTATTCTTACACAAAATATCTAATAAATGACAATGATATACTAGATTTTCTATATGATGATATGGATGATAGGCAAGAGTGGTTAACATCTATTGGTGTTAATAAGGAGTTAAATGAATCTAGTGAAATTATGGATATAACATGTTATGCAAAGGATAATGAATATCCATTAATAGTTCATACGAATGATTCATCATATTATTTTAAACCAATTGAGAACTATTTTACAACTGCGGAGCAGATGGAGGAATTTATTCGTCTTGCGAAGGATTTTAGAGAGTACTTGCAAAATTACTTAAGAAAAAATGCTGCCATTAGTTTTAGTAAACTAAATGTGGATGTATCATATCGCTATTATATGCGAACAGGTCTTTCTCTCTGCTATGTGGATAGAAAGTCTAATGAAATTAATTTAGCATTTGGAATATATGGTCTTACTCATGAAATAGTGCATGAAATGATTCCTTATAAAAGAGATGAGAGATGGATAGATGAAGGATTAGCTGAATATTTAAGTTGTGTTGTTTATCCAAATAATGAAAAAAGAAAATGGTATTATGATACAATTTGTCAATTTGACAAGAATGATGATATTTACAAGTTTTATATTGAGCATGGTGGTAGTTTAAATAGTATCAGTGATTTTAATATGGAACTAGCAATAGATGCCTATTGCTATGCAAAACTAAGAAATCAATCATCAAGCTGGGAACAAGAACATTTTAATTCTCCTTTGATAAGTGATTTATATCATATTGATAATAAAAATAAGTCTAGAGGGGATGAGTTAACATACTTTCAGGCTAGCTCTTTTGTGAACTATTTAGTTAAAAAATATACCATTGATACAGTAATAGATTTCTGTAATAGTACAATATCTTATGAAGATTACTTTGGTTATTCGTATATTCAATTAAAACAAGATTGGATTGCAGAAATAGGGAAGTAGATGATGCTAAATAATATTGTGATAAATAATATTGTGATAAATAAAAAGCAGACATATGCTTCTAAAACCTTAAGATAATGAATCGAATTTCCACTGTAATGATATAGGTCATTCACAATACCTCTCATTTCTCTTGTATTTGTTCAAAAATATATTCCATGTAGTTCAACGGTTTTAATCATTTGCGATCACTGTTTGAACTAAAATGTAAATCAATGCAGAAGACGACAAGGATGTAGTGAAAAGATTTCGGAAGCCTAACATAGGGCACCGGAATCTTTTTTAAGTACATCCTGAATTTAGGCGCTTATACTATATCAGAGATTATGTTAGCAATACGTTTGGAAATGCCTACTACATAGCGAGAGATTCCAAAGGAATTCTTCGAAATGAAGTCCGATTTCCAGTTGAGGTACTAATTGATATTATGAACGACCGTGATAGATCAAATGATATCTTATTACAGAATAATACTAAAAAAGGACTACTTTGGAAGGGGGTCGTTTGATTTTGGGGATGTAATAATGATTCATACAGATAAAACCAGTCTGGATGATTCGATGGTTGGTGGCATCTATTGATTGAGATATGAAATGAACGAAGAAAGTACAATATAATAAGAATAAATGAAAATGATTTAACTATAATATGTAAGGATTGAAAGGAGTACTATCCTAACAATCCAAACGAACAAATTCTCTAATTATCTTCTTGTTCTGCTTCATTTACGATATCTTCCAGTACTTTAATTAAGTCTTGCATCGTATTAAGTTGGATGTTACGTTCTAAAATCATACTTCTAAGACCTTCTGATAATGAATCGAATTTGCTCTGTAATGCTGGAGCAACATAAGTCATTCTCAACACCTCGCATTTCTCTCGTGGTTATTTTAATAAGGAATTCTAACTTAATAGGTTCGGTTTTGTGTAAAACTATTAACGAATTGTTCCATTTCCTCTTTGGAATGGATATTCCTAGATTGCTCGACTACTTGTGTGCGCTTTTCCTTTGGCATAGAAGAAAATGCATTCATGGCAGTAGTGTCTTTGGCAAGTGCCATACTAAATCCAATTGGTATTTCTTGATTACTTAATAAGTCCATGTTTGTCTCTTCCTTTCAAGGATATTATCTGTAGATTTATAAAATAATATGTGATAAAAGAAATTACATAAATCAAGAAATGGATTTGTGTCAACATCGTAGACACAAAAAGTTTAACATTTTGTGACCACTAG